>Ga0123356_10007809_pt1 | contig 10653 bp, 8 predicted proteins | sample TergutEmb28metaG_2_FD_92546 | JGI IMG/M metagenome (GOLD analysis project Ga0123356, IMG submission 92546) | Embiratermes neotenicus P3 segment gut microbial communities from Petit-Saut dam, French Guiana - Emb289 P3 | ecosystem: Host-associated > Arthropoda: Insects > Digestive system > Gut ... | reverse complement strand
TCAACGCAGCAAGCTGCGAGGTATGAACCCGACGGGAATCAAATTGGTTCTGGCCACCGAAAACCAACCTAGAAACGGCAGGGAATTGGTTATGTTCTTGACATAAATGAGCCGAAACCTTTGATAATCTGTATAAATGCCAAGAAGACTACAATGATCTCGAGTCTCCCCAAAAACATGCCCAGTGACATAGTCCACAGCACTGTCCCTGGCGTTGTGGGGGATACTATCCCCGCAGACAAGCCCGTTGTTCCCATGACTGCCGTAAACTCATAAAGACTATCCTGCAGGCCGTAGCCATGGGCAGTAAGTATCAGAACGCCGAAGAATACAATCGCAATGTACAAAAAGACGTAATTGGCCGCCCCGAAATAGTGTTCTTCCTTGATGTATATTTTGCCCTGGGGATACAAAAGCGAAAGCTCGCTGGTATTGCGCTCGGGCCTAAAATTACGCCTGATATTCCATGTGAAAGACTTAAATAAAAGATATATGCGACCAATCTTGATGCCGCCTGCTGTTGAGCCTGCGCATCCACCAATAAACATGAATATGATAGTTAATACAATAAGAAAATGAGGCAGTGATGTATATGGCACTGTCACAAAACCAGTCGTCGTAATAACAGACACCATGCTGAACACACTTGTCCTAAATACTGTACTCAAGCCGTTGTTCATCTCAGGGATTAAGAAAAGAGTCGTCAGTAAAACTCCAGCCCCAATCATAAAAGCAAAACAGCGCATTTCCCCGATTTTGGATAATTGCCGGAATTTCCCCTTGATAAGCAGCAAGTGAACCATAAAATTGGTCGCGCCGAGAATCATCAATGCTATTGTAATTATTTCAATGGACAGGCTGTCATAATATGCAATGCCCTCTGCTCTAATACTCATACCCCCGGTTGATAGCGCCGCCATACTATGATTGAGGGCATCAAATATCGGCATACCAGCCAAAACATAAGCAACCGTGCCAGCGACGAAGTAGGCAACAAACAGTGACAAAATCAGACGCGCCGATTTGGCAAGATTGGGGAGCAGTCGGTCTGAGTGTCCCTCAGCGTTGTATAAACGCATACCATAAGCCTCGGAAACAGTGGAAAGAACAACGCATATCAAACCCACGCCACCGAAAAAACTGGTGACCGAGCGACTTAGCAAAAATATGCGCGGCAATGAATCTAGATCTAGGAAAGTCATGCCGGTAGTTGTCCACCCGTTCATGCCCTCAAAAAAAGCCTGAGTAATATTTAACCGCTCGGATAGTACATATGGCACTGCTGCGATAAATGCTGCCGAAAGCCATAAAGCACAAACAATGATCGCTCCGTGCTTGGCCGAGATACGGCTCTCCGTCTTTGGGCGTATCTGACGCAAAACAAAACCAAGCAATATGGCAACAATGGCGGGTGCGGCAATATACACGCCATCAGTCAGCTCATCGGGGTAAAATGGAATAGCCAACAATGGTAACAGGTGGATACCACCTGCAAAAACAAGCAGTATGCCATATATGCCAAAGATGTTCCTAAGGGATGCGAAAAAATGCAAACGCATTAACCAATGCCGCCGGTAAAGATGTTAACAACCTCTGTTTTTTCCTCGGTTATAGCCATGACTGTCAGGGTGTCGCCTGCTGAAATCTTAGTATCACTACTGGGTACTGCCACCTCTCCGTCATGGGTAATAAATCCCACGGCAGAATTTTTTGGCAAGCTGATTTCAGCAAGTTTTTTGCCGCACAAGGCATTGTCTGAGGCAATATGGAATTCCATCAACTGTAGTTTGCCATTTTCCATTGGAATGTAGTTGACGATCTCATGCACAGAGGCCATCTGCCCAATAATTTCTGCCATAACGCGCGTGGCGCTTATTGCTGTGTTAATACCCAGACGCTTAAAAACAAACTGGTTAGCCGGGTCGCTAACTGTAGCAAAAGCACGCTTGATACCAAACCTCTTTTTTGCCAGCTGGCAGATTACCAAATTATCAGCATCGTTGCTGGTAATGGCAATCATCAAATCTGCATCACCAACGGCGGCGTCTTCCAAAATAAATGATTTACTTCCGTCTCCGTGTATGACATTGATATTTTCATGAGCACGCGAAAGCTCTATGCATTCGTTCCGATCGCAATTGATCACGGTTAGGTTATGGTGTTTATCAAGTAGCGACTCCACCAGAAAGTCTACTTTTTTCCCGCCCCCGACAATAGCTATTTTCATAATAACCCCTTAGAGTGTCATCGGTATGCTTTTTTTTCAATCATTTATTCCTAATATTTTCCGGAAAGCCTCGAATTCAAGCTTGACAGGGTATATTACCCCAATCCCCGAATCCTTTAGGAGAATCTCTTTCTCGGTGTCATAAAGGCGTGTTACTACAATGGGTACCTCGTAAATAATCTTGGCGATCTGCGATACCATAATGTTGATATTATCATCGCCAGTTGCTACAAGCATGGTGCCGACCTTCCTAATTTCGGCGTTTTCTAGGGCACGCACATCACATGCATCGGCTTCAATGGTAAAGCCCGTGTAACTTGATGGGAGCCGACCAAAGGCATCTTTGGAAATATCGATTGTTACCACATCAATACCATTGGAGGAAAACATTGAGGCCACCCCCGCACCAAGACGCCCGCAGCCAATAATCATGTGTAGCTGTTGATCGTGTTTAGTAAGTTGGTCTCCCATAAGTCCTCCTGAACAAATGAGCTAGTGCCATATCATTCTAAGCTAAAACAATTGCCATGCAACGCGTTTTCTGGTGAGAATAATAGCCAGCGATAATTCGGCAGTGAATTAACCAAACAGGACGAGGGAAATCTTTCGTCGATAGGTAGGCAACAATATTGTTCATGTCAGAATAGGGACAGTTCATTATATCGAAGAGGGCAGCCAACATCAATAAATAATCAAAAAGTTGCCAGATTTGATTGTTATGGCGATAAAAACGTAAAATAATAAGATATATTCCTATGCGGCCACCCAATAATAGTTAAGGGTTGTCGCCCCGAGGAGGAAATTATGGGCGTAGGCATAACCGATACCACTCTGCGCGATGCGCATCAGTCGTTAATTGCTACCCGCATGCGCACACGTGACATGCTTGATATTTTGCACGAGTTGGATGAGGTGGGATTTTACTCACTGGAAACCTGGGGTGGAGCCACATTTGATTCCTGTATTCGCTTCTTAAACGAGGATCCGTGGGAGCGACTACGGGAGATTCGTAAAAGGGTCAAGAATACCCGTCTCCAAATGCTTCTGCGCGGCCAGAACTTAGTTGGCTATCGCCACTACGCCGATGACATTGTGCGCGAGTTTGTCCGCCTGTCCGTTAACAATGGCATGGATATCTTCCGTGTATTCGATGCCCTAAACGATACCCGCAATATGCGCCAATCAATTGAGGCAGTTAAGGATTGCGGGGCACATGCCCAGGGAACTATTTGTTATACCACCAGCCCTGTTCATACAACCCAGCGTTTTGTAGATATGGCTGTTGAGCTAGAGGGGCTTGGTTGTGATTCGCTCTGTATCAAGGACATGGCAGGGCTAATCTCACCGGAGGGGGCCACTGAACTGGTAAGCTCTATTAAGAAGCGGGTTAAGATCCCGCTTGATTTACACTCACACTGCACGAGTGGCATGGCTCCATTGGCCTATTATGCTGCCGCAAAGGCGGGAGTAGATGTTTTAGACACCGCTTTTTCGCCATTTGGTTGGGGTACTTCTCAGCCACCAACAGAGAGCATGGTGGCCGCCCTAAAAGACACGCCATACGATACCGGCTTGGATCTGGCCAAGCTCAACTCCTTGGGTGAGCGTTTTCTGGAGATTAGCCGTAAATACCGCGGATTGCTTACCGAGGAGGTTACCCGCCCAAGCGTTGCCGTCCTGTTGCACCAGGTACCCGGGGGCATGATCTCGAATCTTGTAAGCCAGCTACGTGATCAGAAAGCCTTAGACCGGTTACCCGCGGTGTTGGCGGAGGTGCCACGCGTACGGGCTGAACTAGGTTACCCACCTCTTGTGACGCCTACCAGCCAGGTAGTGGGCACCCAGGCTGTACTCAATGTGCTTACTGGCGAGCGTTATAAACAGGTCACCAAGGAAACAAAGAATTATCTCTTAGGTTTATATGGTGCAGTGACAGGCGATATCGACCCTGAAATAAGACGCGCTATTATTGGGGACGATGTGCCGATATCTGGTCGTCCCGCCGACCTGCTCTCCCCTGAGCTCCCTAAGGCTAAAGACGAGGCGGAGAAATTGGGCATTGCTAAGCAGGAAGAAGACGTAATGACTTACGCCCTCTACCCAGAGATCGCCGTTAAATTCCTGCGCGGGGAGATGAAAGAGGAAAGCCTGGCTCCGCCAGTCGCGACAGCTCCCGCCGCCCCTGTTGTTGCACCCACCGCTTTTAACGTAGATGTTGATGGCGAGGTTTTTATGGTTAAGGTATCACCTGCTGGTGCAGTCACCGGCGTTACCCCCGCAACAAAAGCCGCTAAACCAAGCCCAGATCAACCGGGGGCAGTACTAGCTCCTATGAACGGCATGATCTTGGCTATCCGCGCTAAGGCAGGCGACGTGGTTAAAACAGGGGACGTAATGGCCACCATTGAAGCCATGAAAATGGTAAGCGAGATTACTGCCCCCAAGGATGGGTCCGTGACCGGCATTTTCGCCTATGAGGGCGAATTAGTTAATGCCAAAGACGTTATTATGGTGATTGAATAGCCGCCATGGAAATTACAAAGATCTTGGTTGCCAATCGTGGCGAAATCGCCATCCGTGTCATGCGAGCCTGTCGCGAGATGGGGATAACGTCCGTTGCGGTTTATTCCGAAGCCGATAAATCTGCCTTGTTCGTCAAGTACGCAGACGAAGCATATTACCTTGGTCCGGCTCAGGCGGCACAAAGCTATCTTAATATCCCAAAAATCATAGCAGTTGCCCAAGAGTGTGAAGCGCAGGCTATCCACCCTGGCTATGGTTTCTTATCGGAAAACCCCGGCTTAGCTCATGCCTGCCGGGAGGCAGGGATAATCTTTATCGGCCCATCGCCACGGGTGTTGAAGCTGATGGGAGACAAAGTCTTGGCGCGGCGTGAAATGAAAAACGCCGGGGTACCTGTTGTGCCCGGGGGCAACACACCTATCACCAGTCTTGCTCAAGGAATAGACGTCGCGCAGGCAGTGGGCTATCCCATCATCGTCAAGCCGTGCGGCGGTGGCGGCGGCATCGGCATGAAAGTCGCCGATTGCGAGGCTGATCTTGAGCAGGCACTGGCCAGTGCACAGCTTATGGCCGATAAGGCTTTCGGGGTGGCAGATGTCTATATTGAAAAATTCATCCAACAGCCACGTCATATTGAGTTCCAGATATTAGGTGATGGTCATGGTAATGTGGTCTATCTGGGTGAACGTGAATGCTCTATTCAACGACGTTATCAAAAGTTGATTGAGGAGAGCCCTTCACCCGCCATTACCCCTGAGCTTAGGGCGCGTATGGGCGAGGTGGCAGTAAGGGCCGCAAAATGGGTAAACTACCAAGGGGCTGGTACTATTGAGTTTATCTTCTCGGGTGGCGAGTTCTACTTCATGGAGACCAATGCCCGTGTCCAGGTAGAGCACCCTGTTACGGAGATGGTCACCGGTATTGATATTGTTAAAGAACAAATTAATATTGCCCAAGGCCAACCGCTGTCATTCAAGCAAGAGGATATTCATCTTAATGGCTGGGCAATTGAGTGTCGTATCAATGCCGAGGATCCCCTTAATGGCTTTGCCCCATCCACGGGCAAGTTACGCGGATACCGCTCACCGGGTGGCATTGGCGTTCGGGTAGACAGTGGTGTGTACTCTCACTACACCATCCCTTATTGCTACGATCCCATGATCTCCAAGCTTATTGTCTGGGGACGGGATAGGACAGAGGCTATTGCCCGTATGCGCAGGGCACTCTATGAGTATATCGTTGTTGGCGTTAAGACTAACATTAATTTCCACAAAGCAGTCATGAATAACCCCCGTTTTATTGCCGGCGATCTTACCACCAGCTTCTTGGAGCACGAGATCACGCTTATTGAGAACATGGAACGCATTATGGAGCAGGAAAAACCATTAGAGGAAAAGCTTTCCAATATTTTTGACGATCGTCAGCGGGTTGCCGCAACAGCGGCTGTGATTGCCTATACCCAGCAGATGGAACTCTCGGGGCAGGAGTCTGCAGGGAAATAAACGAGAATAATTATTGACGGATAGTCATTTTCCTTCCAGATGCGAAATGTGTGCTCATGGTTACGCCTTAGACTGTATTGTATGGCTTGGTTAGGCATATTGCGGCGACAAAAGTTGCCGATACAAGTATAATATAGTGTAATTGATACGCATGGAGGTTGATAATGAATTTCTTTAGCATTGCTGGTCTTTGTTTTCTAGGATTGCTGGTTTTGTATATGTTGTTTGGTTTCTTTTTAATCGGGGCAAACGAGGTTGGCATTCTTACCAGAAAAATGGCCGGTAAGAAAATGCCGAAAGGACAAATAATTGCCCGAGAGGGCGAAATTGGGGTTCAGGCTAATATTTTGCCCCCCGGTCTTTACTGGAGATTCCCACTATTTTGGAAAGTTAAGAAAATCAAGGTAATAGTTGTCCCCCCTGGCCAAATAGGTGTAGTGAAGGCCATAGACGGAAAAACTATTCCGTCGAGCAGACTACTTGGAGACGAGGTTGAATGCAACTCTTTCCAAGATACCAAAATGTTTCTTAGCAACGGCGGATACCGCGGCCCTCAGGTTGGGATTCTCACCCCTGGAACATATCGGATAAATACCTCAGCCTTTGAGATAACCATCAAGCCGGCAACAACTGTCGGGGAGAATCAAATAGGTGTCGGTATCGCCCTCGACGGGAAAACTATGCCGACTAATTATGTTATTGCGCCCAAGCCATCTAATGCCGGGTCGTTCAATTTATTCCAAAATGGGCAAACGTTTTTGGATCAGGGTGGCTACAGAGGTCCGCAGTTGGATACCATACAACCAGGTACATATTACATAAATCCTCTCCTCTTCAGTGTCAAGGTTTTTAATATCGTCGATGTGCCCCCAGGGTATGTTGCGGTAATCAGATCCAATGTTGGTGCCGAGCTGGAACATACCATAGCAAAGCCTACCGGAGCGCAATCTAAAGGCTCCTTGAAAGGCACTGTTCATGACAACATCGAAACACTGTTAACAACCGATAAGTTCACCCGCGGCATTTGGGAAGAACCGATTGCCCCTGGAAAATACAACCTAAATCCCATCGCTTACACACCATATATGGTCCCCACCTCTGCAGTTACCATTGATTGGGCTGCTGAAGGGAGAATCGGGACCAATGTACACGGATCATCCAATGAGGGAGTGCTCTATAAATTTGATCCCCTGAAGGTAACGTCCAAGGATGGCTTCCAGCTTGGTGTCAATATCAGGATGATCATTCGCATATCGCCTAAAAATGCCGCCTTTGTTATCCAAAGGTTCGGCTCGATCGACAATCTGATTGATCAGATTGTTCACCCGCTAATCGATTCGTCTTTCAGGAACAAAGCCGGAGAAAAGCGGGCTATTGACTTCTTCCAGAGCCGGGAAGACATCCAGAGGGATGCCTTAAAGCACGCCATCGAGGTTTTTGATGAGTACAATATTGAAGCTCAGAATTTGCTCGTAGCCTATATTGACATTCCCAAGGATTTACTTGATACCCAAACCAAGAAAGAAATTGCAATTCAACAAAAGGAACAGTTCGATCAGGAGGCAGAGGCCCAGGAAAGGCTTATCGCCGTCAAGGAAAAATCAGCTCGGGCAGAAATGCAGAAGAATGTTATTGATGCCGAACTCAGTATTGATATTAACAGGAATATGGCTCGAGCCATTGCTGAAAAGGCTAAAGGCGAACAAGAGGCTATTCAGTTAATTGCCGAAGCCAATGCCTATAAAAGCAGGGTAGAAGGCAAGGGCATTGCTGATGCCTATAGCTATCAAAGAGAGTCCCTGGGGCAGGATAACGTTTTTATGATCAAATTCATGGAAGAGGTTGCAAAAGGGAGAACCCAGATAGTGCCTCATATTATGGTATCCGGCGATAATAAGGGTGGAATTCTGGATGCCGTATTAGCGCAATGGCTAAAGAAGCAACAGGATAGCGAGGCCGAAGGCAAAAGTTAAGTCTCGGTAATGCTGAAAGGGACTTATGCGTTTTACTAAGCTACAAGGTCTAGGAAATGACTTTGTTCTAATAGATAGTCGCGAGGATAGCAATCACAACTGGGCTGGTCTTGCCCAAAGGATGTGTGTGCGCCGTTTCGGCGTAGGCGCAGATGGCTTGCTTGTTCTTCTTGACTCAGAATCAGCCAAGTATCGCATGCGCATGTTTAACCCAGATGGTTCTGAGGCCGAGGCCTGCGGTAATGGCCTACGTTGCTTGGTGTGCTACATGGCATCTCAGGGCCTTATCCAACAAGGGGACGGCTCTCCCATTGAGACTATGGCGGGAATTAGGCAAGCCACGCTTTTGGAATGGGACGGCCGCGCTGCTCAAATTATGGTTAGTATGGGCAAACCTGTTTTTCAAACGGAGAGTCTGCCAGTTGCCGTTGAAGCCGGTAAAGGGAACATGTTTGACATAATGTTAGGCAATTATCCCCTTACTGTTTCCGACGAAGAACTACGACTGAATTTTGTTTCCATGGGTAACCCACATGCAGTATATTTTATCCCTGGCTCGGTCTCAGAATTCCCGTTATCCACAATTGGCCCCAAGGTCGAACACAACCCATTATTCCCACGCGGTGTCAACTTTGAGATTGTACACATGATTAGCCCACATCGTTGTGAGATGCGCGTCTGGGAACGTGGGGCTGGCGAGACGTTGGCTTGTGGCAGTGGTGCCTGTGCAGTTGCAGTTGCCGCTCGTCTGAGCGGGATAGCAAGTGATACCCTGGAGATTAGCTTGCCGGGGGGTTTAGCAGAGGTTTCCTGGGACGGACAGGGCGAGGTTTTGCTCACTGGCCCAGCCGAGAGTGTTTTTTGCGGCGAATGGCCAGATGCCTTGGATGCATAGCGACCACCATCGGCAACAGAACATTGTGAGCTTGCCAAAGCAACGAAACATCAATAGGAGTACGCTATGAAATTTTCTAAGCGTTTAAGTCAATTAGCTCCCTACCTTTTTGTGGAGATTAATAAAAAGATCGCCGAGAAAAAGGCTAGGGGCGAAGAGGTTATTAGCTTTGGTATTGGAGATCCCGATCTGCCAACCCCATCTAATGTCATTGAGAAACTTTGTCAGGCAGCGCACGATCCCGCTAACCATCGCTATCCGGAGACAGAGGGATTGCCACAGTTTCGCCAAGCCGTCGCCGATTGGTATCGCGAGCGCTTCGGGGTCATCCTCGATCCGGCAACAGAGATTCTGCCTTTGATAGGCTCGAAAGAAGGCATTGGCCATATCGCTTTTTGCCTACTTGATAACGGCGATGTTGCCTTAGTGCCAGACCCAGCATATCCCGTTTATGCTGCCAGCACCATTCTTGCCGGAGGGGTACCTCATTACTTACCGCTTGTAGAGGGCAAGAACTTTCTGCCAGATCTGAGCAACATCTCGCCCGAGATCCTCGCCAAATCCCGGCTACTGTGGCTAAACTATCCCAACAACCCCACTGGTGCTATCGCTTCTGCGAATTTCTTCCGTGCAGCCGTGGAGTTTGCCAAGAAACACGACATCGCCATTTGCCATGACGGTCCTTATAGCGAGGTGACCTTTGACGGGTATGTTGCACCTTCGTTTTTGCAGACCGAAGGCGCCAAAGATGTAGGTGTTGAGTTTCACTCTTTTTCCAAGACTTATAATATGACTGGCTGGCGTGTAGGTATGGTAGCAGGGAATGCTCAGATTATTGATGCCCTTAAACGTTTTAAATCGAACTTGGACTCAGGTGTTCCTCAGGCCATCCAGCTGGCAGCAATTGAAGCGCTTGCTTCATCCCAGGACGATATTACTCTACATAATAATACATATGAACGCCGACGTAATTTAATGGTGGAAGTGCTAAATGATATTGGCTGTGTAGCCGAGCCACCCAAGGCAAGTCTGTATGTTTGGGCCAAGGTGCCACCGAACTATACAGCAGCGGAGTTTGCCACTGAACTGCTTGACCAAGTCGGGGTTTTGGTTATTCCTGGTACAAGTTACGGATTAGCTGGTGAAGGCTACGTGCGCCTCTCGCTTACTATCCCTGATGCCATTCTGGTAAAAGCGCTTTCAAAACTGCATTCTTGGAAGGACAATCACAACCGCTTTAAACCCAAACACTAAGTATGGACAGGATATTTAATATATTAGACCATCACGGATCAATCAATTAAAAAGGTTGACACCTTGTCACTGTCAGCGTGACAGTTATGGACGTCGCCGTTACAAACTAAAACGCTAAAGAGATAAATACAATAACTAAAGCATATTTCAATACAAAAGCCGCCCAGGAAAAAGCCTTTCTCGTAGGAGTAGACGTCGGCTCGCGCAATGGTTGGACCGAAGAAGAATCCATTGAAGAATTGACACAACTGGCTAAAACCGCCAGCTCACAAGTAATTG
>Ga0123356_10007808_pt1 | contig 10654 bp, 8 predicted proteins | sample TergutEmb28metaG_2_FD_92546 | JGI IMG/M metagenome (GOLD analysis project Ga0123356, IMG submission 92546) | Embiratermes neotenicus P3 segment gut microbial communities from Petit-Saut dam, French Guiana - Emb289 P3 | ecosystem: Host-associated > Arthropoda: Insects > Digestive system > Gut ... | reverse complement strand
GGCCCGCCGCCCTGTTCTTCTCCTTTTAAGAAAACACCCCATGTCGGAACGCCGCGGCGGCGCAGTGCGTGAGCTTTGGCAAAGTAAATTTCCCCCAAATCACCGCTTTTACACATTTCCTTCAGGTACAGCGGTTCGGGACGGCAACGGTATTGATAACCGACCGACAGAATTTTTCCGGTTTCTTTTGCTGTATCGCACATCAGCTTTGCGTCTTTATAGGTCGTTGCCATAGGTTTTTCACACATTACATGCTTGCCTGCTTTGAGTGCCGCAACAGTCATCGGTGCGTGTAAAATGTTTGGCGTACATACACAAATCACGTCCAGAGAATCATCTTTAAGAAGCTCCTTGTAATCTTCATAGGTTTTTGCGTCCGGAGTCCCAAACATCTTGCTTAATTTTACGGCTTTTTCCGGGATGATATCGCAAAATGCCACAGCTTCTGCTTCCGGGATCGAATTAATTGCCATTTTGTACTTAAATTCGGCGATACCTCCGCACCCGATTATTCCAACCTTTAATATCTTTCCCATGATCTTCTCTCCTTTATATATTGTTAGTCCCGAATGCTACACATGTCGGGCTTGGAATACTTATTTTTCCTGCATGTTCATATGCCTTTTTAACATTGTACACCGTTACCGTATCGTCATTTTGATTAGCCGATAATATCCATTTGCCGTCAGGTGAATACCTGAAATCACGGGGTACAAAACCCGTCATGATATAATCCGGTATTTCAAGTGTTCCGTCTTTTTTTATTTTGCATACGGCAATTGAGTCAAAACCGCGGTTTGATGCTGCCACAAAACCCGCATCGGGGGATATATGGATCGCCGCCGCTGTATTTTCTCCTGTAAATTCGTCGGGCAATATCGATATATCCTGTATCATTTTAAAGTCATCATTATTTTTTTCATAGACAAAAATCCTGCTGCTGAGTTCTGCCAGTACATATAAGGTTTTTCCGTCACGTGAAAAAATAAGATGGCGCGGACCGGAACCGGGCGGACATACCAAAATCTCCGCCTCCGTTGAAAGTCCGTGCTCTTGTGAATACGGGTATAAAAAGACCTTATCCAACCCGAGGTCGCAAACAGCAAGATACCTGCCGTCCGGGGTCATCGCGGTGAAGTGGATATGTGCTTTTTCCTGCCTGTCGGGGTTTATGCTTTTTCCGTAATGGGCAATGCTTATATGTGACGGTTCTACGACCCCGTCCTTACTTCTTCTAAAAATACTTAATGTTCCTTCCGAATAGTTGGCGGCAAAAACATATCCTTCATGTACGCAAAGATGGCAGGGGTGCCTGCCGTTTGTACTTTGCATGGAGATCAGGTTCATTTTTGTTTTATCTTTGGTTGAAACCGAAAACAAACCCCCGCTGTTTTTTTCAAATGAATCCGTTTCCGACACACCGTATAAAACATCACCCTCCGTACAAAAGTATGACGGACTGGTTATGTTGATACTGTCCGATATTTCCAGGGCACCCGTTTCTTCATCAAACTCGCCGCGAAACAGGCTTTTTGAATAACCGCCGATGTAAACAGGATATTTCATATATTGATTTTTCCTCCTAATCCCCGGATTTCTTACGATAATAATATACTACATCTTTTCCGGTGCAGTAATACCAAGCAGGTCAAGACAATTTCCAATAACGATACGGGTCGTGTCGGCAAGTTTCAGTCGGGCCGAAAGCAGGTCACGGTCTTCTCCCCTGATACGGCAGGCTGTGTAGAACTTATGGAAACGTGACGCAAGCTCTACAACATATTTATTGATCCGTGACGGGTCGTATGAAGCTGCAGCAAGCTGTACTTCATCCGGCAGCAACGCAATTTGCCTGATAAGATCCAGTTCGGTATCGGTGCTAAGTAAACCGGGGTCAATATCTTTGTATTCCGGTACTTCAAATCCTTCCGCAGCAAGCATTGAAATAAGACTGCATAAACGGGCATGTGCATATTGGACGTAATATACGGGGTTTTCGCTGTCCTGTCTGACAGCAAGCCCGATGTCAAAATCCAGATGGCTGTCCGGACGGGCATTAAAGAAAAATCTGCACGCATCAACGGATATCTCGTCAAGAAGATCGTTTAACGTCAGGGCTTTTCCCGTACGTTTTGATACCTTTATCGTTTCTCCGTCGCGGCTTATCCTGATCATCTGCATAAGCAGAAAATGCAGCTTTGAACAGTCGACACCAAGCGCTTTACCGAGCTGCGGAGATGATAGTGTCGTCATCAGACGTTTTGCGTGACCGTGATGATCTGCGCCCCATATTTCTATAGCTTTATCGAAGCCGCGTTCCAGTTTGTTTCTGTGATATGCTATATCCATTGCGTAATATGTGGTGAAACCGTTACTTCTGCGCAACACTTCATCCTTGTCCCCGCCAAGATCTGTATTACGAAGCCATAACGCACCGTCTTTTTCGTACAATAAACCGCTCCTGTTCAGCAGTTCAATGGTTTCATCGATATACCCGCTCTTGTGCATGCAGCTTTCGCTGAACCATTCATCAAAGACAATGCGGTAACGTTTAAGGTGTTCCTTCATTTGAGATACATTATGTGACAACCCGAATGCCGTAAATTTCGCGATACGTTCGTTTTCGGGCAAATCCCGGAGTTTTTCCCCTTCGTTGTCGAAGATCATCTTCGCCAGTTCCTTGATGTCATCGCCATGGTATCCGTCTTCGGGGAAATCGTAGTTTTCTTCTCCGCTGCAAAGCTGCATATACCGTGCGTCTATTGATTTTCCGAATAGATCCACCTGATTTCCCGCATCATTAAGCAGGAACTCGCGCCATACTTCATATCCTGCCTTTTCCAGCACATTTGCCAGAATGTCACCCAGTGCACCTCCGCGTGCATTCCCTATGGTCATCGGGCCGGTGGGATTTGCCGAAACATACTCGACCATGACCCGCCGGCCTTCACCGGAACAGGCGGCACCATAATCGCTTTTGGTTTTCTCCACTGCGTGCAATACATCACCATACCAGTTTCCGGATACGACAAAGTTAATAAAACCCGGACCTGCGATAGAAAGCGATTTAAAACAGCTTCCGTCGAGTTCCATGTGTTCTGTGATAATCTCCGCAATTTTTCGCGGTGTCAGCTTTAACTCTTTGGCTGCCGCCATGGCGTGGGTCGCGGCAAAATCGCCGTGTGATGCTTCACGCGGGATTTCCACCGTCCCTGAAAGTCGCGCGCCTTCGGGGAGTGCCCCCGATGAACGCGCTTTTTTACATGCCGTGTTGATCAGTTTATCGATTTGTTTTTTTGCATCCTCAATGAGGTTTACTGTCATTGTTTTAGCAGCTCCTATTATAACCGTCTTTCGATCCCTTCTCCCTTCTCCCTTCTCCCTTCTCCCTTCTCCCTTCTCCCTTATTACTGCGGGAAGCTGCGGATATTTATCTTAAACAGATTCCGGCTTACCGATACATTGTCTACTTCTATGTCGTATCTTATTTCAAGGTTTCCTCCGTCATCGCTCATGTTTTTCGTTATACTGTGTGTATCTATTCCGAGCATAACAGACCCGAACGGTGTATCATACAGGAAATGGTGCTTTTGACTTTCCGAAAATATCATATCGCCGCCTAATCCGTCACCGCGTTTGAGAACGACACGGTCTTTTTCCACGTCAAATGTGGTCAGTAATCCCTCCTGCCCCGTAAGTGTGCTTTCAATGTAACTGAATGTGGATATCCCGTCTTTTTGCTGGTATTCGCCGTCGGTCATAAGTTCAAATGCGTCGTTTTCATCCGACGAAAACACGGGCAAACCTTTTATTGATATCAATACCTTTTTCATATCGTCCATTTTTTTATTGCCTCTCCTGGCTTATTACCTTTATGCTTCGTTTGATTTTCATGTACTCTGTTCTTCGCCGCTTCTTCCTTCTCCCTTCTCCCTTTTCCCTTACTCCAATGTTACCTGCTCGACCATTCCAAGTACATCCGATTCGAGATATACGGACGCAACATTTGAAAATCCCGTAATGCTGTCTGTCACATAGTACCGGATCGTCCCGGCTGCTTTATTTTCGTTTAGGCTTTTTTTGCTTTGGAGGTCATTTGCGACATACTTTGCTGTTTCGGCTCCGGAATCTATAAGTGTCACATCCGTACCCATGACCTGCGAAATCACATTTCGCAGCAGCGGGTAGTGTGTGCAGCCCAGGATGAGTGTATCAATTCCCGATTTCTGCAGGCCGTTGAGATAACGTTTTGTTATACTCAAGGCTGCTTCGTCGTCTGTTTTTATCCATCCCTCCTCTACAAGAGGTACAAATAACGGACATGGTACCGAAAAAACGGTAAGCCCCGGATCAAGTCCCTTAAGTGCTTTTTCATAAGCACCGCTGCGTATTGTCGCGGCTGTCCCGATAACACCGGTTTTTCTGTTTTTTGACAGTGCTGCGGCGGCTGCCGCGGGAGCTCCAACGACTTCATATACCGGAAAATCATATTCTTTTTCCAAAGTTTCATATGCGACCGAACATACTGTATTGCAAGCTATTACCATAGCTTTTATATTAAACCGGGCAAGAAACGCCGCATCCTGCTTAGCGTATTTGATGATCGTATCCCGCGAGCGTGAACCGTAGGGTATCCTGCCTGTATCTCCAAGATAAATAATGTCTTCTCCCGGTAAGAGTTCGGCAACTTTTTTTACTACTGTCAAACCACCCAGCCCCGAGTCAAATATCCCGATCGGTCGCTTATCCATTTTGGAGTTCCTCTTCCGGTATTTTGTACCACCAGGCATCAATGTATGATACGTCATATTGATGAAAATATCAAGTCAAAAATTTGCCGATTCTGCCTAAAATTACTTATTTGTCTTGCTTCCCGCTTTGATTTTTTATAGAATGTAATCAGGTATAAAATTCCGGGCCGGAGGAGGCTATATATGCTGGAAGCTTTTTTTGACACAGCCGATTATATGCAAAACAGGGAGCTTTCCTGGTTGAAGTTTAATGAGCGTGTTTTGCTGGAGGCAAACCGTGTCGGAACGCCTTTGCTTGAAAGGCTTAAGTTTATATCGATCTTCTCAAGTAATCTTGACGAGTTTTTTATGATACGTGTAGGTTCACTTGCAGACTCCGTACTTTTGGGAAACAAGCTGAGCGATAATAAAACCGGCATGTCTGCGATGGAGCAGCTGGAGGAAATATACCGGGTCATAACACCGCTTTATGCTCTTGCCGGACTGGCATTTTCATCGGTGACAAGCGGACTGGCAAAACATGGTGTCGAGTTTGTAAAAATGCAGGATTTGTCGGACAGTGAATGGAAAGCAATGAAAAACCGTTTCATTCATAATGTAATGCCTCTTTTATCACCGTCGATCATAGATACCAAACATCCATTCCCGCATATCCAGAATAAACAGCTGCATATCGCGGTCACTCTCGAAAAGAAAAAGGGTACAACATTTGGTCTTATCGCAGTCCCGAACGAGCTTGAAAGGTTGATACCGCTTGAAGGTAAAGGAAACCGGTTTGTTCTGCTTGAAGAGTTGATATTACATTTTGCGGAGCTTGCTTTCGGCACGTACAGTGTTCTTGTAAAATGTATCATTGCCGTTACACGAAATGCGGATTTCGGGACGGAAGAAGAAATGCTCGACGAAGATATCGACTTCCGGCAGCATATGAAAGCCCTGCTTAAAAGGCGTCCGCGCCTTGCCGCCGTACGTCTTGAACTTTCAAACCCCGTCAGCAGCGAAATGCTTGATTTTCTTTGCTTTAGATTAAATCTTCAGCAGGCACAGGTTTTTTATTCTTCTGCCCCGCTGGACTTATCCTTTATTCATACCATGGGGCGTTTTCTTGACAAGGAGACATTGGGACGGCTCGTCTGGCCCGTACATAACCCGATAAACCCGCTTTCTTCGGCAGTACGGGGTGATATGCTTAAACTCGCGTCCGGAAAGGATATGCTTTTCTCATTTCCTTATGAAAGCATAGCACCATTTTTGCGTCTTATCAGGCAGTCTGCGGAGGATCCTTCCGTTTTGTCGATCAAAATCACACTATACAGGCTCGATGCCTTGTCCAAACTTGCCGAATCACTTATCCTTGCAGCGGAAAACGGCAAAGAGGTCATTGTTCTGATGGAACTGCGTGCACGTTTTGACGAAAGCAATAATATCGAATGGGCAAACCGCTTTGAAGAGGCAGGGTGTAAGGTCATTTACGGTCTTGTCGGATTTAAATGTCATTCCAAAGTGTGCCTGATCACAAGAAGGGAATCGGGTAAGCTCCAATATATAACACAGGTCGGAACAGGTAACTATAATGAAAAAACAGCAAAGCTTTATACAGACCTTTCACTGATCACGGCAAATCAGGAAATCGGCCGCGACGCTGCTGCATTTTTCAGTAATATGCTGATCGGAAATCTGGACGGTGAATATACTCATCTCTGGGTGGCACCAAACAGCTTTAAAAATAAAGTTATTGCCTCAATTGAAGCTGAACGTCAAAAATCTTTAAAAGGTTTACGCGGCAGGATCATTATCAAATGCAACTCTCTTACCGATAAAGAAATCATTGAAAAGCTTGTTGATGCCGGTGCTGCCGGGGTCGAAATCACTATGAACATTCGCGGTATCAGCTGTCTTATACCGCAATTGCCCGGAGTTACCGATAATATCCGTATTTTTAGTATCGTCGGTAAGTTTCTTGAGCATACACGTATTTTTTGCTTCGGCGAAGGAGATAACTCTAAAATCTATATTTCCTCAGCGGACTTGATGACCAGGAATACTCAAAGAAGAGTTGAGGTTGCCTGCCCGATCCTTGATTATGACCTGAAAACACGTGTTCTTTGGATGCTTGATATAATGTTTCGGGATAATACCAACGCCTGGGACCTATTTCCCGACGGCAGATATATATTGCGTGAAAGTCTTGATCCCGACAATCAAAACAGTTCACAGGATTTCTTTGTAGGCGAAGCACAGTCCAGAGCCTTTTTACTTACGGCAGAGGAAAACAGTCAAAATAACAAAAACGTCAAATTTCTTCTGCTTCAACGTTTTCGTAATTTCTTCGGTTCTTTCTTCAACTCAAACACTTAGTACCGCAACGATTGTCGACATTCCTTGTTTTCCTTACTTCCACTTTTCAACTCTTACATATTACCCAAAAACACATTTTTCAGATACTTTTTCGCAACATCAAAAAGCCTGTACATTGTCTCCGGTGGAGTCGGATCTCTGCCGGAGTATTTATATCGCGGAAAAAACCTGCTTAAATGGTATGGAATGGATGGATCTACAGTAAAAAGCCATTTTGCTGTCTCTTCGACTGTGTCTTCGTTTTCTCCGGGTATAACCAGCGTGGTAACTTCGACATGGCATTTTTTTGCAGCTGTCTCTATCGTTCTTTTTACTACTTCTTGTGTTCCTCCGACCTTATCATATGTTCTCGTGTTATTCCCTTTCATATCTACATTTAACGCATTGATTAGAGGTAACAATTCTTCCAACGGTTCTTTATTAATATAACCATTGGTTACTAATGCGTTCATCTGACCCGCTTTCCCAATCAGCTTTGCACAGTCTTTTACAAACTCATACCCTATAAGAGGTTCATTGTAAGTATAAGCAATACCAATGTTTTCGTCTTTAACCGCTTCTTTTACCACCTCACAGATCAATTCGGGTGTCATATATTCGATTCCCGGACTGTTTTTTTTATATTCCAGTGAAATATTTGAGTTCTGACAAAATTGGCAATGAAAGTTACAGCCGTAACTGCCGACCGACACGATTTTTTTTCCCGGATAAAACATATAAAGCGGCTTTTTTTCAATGGGATCAAGCGCGATCGATGTAACACGTCCGTAGCTTTCTGCTATAAGAGTGCCGCCGATGTTGACGCGTGCACCGCACTTTCCGGTACAGTTATCATTTATAAGGCAATAATGCGGGCAAAGCCCGCACTTTACAGCATTATTTTCAAGCTTATCCCAATATTCCGCTATTCTGTCTCTACTCTTTGCTGCCATTTTCCCCTTCTTCCTTCTCCCTTCTTCCTTCTCCCTTCTTCCTTCTCCCTTCTTCCTTCTCCCTTCCTCACCCGTGCCTTATTACTTCAAACCTTTCAAGGTTTACAGGGGAGTTCCCGGATATTCCCGCTTTCTGCTTTGCAATACTGATCTGATCCTCAACTGTATCTACACCATCAAGATTTGGCAGCAAAAGCCCTCTTTTACCGCCACTCGTTACAATTACACCGTAACGCTTTACATCCAGCTGCCCGGAATCTGTTATTGGCTCGGGTGCAGATAACACGTCTACTTTATAAACCAGATACGGCAGTTCTTCCGCAGTCACAGGTGTAAATCTCGTGTCCGACAGACCTGCAGAAACAGCATTTTGTATTATTTCTTTTGCTATATTTTCCGTGGTAGGCGCAATAGTGCCGATACAACCCCGTAACCTGCCGTTTTTATGTATTGATACAAATACTCCTGCCTGCTTTATTGCCAGCTCATCCGGTAATCCATTGGGAACAGGTAGTTTTTCGCCTGTCGTTATTACGTGTTCTAATGACTGTCTTGCGAGTTTTTGATGCCCGTCTTCAGTGTTCTGTTTCTCCTCAGAAGCCTTTAAAGCCAACTCTACATACTGTTCAAGTATATTTCGTTTATCATTATCCCCCACCGGAGTAAACGAAGCAACAGCATATCCTACACCAAACGGCCCTTCATAAGACATAAGCTCAGAGCTTATGTCCTGTTTGTCAAAACACCCGGCAAGTATCATAAGAGAGTTGTATCCGCACTCCGCTGCGCGGTCTCTGAGTTTGTCGGGTATTTGCAGCATTGAAAGAAAATCACCACTATCAAGTGCTGCCGTAAATAAAGCATCAAATTCAGGGCCTTCGGGAGCAAATCCGTAAGGTCCTTCTTCACTTAACTTATGTGACAAGTCCGATGATGCTATGATTACGGTCCTCCGGCCTTTTATCTCAACTGCTTTGGCAATAGCCCGGCCAAGCAAATAATGCTCCGACGGTGCCATACCCGACTGAGATACACGCACAGAGAGATAATCTGTATAATGCCTGTTGATAAACCACATCGGAACCGTAACACCATGATCCAGCTTTGCGTCCCGCTCACCCTGTGTACCCGCAGGAATATCGTTAAACTCTGCTATACGCGATATTTCATCAATAAGCTCCCGGTCGTATTTAGTGTCTATCCTTACATTCCTTACTCCAAATCCGGAAAGATCCCCATATGCCTCGCTGCCGGGAGAAAGGTGAAAGTAGTCTGAATACACAGTACAATGCGGTGTGATGAAAATTATCGTTTCCGGCTTAAGCTTTGCTATACCGGCCGCAGCTTCATCCATTGCCGCAAGAGTTTTTGAAATTTCCTTTTCCCGGCCGCGACCGACATCGGGGATTGCCAGCGGGGGATGAGGAAGCGTGTAAGCCTTGATTATTGACATTTTTCACAAATCCTTTCAGTTTGGAATATTATCTTGACATATAATGATAGTTAATTTAGTATATTTGATATTACGTTGGAGGTGTTTACCATGGAAGTTGCAAAGATTACCAGCAAAGGGCAAATTACTATTCCAATATCTATCCGTCGTAAGCTCGGAATCAACGAGGGCGATAAGGTTTTGTTCATGTACAAAGCCGACGGCGTTTTAATGGTAAATCCCAATACTTTCCAAGGTGTAGCCGCCGATGTTGCCGAAGAAGAAATCTTATCGGAAACATCTGTAAAAGAGAAAAAAGCAATCAAACCTGCTCCTGATACCGTAGAGGAAGCGCCTGTTGCAACGGCGGCAGTGCCTCCGGCTGCTGAATTGGAACCGGTTGTTATAACTGCCGATGTCCCGGTACATGAAGTTGTACAAAGGCCCGCTCCTCCGCCCGCGGAAGAAGAGAAATATAAGCCGGATACACATGTCGGCGGTTTGGATCTGAGCTCAATACTGGACGATATACGTTCAATAGGCTCAAATATCTGACAAAAGCAAGTATAAAGGAGTCGCTGAAAATGCGGCTCCTTTTTGTTGTTCTCTATCCGAATCTCCTGATCATATGTTCCCGGAGCAGCGGATACGGTGCAGGTCCGAAATCCAGGAAAAAGCGGTGAAACTCAATAAATTCAAAGTTTTCACCCAATATAGCATACGCTTCATTCATCAGCTCCGTCAGTTCAATATATCCCAAAGCATAATTTAAAGCATTTAGCGGTATTCCTATTACACTGTTGTAAATGTATTCCGCTGTATCTATATCATTATAGTTAAAACTTTTCAGAAGATCAAAAGCATCATCAAAGCTCCATCCCAGAACATTCACCCCAAAGTCTATATTGGCCTGTAAAAGCATGTCAAACAAACGAAAATTCCACATAAGCTCGGCTTCTTCGTAATTCAGCTCCGTAAAGAAGTAACTCGTCATCTCTGCATAGGTGGCCCAGCCTTCGGTATAACCTGAGTTTGACAGAGATACACGTACAGGGTGCGAAAACTGCTGGCGAAAATAAACTGTTTGATACATATGACCCGGATAACTTTCATGAGCCAGTGCGGTAAAAAGAAACAGGTTTGTGCTGATCGATGCAGGATTTACATAGACGACATTTTCG
>Ga0123356_10007807_pt1 | contig 10654 bp, 7 predicted proteins | sample TergutEmb28metaG_2_FD_92546 | JGI IMG/M metagenome (GOLD analysis project Ga0123356, IMG submission 92546) | Embiratermes neotenicus P3 segment gut microbial communities from Petit-Saut dam, French Guiana - Emb289 P3 | ecosystem: Host-associated > Arthropoda: Insects > Digestive system > Gut ... | reverse complement strand
GCCGATCGCTCCCAGTTGGACCGGCACCCGTTTGGGGGCGTTGTGTCGAGTAGGTCTGGAGAATATCTCCCCGAAGAGTGACTGGCCATACGGTGGAATCTGTATTTGCTGCAACAGCATTAACTAAGTGTGCTATACGGGGTTTTTGGGGTTGCGGAAGGTGTTTTCCCAATTCTGTTACGGATTCCGACCGATAGGAAGCCATGGCGCTGGCGGGCTAGCGTGATTTGAGCGAAACCGGCTGGTGCTCACTTGAGCACGGAGAGGATACACCCAACATGAATATGAAACTGATTTCACGCGCGATCCCAACAGGTCTCGTTGTGCTCGCCATCGGCGCGGTCTTGGTGGGGGCGGGCATGGCTGCCGATGACAAGGCTCAATCCGACATTGCCAGGCGCATTGATGCCGCAGGCAGGGTCCTGAACGAAATTATGGCCACTCCTGACAAAGCCATTCCCGACAAGGTAATGAGAGATGCAAAGTGCATTGCCGTGATCCCATCGATGGTGAAGGTCGCGGTGGGGTTCGGCGGTAATCACGGCAGGGGTGTTGCCACCTGTCGAACGGCTTCTGGATGGAGCGCGCCCGCGCCCATTACCATCACGGGCGGAAGCTGGGGCCTGCAGCTCGGAGGACAGGCAGTCGACGTGGTCATGGTGGTGACCAACGATGAAGGCATGCAGCATCTGCTCTCGAGCAAGTTCAAGCTGGGCGGGGATGCCTCGGCGGCCGCGGGCCCGGTAGGGCGCGACGCTGCGGCTGACACCGATCTCAAGATGCGGGCCGAAGTGCTGACTTATTCCCGCGCACGCGGGCTATTCGCCGGGATCGACTTGAGCGGAGCCGCCATCACCCAGGACAAGGACGAAACCCGGTTGCTCTACGGCAACTATGTTCCCTTCGCTGACATCCTGAGCGGAAAAGTCGAACCCACCCACGTCAGTGAACCATTCCTGAGCGCAGTGCGGAGATATTCAAGCCAGAGCAGGGAATCCAGCAAGAACCGGGGAATTCCTGCGCCCTCAGAACCCACCCTCACTCGACTGCTCGCATAATGTCGCGGTGATCACCGAGGCCTGCTTCCGTCGGGCGGGCCTCTGCTTGTCTTTTGGTGGGAGACATCGCTTGGTGTCTGGGAAAACCGGTTTCCCGGCTGATGATTCGGGCCCGCCTCCCCTTTTTTTTGCCTTCACACAAATTCTTGTTGGCCCGCGAGCGGTCCGGCCTGAAACTCCCGATTGCACCCTGTCTTGGAACGTAAGTTATTTCCTGCCATATAGTTCTGGGGAAAAACGATCTCCGCCGGGCCGCCCCGGGGAGAGAATGAGCCCCCCCTTACAGTCCCCCCCTAGAACCCTTTACAGATGTGACCCGATACAAGATCGAGGATAGTTTCCTTACGCTGTGACCAGGTTCGGGAATTCTTAACGAACGAATCTTTGAAAGAGCAAAGTGGAGGAAGACCGCCATGGCGACTTTTGCAATTTCGGCTGCTGAAGCGAACCTAGTTCCAAGGACGAAGGCGAAGGAAGATGATTCTCAATTCAGCCTGGTGAGGCGCGCTCAGTCGGGTGACGAACAGGCATTTGCTGAGTTATTTCAGCGGCACAAGAGCCGCGTTTATTCCGTATGCCTGCTTATGACCAAGGATGTAGCGGACGCCGAAGACTTGACCCAGGAAGCCTTTCTTCAGGTCTTCCGCACGATCGGCTCGTTCCGCGGCGATGCGGCATTTTCAACCTGGCTCTATCGAGTCGCAGTCAATACCGTTCTGATGCGGCTTCGCCGGCGAAAGAGCGCCGCGATGATCTCCCTCGACGAACCGCTCAGTGCAGACTCGTCATCGCTGCATCGCGAGTTCGGCAAGCACGATCCGGATCTTTCGGGCGTGGTGGATCGGCTCGCCTTGCAGCGGGCCATCGAGGAACTCCCCGAGGGCTGCCGGACGATTTTCGCCTTGCACGAAGTGGAGGGATATCAGCATCACGAGATCGCCCAGCTGCTCGACTGTTCCATCGGCAATTCCAAATCACAACTCCACAAAGCGAAGCTGAAGTTGCGCGATCTGCTTTTTCCCAAACGGAAAATCCTGCGGCGGCGCGCGCCCGAGTATTTGTCGAACGCCGCGATGGCATCCTTGCCCGAAAGCGCGTTGAAACGTCGTTCCGCGGGCCAGGGCATTCGGTTACTCCGCTCGGAAAAGGTGGCGGCTTAGCATGCTCTCGGCCGGATCCGGAACATGGGGGCGGACACTCGTCCCCCCCGTGATGTTGGTGAGTACGGATTTCATCCGGGCGGAATCTCAGTGGTCTGCTCGGAGACGGCGGTCCTTCGGTGCCTCGCGGCTTGCCTCTGATTCTTGAGCAGCGAGACAAACCTCTTCCCGCCGCTCACGGCGGAGGAAGCAGCGAACAACAGAGGCCGCGGACAATTCTGAATACAGGATTTCCTGTATTGGGCGTTCTGCGAGCGATCGATAATCTGGTCGAGGCGCCTGCAATTCTGTAGTTTCCTCAGCCGGCATTGATCGGGAATCTCGCAAGGGCTCAAGCCAGAACGCAGCGGATTGTCGGGTCGTTTCGCGTTCGTTCCAGTATGAGCATATGACAATTCGCATCTTACTTGTCGACGACCACCCGATAGTCAGGCAAGGATTGAAGACCATTCTTGAGGGACACAGCGAGTGGGAAATTGTCGGAGAGGCAGCGGACGGGGCTGAGGCCGTCGAAAAAGCGGCAAGACTGAATCCCGACGTCATGGTTCTCGACGTGACCATGCCGACCATGAACGGACTTGAGGCGTGCCGTGCGGTGCGCAGACTCATGCCGGCTCTTGAGATTTTGTTCGTTACACAACATGATTCTCCTCAAATGATGCGAGAAGCTCTGGACGCCGGAGCCAGGGGATATGTGGTCAAATCCAACGCCGCTCGCGACCTGTTGGCGGCGGTGGAAGCAGTCAGTCAGCACCGAGTCTTTACTGCATTGCATGGTAAAAACATAATTTGACCCGGAGAGTCTCGACGAGGGACCGTAGTTCATCTGATGATCTGTGGGGTGAGTGCATGAAACTGAGAATATTGCTTGCCGACGATCACGAAATTGTACGGCGCGGTCTGCGAGCGTTGCTGGAGAAACACGAAGGTTGGGAAGTCTGCGGGGAAGCCTCCGACGGCCGTGATGCCATCGACAAAGCGCTCACGTTGAAGCCGGACATCGTCATCGTCGATATCGGCATGCCGAGCCTCAACGGTCTGGACGCGACTCGACAACTTTTGCAGCATGATCCCCAGTTCAAGGTCATCGTGCTGACCATCACCGATTCCGACCAGGTGATTCGCGAAGCCCTCGACGCCGGAGCCCGCGGGTTTGTTTTGAAATCCGATGCCGCCCGCGACTTGGTTTCGGCGGTCGAAGCGCTCCAGAATCGGCGCATGTTTTTTACTCCACGCGTGAACGACCTGGTTCTGGCGGGTTTTCTCGAGAAGGGGCAGACCATGGCGCGGGACCAGGCTCCCAAACTGCCCACCTTGACGGCACGGGAGCGGGAAATTACTCAGCTGCTCGCTGAAGGGAACAGCTCCAAGGAAGTCGCCAGCTTGTTGAACCTGAGCACCAAGACCGTCGAAACCCACCGCAGCAACATCATGCGCAAGTTGAGCTTTCACTCGATTCGCGACCTTGTCGTTTACGCCATCAAGAATAATTTGATACAGATCGACATCCCGGCCGGCCCGAAAACACCGACCGGACCCGGACCGACAGCGGCCTGAGAAAAAATTCGCATCGCGGGACAGCTTCAGGACAGCCTTCCCCCCAAGCTCACTCCTGAAGCGCGGTCCGGGGGTTGGTTGGGCAGCTCTTCGGGAAAAACCTACACGAATCATCCCCTCCCACATTCCCCCAAACTATTGAGGGGTAAAGAAATACACCTTTGGCATGATGGGTGCACTGAATCATGGTATGCCACCCGTCCGCAACTTGATTCCCCGACAGTCAACGGAGTGAAGAATGCTTCAGATCCTGATTGCCGACGACCACGACGTGGCCAGGAGCGGTATACGCGCGCTGCTCGAAAATCACGCCGGTTGGCAAGTGTGCGGCGAAGCCAAAGACGGTCGCGAAGCCGTGGAACTGGCTGCCAGCTTGAACCCTGACCTCATCCTGCTCGACATTGGTATGCCGAATCTGAACGGGTTGGAGGCTGCCCGTCAGATTCTGACGACCTCGCCGGGCGCCTCGATTCTGATCCTTACAATGCACGACTCCGCCCAACTGGTGCGAGAAGTTCTGCGCGCGGGTGCCCGCGGGTTTCTTCTGAAATCAGACGCGGGTCGCGACCTGATTGCCGCAGTCGAGGCCCTTGAACAGCGGCGAACATTCTTCACCACCAAGGTGAGCCAGATGGTGTTGAGCGGATTTCTCAACCGCGACGATGTGGCGGATTCGGCTGACAACGAGAATGTTCTTACAGCCCGGGAGCGCGAGGTAATCCAATTGCTCGCCGAGGGCAAGACCAGCAAGGAAGTGGCGGTGACTCTCAATCTGAGTATCAAGACTGCCGAGACTCACCGTACAAACCTCATGCGCAAACTCGACTTGCATTCGGTGGCTGATCTGACGCGGTATGCGGTGAGGAACGGGATCGTGCACGTGTTTTGAATGGGTTGATCAGAGCCGACGTCTCGACCTTGGCGCCTGAAATCTGACGCGCGCTACATGATTCAACCGAGTGTGTCTGGGCTCGCAATTCCTTATGTTTTGACTTACTACCCTCACCTTGGAAGGGATTTGTTCAGCTATGCCTGCCGCTCGATCTGTCGCCTACGGAATGTATCCACAAACCGCCCTCCTGCCCGAGATTATGATTGCACTCGGCCAGGCCGGCTTTGAGAAGCAGGACATCTGCATGGTGCTGTGCCCCGCTCACCCGATGGCCGCGGCTATGCGCGATGCAAAAATCGTGCCTGCCGAGCCCAAGCAGAGTGCGTTGACCGCCCGCATGATCGCCTGGTTCTCTCAGTTCGGCGCGGTTGTGATTCCCGCTGTGGGGTTCTTTGTTCGTTCACAAGCGTTCCTCCGTGCATTGATGACGGACGAAAACCTCCCTTCTCTGTGTGGAGGATCGAAAGTGCTTGCGGGTCTGGGCTTCTCGGCGAACGAGGCGCAGAGACTGCATCGGGCTTTGGGCGATGCCCGAGCGCTGGTTTACGTTTCATGCTCGGAGGGCAAAAGGGCGCAATGGGCGCTCGAATTGCTCCGCAGCATGGGTGCGCGCGAGGTGGCAAGCCTGGAAGGAAATCGCGTTGCCGAGGCTCCTGCCTAGCGATCTTTCACGAGCAGCATCCTCGAAAAAGCTCGCCCCCCGATCGGTCCAATTCGCACGCCTCGCTGTTGAAAACCGATGCCAACAAAAGACCAATGAACTGAAACTTCCACTACGATTTTCATCTTTGCTCTGGCTGGGCGAGCCTTCCGTCGTCGAATGGCGTCGCACCCTTTTTACAGGATTTGCCGGATTGCTCGTGGCATGGCCTGGCTACACAGTAAATGGCTGGGGATCGCGTTTATTTGGCATGAGCCAGAATCTTCACGATGACAATGCGGCCGCGATGGCGGCATTCAAGCGCGCCCTCGGCTGGTGGCCGTATATTTTCATTTCGGTCTCCGTCATCGGCCTCCTGTATATCGCATATATCGCATTGAATAGCGCTACCTAGAGGACGAGACGGAGACCGCTCTGCGGCCTGCCCGGTTTTTGAATGGGGCCCGTGTGCTGCGGCCTAAACTCTGGCCGGCGGCTTCCGGTTGCTTCTAATCGGCGGCCATTCCCTGAGCTTCGGGCTCAAGTCGCTCGATTTGGGACGCCTCGGTTTCTCCTTCGCCGGCCTCACGACGCAACTCGGCCTCCAGCGCCGCCAGTTGTGCTTCGATATCCTGTCCGGCTTTGCGTTTGCGGATAACTTCTTCGCGGTATCGCCGCAGGAAATAGTCGATGGTCTCCACCCGGATGCGAATGGACCCGGTCGGCTTGTTTTCGTCGAGATCCTTGAAGCAGAAATACGGAGTCCCGGACTGCTCGATGATGCCCTCGATCACGCCGTAGATGGGCGCATCATGGCCGCACTTGAAGCTGGAGATTTCAAGCGCCACCAGATTCGGGTGCCGGGCCGTGAACTTGGCTGCCCAAACCTTGTGGTTGGTACTGCACGAATAGGAATTCTTCCAGACGTCAGTGATGTCGAGTGGCCCGCTGACCATCCCCGCGCGTACTTCCTCTCCAAACAGGCGTTCCAGCAGGTCCTCATCGAGAGGCAGCGTGTTCTGGGAGAAAATCGGATAGCCAAGCTTCTGGAATTCATCCAGAATCTCATGGTTCAGCCCCGGATCGTGATGATAAGGACGGCCCAGCATCACAATACCGATGCGATCTTCGCGCTCGAGTTGATCGAGCACCTGGCGAGCACGGCGGCGGATGCTGGATTCGTATTCGCTCAAGGCAGCGAATCCGGCTTCGATGGCGCGGTCATTCTCTTCCAGGGAGACGCCAAGAACCGGCTGCCACGACTGGAACATCTGATGCGCGAACAGTTTGCGATCGGTGAAATTCAGGATCGGATCGATGTAGAGGACGTCGTGCTCGGCGAAGACGTCGTTCTCCTTGGTAAACGCAGCCTTCACGGTTTCAGGGGTGGCAGTTACGGTGGGGCATGCATTCGCCCCCACGATCTTGGTCAAGGGGGAATGCAGCACGTCGTACATGGGGAAGAAGATGGCGTTCAGCGGCTTCTTGCGATGCTTCTCCTGAATGAGGTTGTAGACGTGCGAAATGCCAATCTTGGCCGGAAAGCAGGGATCGATTGCGCCGCGGCTGGCTCCGGCGCGATAAAGCTCCGAGCTGGTGTAATCGGAGTAAATGATGTTCTCCGGCTGCACCCCCAGGCTTTCCAGATACCCGTTGAACAAGGGAGCGTAGGTGTAAATGTTGAGCACCCGCGGAATGCCGATGCGAATCTTCGAGCGCTTCTCCATCAGCTCGCGGCGCTCTTTGTCACCTTTTCTCCAGCCGGCCCATCCCCGGGCCGGCAGCGCATCGGCGACGCTTTTGGCATTCACCGGGCGGAATACTTCCTTCGAGGCCATGTCGACGAAGTTGGGATGCTGGGCACGGATGGATTCCAGACCGGCCTTGATCTCCTTCATATCGTTGATATCTTCGACGGTGCCTTTCTCGCAGGTGGCGATGATCAGCCGCTGCTCGCCGTGCATCAGAGGAACCTTCGTGACTTTTTGAATGGGCACGAAGCTGAGGTCGTTCTTGGGCTGGGTGCGGATGTCGATGAAGGTGCGCAGGCAATCGTTCTTGCAGAAGTGGCAGCGGGTCTCTTCATTGCGCGTCGTGCGGTATTCGATTTTCCGCACCGCGTCCAGCCCCACGAACGTGGTCTGCTGCCCGTTGCGCCATACACGCAACGATTCCTGCGCCGCACCAATCGCGCCCGACTCTCCGCAGTGCTCGTGCACGATGATTTCCGGGGTTTTGCCGCTGGCGCGGAAGCTGTTGCGGATGAAATCCACTTCCGCCTTCACCACGGCGAGATTGTTCTGCGTCCCTCCCTGCAGCACAAAACGGGAGCCCAGAGCCGCCAGGTTGGGAATACTGGCTACATATAAAAACACGTTCTTGGGCAGCACCGCCGCCAGGCCGGCGAGAATCTCTTCCGCGCGCCAGCCCTGACGCTGGAAGTTCACGATGTCAGACTGCATGAACACGGCACAGCCATAGCCAAACACGGGCATCGATTGCGCCGAAAAGGCCAGGTCCGCGTACTGATTCACGCTCAGCCCGAAGCCTTCTGCCGTCGATTGCAGGAAGTATCCATTCCCGGCCGAGCATTGCGTGTTCAGCTTGAAGTCTTTGACGCGCCCGTGATGCAGGATGATGATCTTGATGTCCTGCCCGCCAACATCGACGATCACGTGCGGATCTTCGTAGAACTTCAGTGCTGACTCCGTGTGGGCCACGGTTTCGACCAGGGCAACATCGGCCTTCAACACATCCTTGAGGATGTCCTTGGCATAGCCGGTCGTCGCCACCCCCAGCACTTCCAGTTTCGCGTTCTGCTTCTCCACCTGCCCGCGCAGGTTCTCGAACATCTCAATCGTGTCCTGAATCGGATTGCCGTTCGACAGCTGATACGACTTGCACAGAATGTCGCCGTTCTCGCTCAGCAGCACGGCTTTGGTCGAAGTCGATCCGCCATCGATGCCGATGAATCCCCCGACCGTCGTGCCGCTCTGAAACACGGCAGGAGTGAACTTTTTGCGGCGGTAAGCCTCTTTAAAGACATCGAGGTCAGCGGGATTCTCAACCAGTCCCTTGCCCCCGGACCTGGCTTTTTCTTCCTGGCGCCCGAAATCAATGTAACGAACCAGCCGGTCGTAGCCCGAGTAGCAGCCCACGCATTCATCCTCGCCCCGGCCGAATTCGACGGCTCCCAAAGCGGCGAAATATTGTGCATTCTGCGGAACCTTGATCAGATCCTCGGGCTTCGAGCCCTGGGGAACTTCGACCTTGCGCTCCTGCCACATGCGCGGAATATTCGCCTGCCAGGCCTCCCGCATGCCGCGAATGAAGCTGTTCGGTCCGCCCAGCAGCAGGACGTGGGGACGCAACGTGTTCCCGCGGGTCAGAACGCTCAGGTTCTGCAAAACAATTGCTTCAAACAGCGACGCCATCAATTCGTCCGACGGCGTGCCCACCTTCTGCAGACCGTTGATATCGGTTTCGGCAAACACCCCGCACTTGCCGGCAACCTTGTGCAGCTTGATGCCGTGATACCTCTGTTCGGCAAGCAGGTCGGCGGGGATTTTCAGCTTCGCATTAATCTTGTCGATGACCGCACCCGTCCCGCCGGCGCACTTGTCATTCATCGAGGGAATTTTCTTCTTGCGCCCGCTCTCTTCGTCATCCTTGAAGACGATGATTTTCGCGTCCTGCCCCCCGAGTTCAATCACCGAATACACTTCGGGATGCAGTTTCTCGACGGCCAACGATACCGCCGTGACTTCCTGCACGAATTTTGCCCCGATCTGGTCGGCAATTCCCGTCCCGCCCGAGCCGGTCATGAACAGGCGCGTGTTCTGCCGATTGACGCCAACCTCCGCCTCGATCCTCTTGAGAAATTCCAGGGTCTTTTCCGGTTGTTTGGTCTCGTGGCGCTGATAGTCCTGCCACAGCACTTGGTCGCTGCCGGCGTCGACCACCACGGCTTTCACCGTCGTCGAACCCACGTCGAGGCCCACGAAGAATTGGGTGCTGTGGTCGTGTGGCTGGTGCGCGTGCCGGGCGTGCTGAATCGAAACCACAGGCTCGGCGGGAGCGATCTGGAACAGTTGCGGACCCTTATGGTCGTGCATGAATTCCTTCCTGGGCTTAAAAAGCAGTTAGCACGGAAGGCGCGGAGCAGCCCATCGACCCTCTCCTCCGCGCCTAAGTATCTTCCCGTTCCCCCATCAGTCCCCCGACATGGCCGGAATCGCCGACGCGCGGACTCGTGTGCGCTTCCACAGATGGGTGTCCCGATTCATCCTGTCATTCACATGCAGGACGAATTGGGCGGCGGTTCCCGCGACGCCTTCTCGCTGCGGCACGTGGTAGAACGGCCGCTTCAGTTCGGGATGCTCTGCGATGTACTCGCGAATTTCGTTCAGGCTCTTGCCGGTGGACTTGAGGCATTCCTCGAACTCCGCCTTGGCCTTCACCTTGGCTTCGCCGAGCGCCATCTGGACGCGGCTGTGAGCATTGACCTCGCCCTCACCCGAGGTTTCGACGGGCAGGAAGATCATGTCCTTGAATTTATTGACGACGGCGGATTGCACACCGTCGGACTGGGAAGACGGCATGCAGCCGAAGGGCTTCAGTGCCAGGACCATGTGACACAGTTTGTGCACGGTGTAGTACACGTTCTTGCCAACTTCAAGATGCCCCTCGCCGCCGCGCGCATACTGGTTGTAAAAAGGATGGGCCAGTTCGGCGAGTTCGGTCTGCGGCGCCAGGTGGTGTGTGATTCCTCCCATGTGCTTGGCGGTGCGATGGTAGAAGAAACCCCACATACGCTCGCCGGCGCCGATGCCCCAGAGTTTCTTGCGCAGCCCAATGTAGTTGGCGAAATTTTTCTTGACCTCATACCACTTGGGATCGCGATACGGCCGGTTCGCCGGCCACTTCGCCGTGGCATGCGCCTTGGCCTGGTACAGCAGATAGGCGACCCAGGTCGCGATGGGCTCAACCATCACCTGCGCCCCTTCGCGCTCGAGAAAGTCGAACATGTGGAAGTTGCCGTCGCCCTCGGTCAGTTGCGCCCAGAACTCACCCGTGATTTTGACAACCGGCTTCACGCGCGTCCGGTCCACTTCGATCGAGTCGATCGTTTCCCGCGCCTCGCTGAGCGCGTTCAGGTAGTCCTTGCCCCACATATGCTCGTGCCACTTGCCGAAAACGTTGAAGGTATTGCGCAGAATCTTGTTGTTCTTGAACTTCGGCTTGGCCCAGTCCGGAGCGCTTTTTTCGATTTCGAACGATTTGCGGTTCCTGAGATCTTCGCAGAGATCGCCGACCATCTCACGGAACACCCGGTCGGTCTCGCCCT
>Ga0123356_10007806_pt1 | contig 10655 bp, 7 predicted proteins | sample TergutEmb28metaG_2_FD_92546 | JGI IMG/M metagenome (GOLD analysis project Ga0123356, IMG submission 92546) | Embiratermes neotenicus P3 segment gut microbial communities from Petit-Saut dam, French Guiana - Emb289 P3 | ecosystem: Host-associated > Arthropoda: Insects > Digestive system > Gut ... | reverse complement strand
TTCTACAAGCAGCGAAATAGCAAGAAAGACTCTTGAGATTTTAGACGGCAGAAATATTATTATTTATGCCTGTATGGCGCGCCTTGAATTTCTGGGAGCGAACCAAAGAGAGCTGGAAGCTAAAACAATATGCAATATTATAGGTGATTTCGAGTGTTTCTATCTTGCCTACACCGGAGGAGAAATATTTCCTCAAAAATTAACAAGTGGTAAATACGCTAATCATTTGCAAAACTTTTCGATTGTTGTATGTATGCTGTAAAGTTAGCGGTTAGTGTATTTCAGGGAGAATGTTAATTAATATGAGCAATGAAATAAAATCCGAAGATACTGATGATACAATTAAAAGTTTACAGCTTCAAATAAAAAAACTGAACCGCGTTATTTCTGTACAGGAAAAAAGAATAACTCGTGCAGAATCGGTGATGTCTACTCGTGACAAAGTCATGGATATGCTCAGGGCTGAGCGTTTAGTTCAGGAAAATAAACTTATAAGAGTACATGAAGAAAATGAACGTCGACTTGCTCTTCTTAATGCAGTAGTAAGAGCCACAAAAATCGCCTTGTGGGAAGTCGGTGTTGTAGATAATGATTTGTTTCATTCTGATAATACTTTTACATGGTCGGACGAATTTAGAAAAATGCTTGGGTATTCAAATACAGATGATTTTCCCAACATATTAGACAGTTGGAAAAACTGTTTGCACCCTGACGATGCAGAAGTAGCCATCGACGATGTAGTAAAACACCTTTCCGATGAAACAGGACAAACCCCCTACGATGTTGAGTACAGATTAATGAAAAAAGACGGCGAGTATTCTTATTTCCGCGCATACGGCGAATCCATACGTGATGAAAAAGGACACACTATACGCTTTGCGGGCGCACTGATGGATGTTACAGATCAAAAACGAATGGCTGAGGAAATCAAAACTGCATTGGTTAAGGCGCAGGAAGCAAATTCTAATTTACAAACGATACTTGATATGTTACCAATCGGTGTAAGGGTAATGCGCATGAAGGACGGCGCTTTGATCTATGCGAATAAAGCGTCGCTAAAAGTTTTTAATTGCAGCTCATTTGAAGATCAAGTGGCGGGGCATACCGGCTTCAAATTTATGCCCGAAATACAACCGGACGGCAGAAAAACCGCTGATTTAGTCGCCGAATTTTTTCAACATGACACAGCCGACATAGAAATGCAGTGCCTTAAATTGGATGGGGAACCGTTCATTGCCCGTATAAAATCCTGCATAGTAGATTACCAGGGAGAACCTTCATCACTTGCCTCAATCGAAGATGTTACCGCAGAAATTAAGAAGCAGCAAATGCTTCAAAATATCGCCGAAAAAGAACGTGAAGCCAATCAGTCGAAAAGCAATTTTCTCGCCAACATGAGCCATGAAATCCGGACTCCGATGAATGCAATTATCGGCATGACAGCTATAGGAAAGAAAGCTAATGACATAGAACAGAAAAACTACTCTCTTAACAAAATCGGGGACGCATCTTCCCATTTGCTCGGAGTAATCAATGATGTTCTTGATATGGCGAAGATCGAAGCAAATAAACTGGAACTGGCGCCCATTGAATATAACTTTGAACTAATGCTGCAAAAGGTACTAACCGTCGTAAATTTCCGTGTAGATGAAAAGAAACAGCGATTGAATTTGAATATTGATAAAAACATACCGCGTTTCATAAATGGAGACGATCAGCGTTTGGCGCAGATTATAACAAATCTGTTGTCCAACGCGATAAAGTTTACACCTGAAGGGGGCGAAATCCGCCTTAACGCATCTTTGGTTCGTGAAATTGACGGCAGCTGCGAATTGCGTATCGAAGTGATAGACAGCGGAATAGGCATATCTGACGAACAGAAAGACAGGCTTTTTCTTGCATTTGAACAGGCTGAAACCGGAACAAACCGGCAATACGGCGGAACAGGTTTGGGACTTGCCATATCTAAACGTATCATCGAACTTATGGACGGCAGTATTTGGGTTGAATCGGAACTCGGCAAAGGCGCACAGTTTATCTTTACTATAAAAACACAGCGCAGCGATAAGAGTCCCAGTTCGATGCTGGCTCCCGGTATCAACTGGAATAATGTACGGATTATGGCTGTAGACGATATGAAGGAAACACGCGATCAAATTCAAGAAATATTCGAACAGCTTAACATCAATTGCGATGTTGCGGCTGACGGATTTGAAGCCTGCCGGCTCATTGAAGAACGCGGCGCTTACGACATATATTTTGTTGATTGGCGTATGCCCGGTATGGACGGAATTGAGCTGACAAGAAAAATCAAAGCATCATCGCCAAACAAGCCGTCCGTAGTAATTATGATAACAGCAATGGATTGGGAACAAATCAAAGAAGACGCATTCCAGGCAGGTGTAAGTAAATGTCTGTTAAAACCTTTGTTATCATCAATGATAATTGACTGCGTAAACGAAAGTTTAGGTTTAGCCGGCAGCATCAATAATGATAATGCTGTCAGCATAGGTGAGTTTAAGGGCAGAAAATTGCTGATTGCCGAGGATATAGAAATTAATCGTGAAATTCTTATCGCTCTTTTAGCGGACACGGGACTGACGATAGATTGTGCCGAAAACGGCGCGGAAGCGCTGGAGATGATTGAAGCGGCTCCTGATAAATACGACATTGTGTTCATGGACATACAAATGCCGGTAATGAACGGGCATGAAGCAACCCGGCGTATACGCGCTTTTGAAGCAAAACAACAGGGAAAATCGGAACACCCGAAGGGGGTTCCGATAATAGCCATGACAGCAAATGTTTTTAAAAGCGATATAGAAGAATGTCTTGCGGCAGGTATGGATGATCATCTTGGTAAACCGCTTGATATTGACAAGGTAATAGAGAAGCTGAGAACATACTTAAACTAGGTTGGGTATAATACGTTAGGCAAAATGTTAGACGAAATAGTGGTTAATTGGTAAAAATAATTATAAATAACTTGACAAAAATATAAAATAATGGTTTATTTTATAGATGTAAGGGAGATCTTCGTTATGGAGAATGCAAAAGCTACAGGTATAAAAAAACACCTGCCGAACATCGCAACCATTATTCGTCTTTTGGGTTCCTTTTCGCTTTTATTTTTGATAAATTTTGAAACAGATATAGGTCCATTCAAGGCGGTTCCCTGGATTTGGTTAATAGCCTACCTCTTTTTGGCGTTAACGGATTCAATTGACGGTACGCTTGCCCGCAAACTCAATGCAAAAAGTGATCTCGGCGCTTTTTTGGATGCTTTCAGCGACACAGTACTGCTGGTAATTGGTGCGGCGATCGTTTTTGTCGTGTTTGCGTCCGATAACCTTACAGATTTCAAAACCTGGTTCTGCATCGGCTTATTGGTTTTCTGTTCAGGCAATAAGTTAAGCATGAATCTTTTTGCAAAAAAATTCTTTGGTGTTGCTAATATGCTGCATTCTTATCCGCAGAAGGCTTTTGCTGTGGGATGTTACATGGGAGTAGGATTCTGGGCATTCATTCGCGATGTGCCATGGTGGTCTATAATTATTCTTTTAATATTAAATCTATATGGCGCTATCGATGAGATTGTTTATTGCGCTCGAGCCGCTGAGTATGATGTTGATTTTAAAGGACACTGGTTTCAGAAATATGAGCGAAGAAAGAAATAGTACCGACTGAACCAAACTAGAGCATACCAACTTTGTTTAACAGGATTGTTTACGTTTCTCCGCTTACTCAACCTTGAACCGCGAGATATCTCCTCTTAATGCAGAGATGTTTTCTTTATTCTCCTCGGTAATTTCCTGTACCCTTGTAAATGCATTTGATATTTCGTCTGCGCTTGTGGTCATATCGTCCATGTCACCGGCTATTTCGGAAGTTATTTTTCTTAGAGCATTACTTTGGCTTATTACTTCTTTGGTTTCGGTTGTCATGTCGGACGATGCTCTGCGTACCTGGTTGGTTACGGAATTCAGCTGAGTTATGGCATCCAGTATCTGCCTGCTGCCAGCTCCCTGTTCTTCCATTGCATTGCGAATCTGGGTTTCCTGATCGGATACAGTTTTTACTTCTTTTTCGATATTTTCAAAGCGCTCCAATACTACACTTGTCGATTTAGTGATAGTGTCGATCATTGTTTTGATCTTTTTTAGCACTACGCTGATCGTCTTGGACTGCTGACCGGAATTTTCCGCCAGCTTGCGGATTTCATCTGCGACAACAGCGAAGCCCTTTCCGGCCTCACCCGCATGAGCTGCTTCGATTGCAGCGTTCATTGAAAGTAAGTTAGTCTGGCTTGCTATATTTTCCATTACCGAGTTAATTTCCAGTAAGCTTTCCGATTCTTGTGCAATTTCCTTTATGTCTGTTGAAACTTTCTGCAAATCCACCCGGCCGGCTTCGGAAGATTCCGCCAGCGAATGAATATTTGCCGTATTGCGAACCAATGTTTGTGTAACAGATTGAATGTTGGCAAGCATTTCTTCAATTGCAGATGATGATTGAGCCACACTCTCCGCTTGTGCGGTGATATGTCCGTCCAGTTCATCAATTCCCTTGATAATCCGTTCCATGGAACCGGCAGCAGAGTTAACTTTGTCCGACTGTGACAATACCTGCCCTCTCATGCTTTGAATACCGGAGTTAATTCCGTCAATGTCCTTTCTTGTGATTGTCATGTATGAAGCTAATTCTTCGCCGGTATCAGACAGGGAAATAGCCTTTCCCTTGATTCCGACAAGCAGCTCCCTTATTTTTTCAAAAGTCAGATTGAAGAAATCTCCTAACGTACCAATTTCGTCCTGTCGGTGAAGCTGAAGCCGCTGCGTTAGATCCCAATCTACAGAAATATGATCCAGTGTCTTTACCATATAATTCATTGGCATAAGCATACGTAAAATAAACACATAGAAGATAATAAAAATACCGGCAATTGCAGCTATCATTGCCAGGAAAAGCAGTGTCATGTTACTGTCCAGCAAATTAGCGATGCCGATCGGCTGGATTGCTGTTATATACCAGTCCAGAGCCGGTACTTCACCTACGGCAACGACACCTTCAGACGCTTCGAAGGATCGAGGTTCTCCGTTTCTTAGCGATGCAGTCATTGTAAAAATTTCTCTGCCTATATTGCCAAGATGCTCGTTTATTGTGACCTTTCCTGCTACCAGGGATGAATCCTGCGCTCCGGTAATTTCTCCTTCAGCATTAAAAAAATACAAAGCCGCATTTCCCTTATAATCCCGGTATATTGAATCAGTAAAAGCTGTCAAGTCGATACCTGTTCCAAGTATACCGATAGGTCTGCGGTTACTGTCAAAAACCGGCGCATTGATCCAGAGGTTTGTCACATCCAGATCAGGATTATAATTGATATTGAAATTGTATTTTTCTGTTTCATTGAGAGTCATCAAATACCAATAGTTGTTGGGGTCTGTGGTATCAATCTCAAAGGCGAAGGCGTCATCTGAAAAAAATCTGTGATCAATATCATTTACCCAGAAAACCGTGTTGCCTGCAAAAGCTCGTCTGTAACCGGCAATCTCCGCAAACGCAACTTGTTCTAAAGCCGAATCGGTGGGGTTGGCAAAGTAAGCCTGAATAATCGGAGAATCTGCCATTTTTAGGGCTATAGCAATTTCTCCATTTACCGATGCTTCCAGTTTAATTCGCTCGATTTCCAGCATTTGTTCCATTTCATAGCCGGTATTATTCCAGACAATTTGCCTGTAGGAGAGCAGGAAAACGGTACTTCCGCCAATAAAAATTAGTGTAAATAAAATCATGGAAAAAATAACAACTCTGCGTTTTATGGATACTCTGCGTTTTTTATCACTTAAATTTTTCATATAACGGACTCCTGTTAAGCTTAAATATACGAAAAAAGAAATAGAATTACAATGGGGTTTATTTAGATAACTCGTACTTCCAAATCAAATCCTCTGCGAGTTAAAACTTTGCATTTTGCCAATATTCCCGGCGGCAGGCTTGTTTCCCTGGTATCAGCTTTATCGCCTATAATAACCGCAGAACCGTCAATGTCCGGGGCTTGACAGTAAAGCCGTCCCAGCCAAAGCTGTTCATCGCTTTCAGCGGCGGAATTAAATTGCTCTTCGATTAATACTTCCAGGGTTTGACCGGTAAAACGCTCCATATTTTTTTCTGTAATGGGGATTTGCCGCTCTTCGATTGTCTGTTTCCGTTTTTCTGCAATTTTTGCCAGGACACGAGCTTTCATGGAATAAGCTGCTGTACCTTCTTCCCTTGAATAAGCAAAACAGCCAACCCAATCAAGTTTGGCTTTTTGCTGAAAATCGAGCAGTGCAGCAAAATCTTCTTCTGTTTCGCTAGGAAAGCCGAGCAAAAAAGTGGATCGAATAACTGCATGAGGAAGACGTGCGCGAATAGTTTTGAGCAGCGTAAGATATTTTTCCGCCGTGCCTTTCCTGTTCATAGCGGCGAGAATTCTTGATGAGGCATGCTGGAAAGGAATGTCAAAATAGGGAAGAATCCGGTTATCCTTTTCCATTAAATCCAGAATTGGCAAAGGAAAATGATCCGGATGAATATATAATAAACGCACCCAGAAATGTCCTTCCAGTGCAGCGATAGCGTTTAGTAATTCCGGCAGCCCTGTGGAAAAGGTGTCAGTCACCTTATAAGACCCGATGTCCTGTCCAATGATACAGAGTTCTTTAATACCGCGAGCCAAAAGCGCGCGGCATTCTTCTAGGATCTCTGGTATTGAGCGGCATCTTAGGCTGCCGCGAATAAGCGGGATTGCACAATATGAACAATTATTATTGCATCCCTCGCTGATTTTTACATAAGCCGAACCAGGAAGCGAAAGGAGCGGACGATTACCTGTGGAAAAGGAATTAATCGCCTCCTTCTTCTCTGTGTTCTCTGCGCCTTGCGAACCGAAGGTTCGACGTCTCTGCGTGAACTCTTCTCGAAAAAAATCAAATGCTTTTTCCACAATCTGCGCAGGATCTTCTACGCCCATGAATCCATCGGCTTCTGTTAAAACTCCTGAGAGTTCTTTTGCATAACGCTGTGAAAGACAGCCTGTTAGAAGTATTTTTTTTTCGGGATAAAGCTTGCGCCATTCAAGAACAGCATTGATGGATTCTTGTTTTGCGCTTTCTATGAATCCGCAGGAATTGACAATTATTAAATCCGCCGGATCAGCTTCGCTGACATTTTCCCATCCTGCATTATTCAAATGCGCCATCATGTTTTCGGCATCAACCTGGTTTTTTACACAGCCGAACGGATCAAGGAAATACTTTTTCATTTAATTAATTTAGGTTTCCAAACGCATAACTACAAGACGCAAACGGTTGTCTTCATCTCTGATCCAGCGGATTTCTGTTACCACAACTTCACCTGCTGCGCCAATCTCCACGGGGAACACCCGCCCTGCGCCGATAACCTGAAGTCTTGCAGCCCCGGCGTTGGATGTCCAAATGCGGATTCCGTTTTGAGCCTGGATATCAAGCTGTTCGGCGCGCTGGAAGTAGCGCTGATTAACTCCCCGGCGATCTTGTTCGAAAAGAATTTCCCAGCGGAACATACAGTAACTCTGAAAATTTACCTGTAATGTAAAAGGATATGCGCTGACAGCGGGCGGAATAATTGTGGTAATCCTTGCTGTAGTACTTACTGCAGTATCAAAGATTGGCTCAATATCAGCGCCAGTATATACGGCAGTATCCAGCATAATAAAATGCAGCAACGCTCCCATATCGGGATTGTTTCTTGCAAAATCAGCTAACATAATGCGTAAGTTAGGAATTCCATCATTGTCAAGATCAATAGTGATTTCCTGACCTAAATCAATATTTCTTAATCCATCCGGAGTACGTATGGTTACTACTTCACCCAAATTGGAAAATTCCAATTTGTATATTTCATTATCAATCGAAACTAAAACAGAATCGTTTAAATACAAGCGCCGTTCCATGGAATTCCCATCCATTAAGTGTTCAACAGTAGTGCGGCTTACAATCATATTTTCTGTTGGATTATTCTGGTCGTTTAATACAAACTTGTGAATTCCCCAGCCGCCCGCACCCAGAATAATCAGTATTGCTATAATGGAAAAGATAATTTTTGGAAGTTTTGATGAACTTTTTAGAAGCTGATCTACCGGTATTGGCTGTTCCTGAATGCGAAGCGCTTTGTAGAGCGAAATGATTTTTTGAACATCAAGATCAAGATACGCGCTGTAATTTTTTAAGAAGCCGATTACATAAGGTTCGCCGGGAAAGATAGCAAAATTTTCAATTTCCATGGCCTGAAGATAGCGTATGGAGATATTTGTTTCCCGGCTTACTTGATCAAAACTGAGTCCTTTTTCGGTGCGGGCAGTTTTAAATTTTTCGCCTAGAGACTCCATATGACACCTTCACCCTTGCGCCTTAATCAAAAGTTCTGAATAAAAAATTGTTGTGCGTAGTTGCCAAGGGAGGATTTTCGTAAATAAAACGTTGTTCCGGAATATTTACATTTGTTCTGGTGCTTGTAAAATCAAAGCGCACATCGCCATCCGCAATAGTCCGTCCTTCAATCCGGCGGATTAACATTGTATCCGGATTTATGCTTAATATTATCTCTCTGAATCCTTCCGAAACCGTACGCCTTGTGAGCCGCAGTCTTATCACCCTTTCCGAAGAGCCAGATTCCAATGGTTCGGGATTGGGACTGGTTACAAAAGACGGAACATAATTGCGCCTAAGCAGAGCCAGCCCCTGCGCGGTTGCCAATCCTGCTCCTCCCGCGCTGCTACTTCTGATGTCCTGACTTAATATAGTCCTGAACTCGGGAAGGAAAACGATCAGTGTATCACCGTTAAAAACAATTGCCTGTTCCGCAGGTCGTGTAAAATCTATCCGTAACAAATTTGGCGCTAAATAGCTTGTATTTCCAATCATTTCCTGGTTGCCGGAACGAATTATTATATTTGCTTCATAATCTCTGATAGTTGCATAATGTTCCGATACCATTTCCAAATATCTTTCTGCTGTAGTTATTTGCTGTCCAAAAAGAAAAGTAAAATTAAATATCAATAAAGAAAACAGGAAAATCCCTCGTTTTAACACAATAAAACTCCTATAAAATTTATATTGATAATTTTAGAATATTCGACTGGCTTCGTCAACAGAATAATATCTTTCACAACCTTTAAGTTGACAATAAGGGCTTTGCGGTGCTAATCTATGCTTGTTGGTCCAGTAGCTCAGGGGATAGAGCGGCCGCCTCCTAAGCGGCAGGTCGGCTGTTCGAGTCAGCCCTGGATCAAAAGTATGACCACTTGCAAGTGTCATACTCAGTTGAGGTTCAGGTCAATCCAGTAAATATTCTTCAGCAGGCAAGCTGTGTCCCGCCAAAACCATGAATAAGTTCCGAGCGCCTGCTCAGGCTAAGCCTTTGCGCCTCATTTTTCTTGTTATTATATATTAGAAGGAATAATTAATGAAAAAAGTATTAATTTTAATTGCTTTATTATTCACCGCGAGTCTTTCTTTTACTCAGCAAGGACAGCAAATTTACATTGTTGGAGTACATGGAAACGATGCAGTATATTGGTTAAATAACAGACGTATTGTATTACCAAAGACAAGTGAATTTGCAAGCGCTACCGCAATTGCTATTTCTGGATCAGATGTGTATATCGCAGGAAGCGATGGTAGAGACGCAGTATATTGGCTAAATGGAGTGCGTATTGTATTACCCAGAACTGGTGAAGACGCATACGCATCTTCAATTGCAATTTCTGGATCAGATGTGTATATCGCAGGAAGCGACGGGAGAGATGCAGTATATTGGCTAAATGGCGCGCGTATTGTGTTACCCAGAACTGGTGAATCCGCATATGCATCTGCATATGCATCTTCAATTGCAATTTCTGGATCAGATGTGTATATCGCAGGAAGAGATAGAAGTGACGCAGTATATTGGCTAAATGGCGTGCGTATTGTATTACCCAGAACTGGTGAATCTGCATCTGCATCTTCAATTGCCATTTTTGGATCAGATGTATATATCGCAGGAAACGATGTTGGTTATGATACAGAATATCGTAGTGATAGTGATGCAGTGTATTGGCTAAATGGCAGGCGTATTGTATTACCAAAAATAAATGAATATAATAGTATTGTACGTGCAATTACTGTTTCTGGATCAGATGTATATATTGCCGGGTATTGTGAATTTCAAGTACATAATGGGATATATTGGCTAAATGAAAAAATATATGAATTGCAAAGTGATTTCCCTGTAAATTCCGTAAACGCAATTGAGATTTCAGGTTCAAATGTCTATATCGTTGGATTTAGCGGATATTATGATTATGGCGCTGCAGTATATTGGCTAAATGGCAGGCGTATTGTATTACAATCAGAAACATCTGGTCATGCATTTGATATAGTAATAATGCAGTAAGAATTTATTTTCTCCAGAATCTTGGAAAACTTCAAATAGAGACTTTATTATATTATAATGTATTTATATAACTGTTGCGTATAAGATGTTATGTGAAATACGGGCTAAGTTGATAAATTGGTTATTGACATTATACTTCAAAAAGTGTAGCTTTTCAGTCATGAGGAAAGAATCATGGAAATAAAACCAGCAAAAGATGT
>Ga0123356_10007805_pt1 | contig 10655 bp, 6 predicted proteins | sample TergutEmb28metaG_2_FD_92546 | JGI IMG/M metagenome (GOLD analysis project Ga0123356, IMG submission 92546) | Embiratermes neotenicus P3 segment gut microbial communities from Petit-Saut dam, French Guiana - Emb289 P3 | ecosystem: Host-associated > Arthropoda: Insects > Digestive system > Gut ... | reverse complement strand
GTTATAGCATATTCACCGGGTTCATCCGGTATATTAAACGGCAGAGTATAATCAACACTTGAAAGTGGAGCGACATCTGTTATAAGCGGTTTCCGGTCTGTCTCTATCCCATCTTTTTCCAAAATAACGATACAGTCAAATTCCGATGTGGAAACAAACAGATTTTTATTGGTTATGATGACCTTATCGGCTTGTACAACCGCAACTATCGTCTGATAATTAAACTTAACTGTTTGGAGCTTTGGCGATATTCCCCGGTCTGCGTATAGTAAACCGTTTCCGCAGAAATTATAGTCAGTCGGCCGGTCGTCAAAATCACCGCCGTACGCCTGGAAATATTTGCCGTATCGGTCCTTTTTCAAGAGCGTCTGATCGATGAAATCCCATACGAACGCACCCTGATAATGAGGGTACTTTGACATTAAATCAATGTACTTATACAAAGTACCGCCGGAGTTGCCCATTGTATGTAGATACTCGCATAAAATCGCGGGTTTTTTATTGTTTTTCTGCAGGTACTCCTCCATTTGCGCCGGCGGGGTGTACATCTGGCTGTACATATCGGTGCTGTCCGGGTAACGGTCATCCCAGTGTACACCTTCATAATGTACAAGACGTGATTGATCAAGGCTGCGGAATCGCTCGGCCATTTTAAAAACATTGATCCCGCCCCAGGATTCATTGCCAAGTGACCAGATGATAATACTCGGATGGTTTTTATCACGCTCATAAAGGTTGTCGACCCGGTCGATCACTATGTCAAGCCAATCGGGGTTGTCACCCGGGATCGCTGCATCATTACCCATTTCTGATGTTGTTATTATATGCCACCGCCCGTGAGATTCCATGTTTACCTCATCAATGACGTAGATCCCGTAACGATCGCACAACTCATACGTATAAGGATGGTTGGGGTAATGTGATGTACGCAGCGCATTTATATTAAAGCGTTTCATGGTGGTGATATCGGATTCCATCTGTTCTCTTGTGATCGCGCGTCCTGTTTCGCAGGAAAACTCATGGCGGTTGGTACCGTAGAATTCGATCCGTTTTCCGTTGATATACATGATGTTACCGATGAGTTCGAATTTTCTAAACCCGACATTTTGCACAATGATCTCATTTAATATACCGGCTTCGTCAAAAACCCGCAGTTTTAACACATAGAGATTTGGTTTTTCGGCACTCCAGAGATGCGGGTTTTTTACGGAAAGAATCATTTGCATGGAATCGGTATTATCGGCACCTTCGGCATGGTCGATTTCACCGGAACCGGTACAGACAGATATACCGTCTGATAAAAGAACCGCATCGACATGACCCTTGACATCCTCCGCAAAAGACATTGAAACATAAAGATCTGCACTTTGAAAATCTTTTTCAAGAATCGTTTCTATCTTAAGATCAAAAACATGTACCTTTGGTACGGAATAAAAATATACATCACGAAAGATACCGGAAAAACGGAAAAAATCCTGATCTTCGATCCAACTGCCTGCCGTGAATTTAAATACCTGTACAGCAAGTTTGTTTTCACCGTCTATTATATACGGTGTCAGTTCAAATTCAGACGGTGTAAACCCGTCGAGTCCATAACCGATATAATGTCCGTTCAGCCACAAAGCAAAGCCGCTTTCGACTCCTTGAAAAGAAATAAAAAGCTTTTCCCCGTTCATGTGTTCCGGTACTTTAAAATGCTTGACATAACTTGCGACGGGATTAAACTCAACAGGTATTTCACCCGGTTCGATATCGTAAATACCGTCCCACGGCCACTGGACGTTGACATACTGCGGCGCATCATAACCTTGCAGCTGAATATGCCCGGGAACCTTTATATCATCCCAGCACTTGCAATCGTAATCCGGCATGAAAAAATCTTTTGGCGCAAGAGCTATATTCGTTGCGTAACTAAACTTCCAAACCCCGTTCAGGCATAAAAGAAAACTGCTTTTATCCAAACCGGCTTCATTTTCGTTTCGGTAAAACTTATGGCTTGAATGTGCATCTAGCCGGTTTTCGCGGAAATAACGGGGGTCTTTGATTTTATCGTAATTAAAATTCATATTATTTTGTGTCCTTTCCAGAGATCAATTAATACGCAATAAGCAAAGTAAGCCTGTCCTCATTGTATAATGTCCAAAATCATTATCCACCCAAAAAGCCTGTTCGTCAACAGGCACTTTATTGCTGTAAAATACGGCGTGAACCGCAGCATAAAATGTGGTAAAATGAATATATGATAGATATTTCGGTGCAAAACATAATAAAAGCGTTTGAGGAAGGCAATAACATTCTTGACGGGATCACCTTTGAGATCAATGAGGGTGAGCATGTCGGTCTGCTTGGAAAAAACGGTGCGGGAAAAACAACGCTGCTGAAGATCATCACCGGTGAACTTTTCGAAGATGAAGGGAATATCGTTGTTCCCGGCAATAAAGTGACGGGGCTTATTTCCCAAATACCCGAGTTTCCGCCTGAGTACACGGCAGAGGATGTACTGCGTACGGCCTTTACGAGGCTTTATGAAATAAAAGCGGAGATGGAGCAGCTTGAAGAACGCATGTCGGAAACCTCTGAAATCCACGATAAATACGACAGCCTCGCCTATGAGTACGAAAGATTGGGCGGGTATCTGACAGAAACTGAACTCAACCGTGTTGTTAACGGTCTGCAAATACCGCAATCACAAAGAGAGCAGCTGTTTAGTACGTTATCGGGCGGAGAGAAAACAAGGATCAATCTGGCAAGGCTAATCCTTGAAGATACAGATATCCTGCTGCTTGATGAACCGACAAACCATCTCGATCTTAAAGCAACTGTCTGGCTGGAGGAGTTTATAACCAAATTCAAGGGAACAGTTCTTGTTATTTCACACGACAGATATTTTCTGGACAGGACGATTAACAGGGCAATAGAGATAAAAAACGGTAAGGCAGAATTCTACAGCGGCAACTACAGTTATTATGTTACGGAAAAGAAAAGGCGGTATGAGGAACAACTTGAAAAATACGAGCGGGAGCATGCAGAATCAAAACGTCTCCATGCGTCTGCAGACAGATTAAAACAGTGGGGTACCGGAAACAGTACGCTGATGAAAAAGTCGTTTGCAGTACGGACACGTGCGGAAAGAGCTATAAAAACAGAAAGACCCGACAGAGATAAAACAATGCGGGCAAGGATAGCCGGACGTGAATTTCGCGGTGATGAAGTATTGGTGATAAAAGGTCTGACGAAGTCGTTTAATCAGCAGAAACTTGTAGATATAAACGAGCTGCTGGTACAAGGCGGCGAAAGGATCGCAATTATCGGAGATAACGGGTCGGGCAAAACGACTCTTGTAAAGATTATAATGGGTGAAATAAAACCTGATGCCGGATTTGCAAGGCGCGGTCCGTCCGTAAAAGCAGCATATCTTCCGCAGATAATACGGTTTGACAACCCGCACAGGTCTGTGCTTGATACAATTATCTATGAGCAAAATGAAAGCCCGCAAACAGCAAGAAACAGGCTCGGAGCGTACTTGTTTTCGGGTGAGGATGTGTACAAACAGGTAGAAGATTTATCGGGCGGGGAGAAGAGCCGTCTTCAACTGTGTATGCTTATGAAAGATGAGATAAATCTTTTGATTCTTGACGAACCGACAAACCATCTTGATCTTGCTTCCTGCGAGTGGATAGAAGATGCTCTGAAAAAATATGATGAAACATTGTTGTTTATATCACATGACAGGTATTTTATAAACAGATTCGCGACACGTATATGGGAACTCGAAGAAGGCGCTTTTACCGATTTTCACGGCTCATATGAAAAATTCATAACATGGAAACAAGGATCGAAACAAGGGGATGCTCCCAATGTCTCTCGTACGAAACGTGAAGTTGTAAAAAAAATAAAACCTTCCGATATGCAAAAGGAAATAAAAAGAATCGAACGAGAAATCGAAAAGCTGGAATCCGATATAGAAATTATCAATAATGAAAAGAACAAACACGCAACCGACTATGAAAAACTGATGGAGCTCGACAATCAGGAATCGGAACTGGAAACTCAGCTTGAAGAGTTATTGGACGATTGGGAAGAGATATTAATTGGTGTCGAGGAGACGGGGGTATAATAAATAAAATCATTGGAGAAGTGAGTTAGCTAATCTAGGCGAAATTTCAGTATGGATTAGGCACTGTCTGAGCTTCAGCGAGTTTGGCAAATCACTGAAATGAGCCTTAGAGTAGCTTATGAACGGATACTTGATTTTATTTATTATACCCCCGTCTCTTCGACACCCCCAATACGAACTCTCTCCGCTTGTGACGGGCGTAAGTAGACCGGTTCCAGTTCTGCAGCCGTTACTGGTTTTGAGTTGATTGCGGCAAGAGCGACACCGTATGCTGTTTGATAACGCTGCAGTTCCGGCGTTATGTTACAGTTTGAGAAAAGCGGGTTTTTATCGGCAAGGCACACATTCACACCATCACCGACAAGCAAACACGGCAGTTTATATGATTTTAGATCCGTTGCAAGCTCCTCCAATGAAATCGCGCGGTCTTCACATAGTCTGATAAGAGAACAGTCACGCCACTCAAGCAATGCATTATAAACCTGACTTCGCCGCGCATCCATGACCGGGCAAATGATAAAACCGGGTTCTGGTGTCTGATAAGCCATGGCTTCAAGAGTTGAAACTCCACAGACCGGAATATCAAGTCCCCACGCTAATCCCTTGGCAGCGGAGACACCTATCCGGACACCGGTAAAGGAACCTGGACCGCGGGAAACTGCTATCAGATCTATATCGGCGGGTCTGATGTCAAGGTTTTTAAGCAGCGATTCAACCATAACAAGCATCGTCCGGCTGTGAGAAAAACCGTTATTTTGAAAATACTGTCCCAATAGCGTGTTTTCCGGCATTACCGGTGTTTTGATTTCTATGAAACCGGGTGATTCAACCACAGCGACGGATACCGGTTTTGCAGATGATTCAATGGCCAGTATCAGCATTACTCCAACCCTCCACCTTTTATATCGGCTTTGATATTAAGACGACGTTGATTTTCACCAAGACTTTCAAACATCACCGATATCGTTTCCGGTGAAAAGGCACCGGGGACTTTTTCACTCCATTCGACGACGCAAACACCACTCCTGTCCTGATAATCATCCCAACCGATATCAAAAAGCTCATTTTCACTCTCAAGCCGGTACATATCAAAATGAAAGAGCGGGATTTCTCCCGGGTATTCATTAACAATTGTAAAAGTAGGGCTTGATACATTCATGTTTATACCAAGTCCGGCGGCTATCCCGCGTGTGAAAGCTGTTTTGCCCGAACCCAGATCACCATAAAGCGCCACTACTGCGCCCGGGTTGAGCTTCTGCCCCAGCTTTTCTCCTTCAGTAACGGTTTCGTTTTCATTGTTTGTGATAATCGTCATAAACACCTCATTTTATCGGCAAGCGAAATTGTACCACTTTTCTCCGATTTGCACAATATGGCAAAAAATGGTAAAATAAACCCATGGATATGATAGTAGCTTTTTTTAGAGCAGCGATTCGATTTCTTCGTGAGGCTGATATTTTCCTGCTTTTATTCAGCCTTTTAAGTGCGATTTACGGGATCGTTCTTATCAACAGTATTACAAGAAACTCTCTCGGAGAAGTGTATGTACAAATCGGCGCATTGGTTATAGGAGTCGTGCTTTTTATTCTATTTTCATATATAGACATTGACATTATCGCAGATAAATCAAGATTTCTATTTCTATTCAGTCTGCTTCTTATATCCACACTGCTTTTATGGGGTGTCGGGGAAGAAGACGTTAACAGACGCGCATGGCTGCGTTTCTTTAATATAGGTATACAGCCGGCGGAAGTTACAAAGATACCGTTTATAATTATAATCGCCAGAATTATAGTCACTTTTAAAGAACGTAAGACATTTAATTCAGTAATGTCTGTAGTACAGATATTTATAGTTTTTACGATAATGTTCGGATTTGTTTTGATCGTATCTCAAGATATGGGTACAGCCCTTGTATACTTCGGGATCTTTCTGGTCATGCTGTTTGCGGGGGGGCTGAAATTACGCTGGTTTGCAATCACGGCAGTTTTGATAACAGCCGCGACTCCTTTGATTTGGGAAAACTTTTTATCTCAGAAACAACGCGACAGGATACTTGCACCGTTTGCACCCGATCTTATCGATCCTTCCCGGACAGGTGTTTTATGGCAGCCCATGCAAAGTCTGGAAGCGATCGCTGCCGGAGGGTTTAGGGGTCAGGGGCTTGGAAACGGCAGAATGACACAGGCGTTTCCGGCAATTCCGGCTCAGCATACAGACTTTATATTTGCCGCAGCCGGTGAAGAGCTTGGTTTTTTAGGGTGTATGCTTGTTATTATTTTACTTCTCGTCATAATTATAAGATGTGTATATGTAGGGTTAAGATCAAACAATCCGCTCGGTATGCTGGTCTGTATGGGTGTTGCGGGAATGATAATCGTCCAAATGGTCGAAAATATCGGCATGGCTCTCGGGCTTATGCCTGTTATCGGTATCACACTCCCGTTTTTCAGCTATGGCGGGTCTTCGCTTGTAACATGCTTTGCTGCAATGGGTCTTGTATCGGGGATAAAAATGCGTCCCAAACCGGTGCGTTTCAGGAATCTGTAAAATTCAAAAAATAAATAAAGGGTTTTTAGTACAGGACGTGTATTATGTATAGTGGGGGAAAATCCTCATTATATATTAGGAATGATTATTATGGGAAACCCGAGAGAAATCCGTGAAGCGCTTGAGGGGCAAATGCTGTCACCGAAGGCGTCTTTTTCGGCGCAATCGAAAGGTCGCCGGCGTGATGAACCGGAATGTGAAATCAGGACGTGCTATCAACGTGATATCGATAAGATAATGCACTGCAAGGCATTTCGCCGCTTAAAACACAAGACACAGGTTTTTTTGCGTCCGGAGGGTGATCACTACAGAACAAGGCTGACCCATACACTTGAAGTTGCACGGATAAGCAGGACAATAGCACGTGCACTCAGACTCAATGAAGACCTTGTCGAGGCGATCGCACTGGCTCATGATATCGGACATACCCCGTTCGGACATGCCGGCGAACGTGTATTAGACGAAATACTCGAAGATGAAGGCGGGTTTAAGCACAATGAACAAAGCCTTAGAATAGCAGACTACATAGAGCTCAACGGAAACGGTTTGAACCTGACATATGAAACCAGAGACGGGGTATTAAACCACACGGGTGATAAAAAACCGGAAACATATGAAGGTTTTATTGTCAGGCTCGCGGATAGGATCGCATATGTCAATCACGATCTTGATGATTCGCTGAGGGCAGGGATACTGCGGGAAACCGATGTTCCGGAAGAAATAATAAACGCACTTGGCTCTACAAACGGCAAAAGGCTGAACACTTTGATACTTGATGTGATCAACGAAAGCGAAAGCAGCGGTGAAATAAAACTCAGTCCGCAGGTAGGGTTTGTGTTTGAGGCGTTCCGTGAGTTCATGTACAAAAATGTTTATCTAAACATGAAGGCAAAAAGTGAAGAAAGAAAAGTATATGGGATAGTGAATGAGATTTTCCAATACTATTATAATACGCCGGATGAACTGCCCGAAGAATACAGGCGTGTTTCATTACAAGAGAGTTTGAAAAGAGCAGTAAGTGATTATATCTCAGGAATGACCGACAAGTACGCAGTACATATATATGAAAAACTGTTCATTCCGGAAGCATGGCAAGTTAGATGAAGTTGAAAGTGGAAAGTTGAAATTATGGCAATTCCTGACAGTTTTCTGGATGAGTTGATAAGCAGGACCGATATAACGGAACTCGTCAGCGGTTATGTGCGTCTTACCAAAAAAAGCGGCTTTAATATGTTTGGACTTTGTCCGTTTCACAGTGAAAAAACACCGTCATTTACCGTCAACAGCGAAAAACAGATATATCACTGCTTTGGCTGCGGTAAAGGCGGCGGCGCGATAGGCTTTATTAGGGATATAGAAAATCTGACGTTTCGCGATGCAGTTGAAGTGCTTGCGCAGCGTGCCGGCATGACTGTGCCCGAAGAGGAAGGGCAGCTTGAAGCATCAAACCAACGCAAGCGTTTGCTTCAACTAAACCGTGAAGCCGCAAGACATTTCCATGCCGCACTGTCAACACCCGCAGGTGAACAGGCAAGAGAGTATCTTGCATCAAGAGGTATTACAAAAACCAGTGTTACACGGTTTGGGATAGGAGTAGCTCCCGATAACTGGAGTTTGCTGTTCGAAGCCATGACGCAAAAAGGTTTTTCAAGGCAGGAACTGTTTGAAGCCGGTTTATGCAAACGGGGGACCAAAGGAGACGGCGTTTATGACTTTTTCAGAAACAGGTTGATGTTTCCTGTCATCGATACCCGCGGTAATGTGACGGGATTTTCGGGAAGACGGTTGGATACGATAAAAGATTATAAATACCTTAACTCACCGGATACACCTGTATTTACAAAAAGCCGGAGCTTGTTTGGAATAAATCTCGCAAAAAAAACCAAGGCCGGAATGCTGATCCTTGTAGAAGGTAATATCGACGTAGTGATACTGCATCAGGCAGGTTTTGACGGTGCCGTAGCACCACTCGGAACGGCACTTACTGCGGAGCAGGCGAGACTACTCGCACAGTATACGGAAAAGATCAACATTGTATTTGACTCCGATGAAGCAGGCCGGAAAGCAACATTAAGAGCTTTGACTCTGCTGGAAAAAACAGGGAAAAATGTAAAGGTCGTAAATCTGGGAACAGCGGGTGACCCGGATGATTTTATCAGAAAACAAGGTGCCGATGCGTTTAAGATATTACTCGAGCGTAGTGAAACTCATATTGAATACCGGCTTTTATCCATACAAAACTCGTATGATATGAATACGGATGAAGGACGCCTGTTATTTCTGGCAGCAGCAACCGATATGCTTTCGGGAGTAAAAAGTGAACCGGAACGTGAGGTGTACGGTGCAAAAGCAGCATCGGCGGCAGGTGTTTCGTCGGAAGCGGTTAAAAATGAAATAAGTAAAAAAATCCGGATCAATAGAAAACAGGAAAGAAAAGATTTTGATAAAGAAGCAGCACGCCCGCGTAAAACGATTCAACCCGTAAGCAGGGATCTGCGTTATACCGATGATTTATCTGCAATAGCCGAAGAAGGTGTTTTAAGATGCCTGATACTTGATTCCGCACTGATGAAAGTTGCAAATGAAACAGGATTTTCACAGGAGGAATTTACGTCCGGGTTTCTGGCGAAGGTTTACGGGATCATAGAAAAACGTTTATCCGGAGAAAGAGAAGTCAGTGAGGCGCTTATCCTTTCGGAACTGGAACCGGGAGAGGCATCACAAATGACAGTTTTAATGCAAAAGCCCGAGTCGATACAACAGGGCGGGGATATCATACGTGACTACATCAGGAAGATCCGTTCGGAAAGGTTAAAGAAGCAGCCGCCGGACGAAGAGATACTGTTTGAAATAAGGAAACTAAAAGGAAAACCCGAATAATAATCTGAAAGTAAATCTTTCGAACATTTGAAAGGAAAAATAATATGGTAGATGACATTCATGATGAATTGGATAAGGTTGCGAGAGAGAGTGAAAATGTCGAAGAGTTTTCCGAAAAAACGCAAGAGCAGTACAATGAGGAACGCTTGAATGCACTTGTTGAAGAGGGTAAAAAACGAGGGAGTTTAAGCTCGAAAGAACTGCTCGATGTGCTCGAGGATATGAACCTGGAACAGGATCAGATAGACAAGTTTTATGATACTCTTGAAAATCTGAATATCGAAACAACCGATCCCGAGGAAGCGGCTTTTGTTCCTCCAAATAACGATACTCCGGATATCGAGGATCTGCAGGAAATCGAGAATCTCGCAGAAGATGAGATCATAGACCCCGATACGCTGGTCGATAATTTCAGTATAGATGATCCTGTCCGCATGTACCTTAAGGAAATCGGAAAAGTAAATCTTTTGACTACTGAAGAAGAAATCGAATTGGCAACCAGAATGGCAGATGGAGACAGTGAAGCAAAGCAGCTTATGGCGGAAGCAAACTTAAGACTTGTCGTCAGTATTGCCAAACGTTATGTCGGGCGTGGAATGCTTTTTCTTGATTTGATCCAGGAAGGAAATCTCGGGCTTATAAAAGCGGTCGAGAAGTTTGACTATACAAAAGGTTACAAGTTCTCGACATATGCAACATGGTGGATTCGGCAGGCAATAACACGCGCAATAGCGGATCAGGCGAGAACGATCAGGATCCCCGTCCATATGGTGGAAACCATAAATAAAGTCATGCGTATATCACGCCAGCTTCTGCAGGAATTGGGGCATGACCCAACTCCGGAGGAGATCGCGGAAGATATGGGTATGCCCGTGGAAAAAGTCCGGGAGATTTTAAAGATCGCACAGGAACCCGTTTCTCTGGAAACACCTATTGGTGAAGAAGAGGACAGCCATCTTGGGGACTTTATCCCCGATGAGGATGCCTCGGAACCTGCCGAAGCGGCATCGTTTACTCTGCTTAAGGAGCAGCTGTCCGGTGTTTTAAATACTTTAACACCACGTGAAGAGAAGGTTCTAAGACTCCGTTTCGGAATCGAAGACGGCAG
>Ga0123356_10007804_pt1 | contig 10658 bp, 9 predicted proteins | sample TergutEmb28metaG_2_FD_92546 | JGI IMG/M metagenome (GOLD analysis project Ga0123356, IMG submission 92546) | Embiratermes neotenicus P3 segment gut microbial communities from Petit-Saut dam, French Guiana - Emb289 P3 | ecosystem: Host-associated > Arthropoda: Insects > Digestive system > Gut ... | reverse complement strand
TCTGGCGAAAAAATATCTCGGAATCTGCGCTATTCGGAGATACTAAACAGGCTCTTAAAATTTTTCTATCTTTTCTTGGCAAGATGTGTTAGAATGAGGGGTACGCGAAGCGCCGTTTGCCGAATGCGCTTCAAAATGACACTTGTTAAAAAAGCAAAAAGGGGTTGGATCGAATTGAACAAACAAAGCAGCCGGAAGCAATTTGACCGGGGCGGGAGCGGCGGCTCTTATGGCGGCAAGCCCAAAAAAGGCGGCGGCAGACTGGCGCCGAAATCAGAAAACAAAATTTTCACCATTGTCATGGCCTGCATCATCGTTTTGGGCCTGGCCTGTTTCGCCTATGCAAAGTTATCGGTTCTTCCCGTGGCCTCAGAGTTGAAAACCCCTGCCACGATTGTCAAGGTCAACGGGCAGAAAATGCCCGGATGGCTGTTTGATTATTATGAGAATGCAATGTGTATAAACAGTTTCGGAGGGACAAAAGAATATTTAATCGCTTATTATGATCAGCTGTTTGGTCAAATATATGGTCCGGGTATTTTTCTTGAAATATACGGCGCCGGCCTTCAAGAGGCCGCTTTTGAATCGCTCGTGGACGCGGCGCTCGTTCTTCAGGCGGCTAAAGAGCTTGGCCTGACCGTGGACAGGGCGGAGCTGGAACAGGAACTGGCGGATTTGAAGGCATCCATCGGCGACACTGAATTCAAGAAGTGGCTTGAAGGAATGAAGCTCACCGAAGAAAGATTGCTTTATGTCTGGGAGATTGAAGAATTGAACCTGCAGCTGTTCGCCTATTTCGCCAACCAGACGAAAATGTCGGACGAAGAAGCCGACGAAGAAGCGGAGAACGCTTTTGCCGAAACCCCGGAAAAATGGGCCGGCCGCAAATCCTCCCACATATTGATCGAGGTGGAGGATTGGGACGATGAAGAGGAAAAGCAGGCGGCCTATGCCCTGGCGATGGAGATCATCGAAATGCTGAACGAAGACCCGGAAAGGTTCGCCGAGCTGGCCAAAGAATTCTCCGAAGACCCGGGCTCAGCGGAAAACGGCGGGTTTTATGACGCTGTCGTGCGCGTGAACCGCAGCGTCTCCACCGGCGGCCAGTTTGTCAAGGAATATGTTGAAGCCCTTTTTGAACTGGCAGAAGCAGGGGATTATACCCTGGAGCCGGTCGAAAGCGAATTCGGCTATCACATCATCCGGTTTGAAGAGACCATCGACCAGTTTGAAGATCTGAAAGAAACCATAATCAATGATCTGAATTATTCGCTCGCCCAGAAAGCATATGCCGACCATATGAGCGATTTGTTTAAAAACGCCAAGATCGTGCGCAAAGTGGAATTCAAATACTGGACAGACGGCAACAAATAATATCAGAATTTGCTCCAAGAGCCTGTTTGGTATCCCCGAACGCCCCGCCCCCTGCGCAGCCAGAGGGCGGGGCGCTTTTTGGGCGGAGGCCACATTAAAAAAGAAGCGGGTCTGCGAACAGGCTCCGCTTCTTTCTGGTTTTCTTTGTCAATTCTTCTTTATTCCCTGTTCATGTCAAAGGAGGAGCCGATCTCTCTCCCGATGCCTCTGACCGAATCCATGGTTTCCTGCAACGGGTTCCCAAAATCCAGATCCAGGTCGTCCTGCAGCCCGTCAAAGCTTTCTTTGATGGGTTCGATAACCTGCTTGATCTCGTTGTTGATGTCTTTGATGGGCTTGGCCAGCTCATCCGTGAGCTCTTTGATGGGCTTCACCACGGAATCCGTGATGCCTTGGGTGCTCTTGCGGAACTCTTTGATGGTCTTTCCCAGCGAAGCCCCCAGCTCCGGCAGCCTTTTCGGGCCAAAGACCAGCAAGGCCACGATGAGGATTATCAGAATTTGCCCTCCGCCGATCCCAAACATAGTTCTCCCCCCTTTTTAACGTTTCCGGCGCGCGGCGCCGCAAGAGCGAACGCAAAACGCCGAAGAAACGGTTTCCCGGTCAAACCTGCGACGGCGGAAAAAAGACAACAAACAAGCGCCAGACCTGTCGCAAGGAGCCGGAAAACCGTCTCGCAATCTGACGCCTGTTTTGCCGAAACAAGAATGGCCGGCCGGTCTTATTTGTCTTCCTTAGACATTTCAATGACTTCAGTCTTTGTCTCTTCCAGAGCGTCCGCGTCCGCTTTGGCCTTGGCGGCTTTTTTGCCTTCCGGGTCGCCAACGCTGTTTTTGAATTCCTTAATGGTTTTTCCCATTGCCGAGCCGAGGCCGGGCAGCTTCGAAGAACCAAAAAGCACCAGAATAATGGCGAGAATGATCAACAATTGCCAAGGACCGATATTACCGAACATGAGCATGAGCCATACCCCCTTTTGTTTGCTGTTTTTACGTAGTTTCCGTCTGGGTTAATTGTGATGCCGCCGGGATGCCGCGTCCGCGCGGCCGCTGTTCATTCGGCCAAGAATGAACGGCTCGCCGCGGAACAGTCATCATCGCCGGCCGCTTTACAATATACATAATAACAGATTCTTAGAAATATTTCAATAAATAATTTTTTGGCAGCGCATTTTTGCGCTCTGTCGGAAAACCGCGTTTCATCCGCCTTTTTGCGCGGCCGCCCAACCCCTGCAAGACGAGCGCGGACCGGCGAATTTCGTCCATCATATCACAACTAAGACAAAAAGTAAACACCGGCAAAAAAAACCTTTTTCAAAATTCAATTTTTATGATGAAAAATGTTTTACAAACGCGACAAAGGATGGTATAATACAAAGGCCGGACTCATATGCCCGGTCAAAAGGGACATATTTTCAGTTCTGCAAATATTATAGGAGGTGTTTATTTAATGGAAAATGTCAAAACAAGAAGGGAATTCTTAGGTATCATGGGGGTTACGGCTGCGTCGGTGATGCTGTTCACCGCCACCGGCTGCGGCAAGAAATGCGAGGTTTGCGGCAAGAAACCCTGCGAATGCTGCCCGGTCTGCAAAAAGTATCCCTGCGAATGCCCGGAGAAGTGCCCGGTTTGCAACAAGCCCCTTGACCAATGCACATGCCCGCCTGACCCAGAGAAGTGCCCGGATTGCAACAAGCCCCTTGACCAATGCACATGCGCAGAGGTGGCCCAAATCCTCGCCGCGCGCTGCACCGGCTGCGGCAGATGCACCGAACAGGGCGTTTGCCCGCAGAACTCCATCACAAAAGACGTGGCCAACAGATGGCCGGTCGTCAATTATGCCACCTGCGACGGCTGCGGCAACTGCCTCCTCCACTGCAGAGATCACGGATGGTCGCTGAACAAGCATGAGCCGGCGACCAAGCCGGAGCCGGCGATCAGCTTGGTGAAGAAAAGCGCCGCCGTGCCGCCGACGGGCGTCAACCCCAACATACGGGTGGCGCAAATAAGGCCGAAATCCGGCCTTACGGGCTGCCAGCAATGCAATGACAGAAAGTGCGTCCCGGCCTGCCAGGCGACCGAATACAAAGCGCTCACAGGGGAAACATACCTGCAATATCCCGGCGTCGACGTCAGCAAATGCTTCGGCTGCGGCCTCTGCATCGAAGCCTGCCGGGACTTCGGTAAACCGCAGGGCATCGAGCTGGTCCTCAAATCGAGCCTGTGAAGCTGACCCGCTTCGGGCACCCGGACATAATCTTAGACCCCGTTATCATAAAATTTTAACGGGGTCTAAGAACCTGCGTTCACGAGCCTGAAACGCCGTTTCCGGCCGCGGACGCGGATTTTCGATCAGCCAAATTTAACAGGAGGTGTTCAGATGAAAACAACTCGAAGAGAATTTTTGGGCATGGCGGGTTTTGCGGTGGGGTCGGCGGCTTTGTTCACCGTGACGGGCAAGCTCCCCGCCAATGCCGAAATCAACAGGCCGCCCGGCGTCAGCTCTGAAGAAGACTTTCTGCAAAAGTGCATGCGCTGCCATCAATGCATCTATGTTTGCCAGCGCAACACCGAAAAAGAAGAAAAAAAATCCGCCGACGTTCTGTTCGCCGTGCCGCTCAGCAAAGGGTTCACGGTGGTCAACACCCCCGAACGGATCGAAACGGCCGACAAAAAATGCACCAACTGTTCCCGCTGCCGGGACGCCTGCCCTTCGGGAGCCATTCCCGCTGCGGGCGAAGGCGCCGTGGTCCAGATCATCGCCGATCTTTGCGTCGGCTGCTTCCACTGCACCAGACCGGGCGTTTGTGCGGAAAACGCCATCACGTTCAACATCGGAACCGGCTGGCCCGTCGTTGATTATGCCAAATGCACCGGCTGCGGCAACTGCCTGACCAAATGCGCCGAGGACGGACAGACGGAAGAAACGGCCATCGAGATCGTTGCTTCGAAAAACGAAGTCGCGGCCCTGCCGGCGAAAAACGACAAAACGAAGGTGGCTCACATAATCCCGGTATCCGGCAATACAGGCTGCCAGCGATGCAGCCCCAACACCAAGTATTGCGTAACGGTCTGCCAAGAAGAAACCGAACACAAAGCGCTCACAAGGACGCCGTTAGAGCAATATCCCGGCTTTGACGTCAGCAAATGCTCCGGCTGCGGCGACTGCCTGAGGGCCTGCATAGGCGCAAACAAGCTGGGCATCGAAATGGTCCTGAAAAGCTCCCTGACATAAGCTCCGGCAGAACGGCCGCACATACAAAAACTTTTTCTACCATATAATATGATCAACAGAACTTCCGAAGACTGAGACAAGGAGCGAGCCATGATTTATTGTGACAACGGAGCAACCTCACACCCCAAGCCGCCGCAAATGCTGCAAAAGATGATCCATTTCTCAAATGAGGTCGGCGGCAGCCCCGGACGTTCGGGTCACACCGTTTCCATGGAAGCTGAAAGAGTGGCCTTTGGCACGCGTTCTGCGCTGGCTCAGCTTTTCAACATTGCCGACCCCCAGCAGATCGCTTTCACCAAAAACGTCACGGAAGCTCTCAACTATGCCATCCAAACCAACCTGAAACCGGGAGACCATGTGCTGACCACCAGCGTGGAGCACAATTCTGTCATGCGCCCGCTTCGCCACATGGAAGCCAACGGGGTGGAACTGACCGTGGTGGATTGCGATCCTCAGGGCTTTTGTTCGCCGGAGAAGATCCGCGAGAGCATCAGGCCCAACAGCAAAATGGTCGTGATCAACCACGCCTCCAATGTCGTGGGCACAATTCAGGACGCCGCCGCCATCGGCGCGCTCTGCCGTGAAAAGAACCTGCTTTTCGTGGTGGACGCGGCTCAATCGGCCGGGGTCATCCCCATCGACGTGTGCGCCATGAACATCGACTTTCTCTGCTTCACTGGGCACAAAGGGCTTTTGGGGCCCACCGGCACCGGCGGTGTTTATGTCAACCCCGCGCTGACCATCCGCCCCTTCATGTTCGGCGGGACCGGCTCCAATTCCGAGTTTGAGACCCAGCCCACCGTGATGCCGGACATCTGGGAAAGCGGCACCATGAACATCATCGGCGTGGCCGGGCTGGGCGGGTCGCTGGATTTTCTCACGGCCGAGGGCATTGAAAAAATCCACCGGCACGAGATCGAGCTGACCCAGTTCTTCGTTGACGAATTGCTGAAAATCGACGGCGTCACGGTCTATGGCCCGCTGGACGCCGCGAAAAAAACCGCGGTGACCAGCATCAACATCGAAGGCGTCGTTTGCTCTGAAGTTGGCGACATTCTCGACCGCGCTTTCGGCATCATGACCCGCACCGGGCTGCATTGCGCGCCCTCCGCCCACAAAACCATCGGCACCTTCCCCAAGGGGACGGTCAGGTTCGGGTTCAGCTGCTTCACCACGATGGACGAAGTGAAGCAGGTTCTCAAGGCGGTCAAGGAAATTTCCGCGGCGAGCAGGGAATGAACAAAACGAAAGGAGGTCTGAGATGTCTGGTGCATCTAACGAAGGCGTCGGAGTGGTGACTTTTTATTCCTCTCATCACGCCGTTCAGGCTGAAACCGTGTTGAAGGCCGCGAATTTTGAGGTTCTGCTCATTCCCGGCCCCAAGGAGATCAGCCCCAACTGCGGGGTGGCCCTGCAATGCAACTATGAAGAGAGAGAAAATATAGCGGCGGCTTTGAAAGCAAAAAACGTCAAATTCGAAGCGATCCATCTTTATAAAAAGACCAAAAGGACTTTGCTTGACAAGATCCTGGGCAACGGCTGAAACCGCCGGCTCGAAACGCCGCGGCTTCAGGCAAGAACAAAATCCAGGCAGCGGCTGAGGTGAAAACAGTTGGACGAAAAACGCATGAGCATAGTCGGGCACTTGACCGACCTTTATAAAACCGTCATCTGGTGCGTTATCGCCTGCGTGATCGGCTTCATCATCGCGTTCATCAAAACTAACGCCATCTCCGAATATCTGCTGGCTCCCGCGCCGTTTGAAGTGTTCAACGTCTATGAACCCACCGAATCGTTCGTGACCAAGGTGAGGATCGCGTTTTATGTGGGGCTGGTTCTCGCCTCCCCCGCAATGGCCGTCTTCATCTCCCGGTTCGTGGCGCCCGGCCTCACCCGCCAGGAAAGGCTCTGGATCCCCGTCATGGTTCTTTGCTCCGCCGCCCTTTTCGTCATCAGCGCGGTCATGGTATATACGCTCATACTGCCCACGGTTTTGAATTTCTTTTCGGCGATGAAGCCGGACATAATCGAAACGGGCATTTCCTACAAGCTCTATATCACCTTCATCATGAGTTTTCTCATGGCCTTCGGGGCGGCCTTGCAGTTCCCCTTCGTTTTGGCGCTGCTGATCGTCACCGGCATCGTGGACGCGGACGCTTTGGCCAAAAGGCGCATATATGTGATCGGCGCCATCGCCGCCCTCGGCGTCGTCATCTCATTCGGTGTGGACATCATCACCCAGCTCATGTTTTTTGTCCCGATTTACATCCTGTTTGAACTTTCTCTCGCCATCGGACGCGCGTTGAGAAAGATGATCATACGAAGAAGAAATAATACTGTTCGGGGGTGAAATTAAAGAATGGCAAAAAAAGAGTTACCCAATTCCGTTACGCTGAAAGGCACTTTGAAGGCTCCGGGAGTTTATTCCGCCGGAGTAGACATGACCATCAACGACCTTCTCTTTGATTTCGGCAAAGGGCCGCTGACCAGGCCGTTCAAATTCGTGGTCTGGGGCGGGCCGCAGGGCGCCGTCATGCCGCAGAGCAAGTTCGGCGTCAAAATCCTCAAAGAAAACCCCAAAGGACTGGATCGCAGCATCATGGCCTTCGACGAAGGCTCCTGCGCGGTCAACGCGGCCTATATCTTCACGCTTTATAATTATCAAAAAAACAAGAGCTTGCGTGATCTGGGCAAAATAGCTTCCGCTTTGGGCAGCATCGTCGCCAACGAAGGCAAATTTTCCTATGAAAAGCTCCGCGCCTTGATCGCGGAAGCCGGCGATGAAGCCAAAAAATTCCTGAATCCCCTGCTGACCGCTCTTGAGGCCTTCGAGGACGAGTTCAAAGAGCACTGCGACATGGCCTTCTGCCGCACCTCGGTCTGCGAATCCATGTTCCGTTCCCCCTGCGCCAACGCCTGTCCGGCCGGGGTCGACCTGCCCGGCACCATCGCGCTGATGCAAAAAGGCAAATACATAGAATCCGTGGCCTTGGGCAGAAACGACAATCCATTCCTCCTCACCTGCGGGCGCGTCTGCGAAGATCTTCCCTGCCAGAAAAGCTGCCAGCGGCAGATCATCGACAATTCGGTGCATTCGCGCGCTCTGCATAAATACGGCGGCGTGAAGGCCGCCGAGCAGGCGGGCAGCCTGGAAAAGGCGCTTGATTACCCCGCTTTGCGCCCCAAGAAAAAAACCGACAAGAAAGTCGCCGTCGTGGGCGCCGGCCCCGCCGGTCTCACCGCGGCATATTTCCTGGCCCGCTACGGCCATGCTGTGACGGTTTTTGAAAGCCTTGCCGTGCCCGGCGGACAGATGCGCGTCGGCATCCCCGACTATCGCCTGCCGGTTGATCTGCTGAACGCCGAGGTGGCCCACATCTGTTCCATGGGCGTGGAAATCAAATATAACCAGACCATGGGCAAAGATTTCACCCTCAAAGACCTGCGCTCAAAATTCGACGCGGTTTTTGTCGCCATCGGCGCGCAGAAAAGCTTCAATTTCTTCGGCGAACCCGTCATCACCGGCATAGAATTCCTGCCCAAAGCCAATCTTTATGAAGAAATCAAAGGCCTGGGCAAGAGCGTGCTGGTCATCGGCGGCGGCAACGTGGCCATCGACGTGGCGCGCGTGACCTGGCGTCTCGGCGCGGAAGACATCACCTTGGTCTGCCGCGAAGAACGCGACCGCATGCCCGCCTCCCATGAAGAGATCGACTTCGCGCTGGAAGAAGGCATCAAAATAGTCAACGCGGTCAACCCGGGAGAGATTCGCCAGGAAAACGGCAAATATGTCGTCAAGATGCAAAAACTGACCCCCCGGAAGCCCGGCGGCGCGGATTGGATCTGGACGGAAGAATTTTTCGACATCACCGTGGATAACATCTATGCCGCCGTCGGTCAATATGCCGACACCGACCTTCTGAAAGAAAACGGGCTGGAAATTTCCGGCCGCGTGCTGAAAGCGGATAAATATTCCTTCGCCACATCGCTGCCCGGCGTTTTCGGCGGCGGCGACTGCGTGCTTTCCCCCAGAACTGCGGTGGAAGCCGTGGGCACGGGCAAAAAAGCAGCCGACGCCATACACAAATATCTGGTTCCGGGCGCGAAAACCGGCTTCCCCTCCCTGCGCGGCCTGATGCTCAACTATGTCGGTCCTTATAGCAGCGAAGGCATCCCGCAGCAGCACAGCGATGTTTTGAAGGTCAAAGCCCGCCGGAACTTCACCGAGTCGGAGAAGCCATATTCCGACGAGCAGGCCAAGATCGAAATGCAGCGGTGCATTTGTTCCGCGAAAACCGGCGTTAGGAGGATGAGCAAATGAAGCCAAAAACCTTGTTGACGATCAGACGAATCGTCCAGTTTCTCTTTTTCGTGTTTTTCGTGGTTTTTGCCCTCGGGGCGGTCTGCGCCTTCTCCCTTGACGGCGAAAAACAAGCCTTCTCCTGCACCGTGGGCACGCTCCAAGTCCTCATCTCAGGAACCTTCATCATGTGGTCGCTGATCATCAGCGGCTTGGTGATGATCGTGCTGACCATTCTGCTGGGCCGCGTTTTCTGCAGCTGGATGTGCCCCTTCGGCGCCGTGATCGACTGGCTGGAGCAGCTCATCAAGAGAACGCATATAAAAAGATCAGAAAAAGCGCATAATGTCATCGTCAACCCCACCAGCAAATACGGCGTCCTGGCCGGCGTCGCGGTGGCGGCGGGCGTGGCGGGCAAACCTGTCTTCTGCGCCGTCTGCCCCATCGGCAACACCTGCCGCGCCGCCGGGATGCAGGGCGTGATGCTGGGCCTGGAATCCCTGGTGATCCCGGTTTTCGCCGGTTTGTCCTTCATCAAAGAAAGATTCTGGTGCCGTTATCTTTGCCCGGTCGGCGCCGTCCTCGCCTTGACGGACAAGGTCAGCTTCCTCCGCATCAAGCTCCCAGCCGGAACCTGCGTGCGCTGCAAACGCTGCGAAAACGCCTGCCCGATGGCGGTCGAACCCTGGACAAACACCCACAAGCAGCTGAAAGAAGACCCCGCCGTTTTGGAAGCCTTGATGGAAAAGGGCCTTCCCGACGTGCTTTGCCGTCCCGTTCCCCTGAAAACGCTGGACGCCGAAGTGCAAGGCCTGCTTGAGAGCAAAACAAATCACAAGAAGATCCCCGGCGGGGAATGCATCCGCTGCTTTGAGTGCGCAGCCTGCTGCCCGCTCCTGAACGAAACGAAAGAGAAGCCCGCCGACGTCGCCGCGGAAAAACCGCTGTCCGCATAGGAAAAGCAAACCGCGAAAGAGTTCAAGAGGGACGCCGTCAAAAATTTCTTCGTCTCTCCCCTCCCCATGAGGAATGAAAGCTTTGATTTTTGGGGCCTGCGCTTTTGACGCGGGCCCCAAAACCGGCAATAAGCGCGGCGGAACGAGCAAAAACGCAAAATTTCCGCGCTTCTTTCAATCGAAACGAAAAATAACCCCGCCGGCATTGCCGCGGAAAACCTATGTTTGCATAGGAGGAAGTAGGCTTTTATGGCGCCAACCAACTTGCTTCAGTCGATTCAAGGCTCAGCCCGTGACTTTCGCAAGACGTTGTTTTTGCTTTTCGGCATTTTTGTCGCGGGCTCGGTGATCGGCTTTCTCAACAGCCTGGCGGTGATTGATTATCTATACAACGTTTCCGACAAAATAGGGATCCTGGAAATCCATCCCGCCGAAGGCTTCCTCAACCGCTTCAAGATCGCCTTTTTGATCGGCCTGATCATAACCATGCCGTTCATCTTCTTCACGCTCATTGACCTTGTGAAAAGAAAATTCCCCCGCCTGGGCATCAAGAATTCTTATCTGGTCACCGCGGTGTGTTATGCCCTGTTCATGGTCGGCGCGCTATTTGCCTTCTTCTTCATAATCCCGCTGGCCATCGATATCCTGGCTGGCTATGGCGGGCCTTCTACAGAAGCCACCTATTCTATCGGCAAATACGTCAATTTTGTCGCCATCCTGACCTTCGTTTTCGGCCTTTCCTTCGAGATGCCGGTCGTGATCATCGCGCACTCCTATGCCAGGGTGATCAAAAG
>Ga0123356_10007803_pt1 | contig 10660 bp, 7 predicted proteins | sample TergutEmb28metaG_2_FD_92546 | JGI IMG/M metagenome (GOLD analysis project Ga0123356, IMG submission 92546) | Embiratermes neotenicus P3 segment gut microbial communities from Petit-Saut dam, French Guiana - Emb289 P3 | ecosystem: Host-associated > Arthropoda: Insects > Digestive system > Gut ... | reverse complement strand
CGCGCGGGCGACTCCTTCGAGAGCAGCGCCTGCGGGCTCGCGCTCGCGCCGTTCTCGATCAGCCCGAAGCGCCGCAGATCCTCCGCCGGCAGGTAGAGCCGGCCCAGCTGCGCGTCCTCGCGCACGTCGCGCAGGATGTTGGTGATCTGCATGCCCACCCCGATCTGATCGGCCAGCTCCGGCGCGCGCGCCGCCTGCCGCCCGTCGCGGGCGCCGAAGATCGCCACGCACATGCGCCCGATCGAGCCGGCCACGTAACGGGAGTAGCCCAGCAGCTGCTCCTCGCGCTCGAACACCGGGCCCTCCACGTCCATCCTCACCCCCTCGATCAGTTCCAGCGCCGCGTCCAGCGGGATCGAGAAGCGCCGGCTCGCGTCGGCGAGCGCCACCATCACCGGATCGTCGCTTGCCGGAGCCCCGCCGGAGGGCGCGGCCAGCTCGCGCACCGCGCGCGCCTGGGCGTCCAGCTCGCGCCGCTTCCGATCGGGCTCCAGCGTGCCGTCGCCGATGTCGTCCACCCGGCGCGCGTACGCGTAGGTGGCGCACATCGCCCCGCGCTTCCGCGCCGGCAGCAGGCGGATGCCGTAGTAGAAGTTGGCCGCCGCGCCGCGGGTGAGCGCTTCGCAGTGGGCGTAGGCCCGCTCGAGCGCCGCTCCCGGGGCGCTCATCGCGCTCCCCGCGCCAGCAGCGCCTCGAGCGCGGCGATCATCCTGCGCGGCGAGGAGGCGCGCGGCGGGCCCGCCAGCACGTCGAAGCGCGCGCGCTCGATCGCGGCCAGCGCCGCGCGGCCGCCGCCCACGAAGGCGGCCACCGCGATGCGCGCGCGGCCGCGCAGCTCGCCGATCAGGGGGGCGCCGCGGTCGAAGAGCGCGCGCGTGCGGGCCAGCTCGAAGGCCAGCACGCTGCGCAGCGGCTCGCCCGCGTGGGGGCGGTCGAGCTCCGCCGGCGCGCAGCCGAAGCGCTCGAGGTCCTCCGCCGGGATGTACACGCGGCCGTTGCGCCGATCCTCCCCCACGTCCTGCCAGTGCTCCGTCAGCTGCAGCGCGGTGCAGATCGAATCCGACAGCGCCACGCGCGCGGGGGTGGCCTGCGCCAGCACCGCCAGCACCAGCTCGCCCACCGGGTTCGCCGACAGCGCGCAGTAGGCCAGCAGCTGCTCGTAGCTGTCGTACTCGTGCACGCGCTGATCCAGGCGGTTGGCCTCGATCAGCCGCTCGAAGGGGCCGCGCTGGAGCGCGCACGCCACGATCGTGCCCTGCAGGCGCACCAGCAGCGGGTGGCGCGCTCGCCCCTCGAAGGCGCGCTCGAGCTCGCCCTGCAGCCAATCGAGCGCCGCCAGGCGATCGCCGCTCGACTCATCGCCCAGCTGATCCACGAGCCGCGCGAAGCCGTAGATCGCCAGCAGGTGCGCGCGCTCCGCCCGCCCCAGCAGGCGGCTCGCCACCGGGAAGTTCTCCCCGCCGGCGCGCGCCATCACCTCGGCGGGGCCCGGCGCTCCCTCCGGCGCTCCCCCCGGCGCGATCCGCTGGGGAGAGGCCGTTTGCATCACCCCGCTTCGCCCCGCTGGCAGCGCGCCAGCGCCACGATCGGGAACACCAGGCGGTAGAGGTGGTAGTTGATGTAGTAGTCGTGCGGGAAGCCGGTGCCGGTGTACTGCGGCTCATCCCAGCCGCCGTCGGCCAGCTGGGTGCGCACGAGCCACTCCACGCCGGCGCGCACTGACGGCGAGCGCTCGCCGGCGGCGTCGAGCGCCAGCAGCGCCCAGGCGGTCTGCGAGGCGGTGCTCGGGCCGCGGCCGATCCAGGCGGGGTCGTCGTAGGAGCGCGGATCCTCGCCCCAGCCGCCGTCGTCGTTCTGGTGGTCCTGGAGCCACTGCACCGCGCGGCGGACCGAGGGGTGGGAGCGGCCGAGACCCGCCGCCACCAGCGCCGGCACGGCCGCGCCGGTGCCGTAGATGTGGTTCACCCCCCAGCGGCCCCACCACGAGCCGTCGCGCTCCTGGTGGGTGAGCAGCCACTGGATGCCGCGCTGCGCCGCGCGCTCCTCGGCGCGGCCCAGCAGCGCCAGCATCTCCACGACGTGCGCCGTCACGTCCGCGCTCGGCTCGTCGATCACCTCGCCGAAGTCCAGGAACGGCAGCTCGCGCACGAGCGCGCGGGTGTTGTCCGCGTCGAACGCGCCCCAGCCGCCGTCGCTCGAGACCATGCCCTCCACCCAGCGCCGTCCCCGTTCGATCGCCGCGCGCTGCGCGCCGCCGTCGGGGTCGCCCGCGCGCAGCAGCGCGATCACCACCTCCGCGGTGTCGTCCACGTCGGGGTAGTTGAGGTTGGCGAACTCGAACGCCCAGCCGCCGGGCTCGAGCTGCGGGCGCGCCCTGCGCCAGTCGCCCGCCACGCGCACCTCCTCGCCGGTGAGCCACTGCGCGGCGCGCGCCAGCGCTGGGTCGTCCTCGGGCAGGCCCGCCTCGGCCAGCGCCACGATCGCCAGCGCGGTGTCCCAGATCGGCGACTGGCACGCTTCCAGGCGCCGGTGGGGGCCCCGCTCGATCATGAACCGCTCGATCCCCTCGATCCCGCGGCGCATCACCGGGTGATCGAGCGGATAGCCCTGCAGCGAGAGCGCCATCAGCGAGTACACCCACGGCGGCTGGATGCCGCCCCACGAGCCGTCGGCCTCCTGGCGTCTGACGATCCAGCGCTCCGCGCGCGCCAGCGCCAGGCGCCGCAGCGCGCCGATCGGCCTGCGCTCATACACGCCCAGCGCGCGATCCAGGCGCCCGAGCCACGCGCCCCGCCGGCTGCGCGGCGGCTTCGGGGTCCAGCCCTCGGTGTTGTGCAGCTCATCCAGCGCGAACGGCAGCGCGCGGCGCGGTTTGTGGGCCAGCACCACCGACAGCGCCACCACCGTCTGGCGCGCCCAGCAGGCGAAGTCGTAGATGTTGAGCGGCACCGAGCGCGGGAGCAGCACGATCTCCGGGGGCAGCGAGGGCACCTGCTCCCACGGCCACAGGCCGAACAGCGCCAGCCACACGTGCGTGAACACGCGCGCGCGCTCGATCCCGCCCCGCTCGCGGATGAAGCGCGCCGCCGCGCGCATGTGCTCCTCCTCCGGCGAGTCCCCCACGAGCCGCAGCGCCCAGTAGGCCTCGATCGTGGTCGACAGATCGCCCGGCGCGCCGTGGAAGTTGCCCCAGGTGCCGTCCTCGCGCTGCTGGGAGCGGATCCACGCGGCCGAGCGCTCCGACTGATCCACGCGCCGGATGCCGAGGAACTCGCGCAACAGCATGTCCTCCGCGTCCATCGTCACGTTCGACTGCAGCTCCGCCTGCCACCAGCCCTCCTGCGACTGCATCGCCAGGAGCTTCGCGCACCCACGCTCCAGCGCGAGCTGCGCGTCGCTTCTTGCCTCCACGATCGGCGACGCCATGACAGAAAGCTACGTGTTTTGCCAGATGGACGGCGTTTGCACGCTCTGCGCAGCCTGTACACGCGCCATTTACAGCGCCCCCGGGCCGGTCAGCACCTCGGTGTGCCCGTGCACGATCGACGCGTGCCGCACCGTGCCCGAGGAGACGTTCACCGGATGCGGCGCCACGAAGCGGTACACGATCAGCCCGTCGATGTCGCGCCGCCCCGCCAGATGGAACGCGCCCGACGGCGGGCGCCCCGCCGTGGCGCGCAACGGCGCGAAGCCCACCGCGTCGATCTCCGAGAGCCGCAGCTGCGCGTGCCCCGGGAGCAGGCGCAACGAGGGCAGGTAGTACAGCAGCGGCGCGCCGCCCAGCTGGGGGGTGTCCACCGCGCGGGGGCCGCTCGCGGGGCCGAGCCCGCTCGCGGGGCCGAGCGCGCGCGCCAGCCCGCGCCAGTTGCCGCGCTGCAGGGTGGGGCTGAGGTTGACGTCGATCGACAGCGCCAGGAACGCCGCGGCCAGGAGCGCGCCCAGCGCCATGCCGGCGGCGCCCGCACGGCGCGCGCCGATCACCACCGCGAGCAGCGCGCTCACCGGCACCATCGCCGCGATCAGGTTGCGCGGGGCCAGGTAGTCGGCGCCCACCGTCACCGCCGCCAGCGGGATCAGGATGCCGCACGCCGCGATCGCCAGCGCGGTGAGCGCGCCGCGCTCCTCCTCGCGCTCGAGGCCCCGCCACAACCCCCACAGCACGCCGGCCAGCGCCACCAGCGCCACCGCCGCCTCGATCCCGTGGCCCAACCGCGCGCCGTTGTATCCCGTGAGGTAGTTCTGCGGGATCGCCTGCAGGCGGCTCGAGAGCGGCCATTCGCCGATCCACTGCGTGCCGTGGCCCCCCTGCACGACCACCAGCGGCACGAGCGCCGCGCCCACCGCGCCCACCGCCAGCAGCGCCTCGCGCGCGGCGCGCGCCTGCGCGGGCGTGCGCGGGGGCGCGTCAGAGCCCGGCACGCCCGCCGGCGCGCGCGGGCGCGCCAGCCACAGCGCCATCGGCGCGACCATGAACACCGCGAAGTAGTGGCTCACCAGCGCCAGCGCGCCGCACAGCGCGAAGGCCGCCATGCGCCGGCCGCTCGGTTGGCGCTCCGCGCGCAGGAAGGTGAGCATCGCCAGCGCGAAGGTCAACACGTACAGCTCGTACGCGCGCGCCTCCTGGGAGTACCAGATGAAGATCGGGTTGACCGCCACGAAGGCGCCGGCGAGCAGCGCCGCGCGGCGCCCGGCGAGCTCCTGCCCGATCCCCCACACGACCGGCACCGCCGCCACGCCGGCGAGCGCGGAGACGGAGCGCAGCGCCACCTCGCCGGTGCCGAAGGTCCGCGAGACGCCCCACACGAGCACGTACCACAGCGGCGGGGTGTTCTCCGTGCGCGCCACCTCGTGCAAGGTGGTGATCAGCGAGGGCACCAGCACGTGCACCGGCGTGAACGCCTCGTCGTACCAGAAGCTCTGCAGGTCGAGCGTGGAGAAGCGCAGCGCCGCGGCCAGCACCGTGAGCGCCGCCAGCGGCCACCATTGACGCGCCCACGCCGGCGCGCGCGCCTGCTCGGGCCCGAGCGGGCGCGGGAGGGTGCCGGCCTCCATCAGCCCCCCACGAGCGGCGCGTCGGGGTAGCCGCGCGGCACGTACTTCAGCAGGCACCAGTGGTGGAGCAGCGCCGAGCCGAAGCACGCGTAGCGGTGGTAGGCGTCGTCCGCCAGTTCGGGCGGCATGTAGAAGCCGCCCTCCACGTGGCGGCGCCCGCCGCGGATCGGGCCGATCGCGATCAGGCACACCTGCGGGCGCGCGCCGGGCGCGCCGGGCGCGGTGTTGCCGCAGATCACATCGCGCGTGGTGAAGTGTTTGAGGTCCTCTTCCACGTCGAGGTTCACGTAGTTGTGGCCCGTGATCGCCCGCCAGGTGCGCATGTCGGCCGCCAGGCGGTGGTTGACGTGCACCTGGCGCGCGAGATCGTTGATCGTCGCCGCCGCCAGCACCACTGCGATCACCACCAGCAGCGTGGTCTCCACCAGGCGGAGGTTGGTGTGCTCGCGCCCGGGGTCGGTGCCCTCGCCCTGGGGGTCTGTGCGCTCGCGATCGTTCATTGCACCGGCGCGATCAGCGGCGCGGCCTGGTGGATGATGAAGAGGCCCTGCACCGCGAGCGTGGCGATCAGCAGCCGGCGGTCGCGCACCACCACCGCGAGCGGCAGCGCCCACAGGGTGTACCAGGCCAAGAGCCAGCTGGCGGTGACCGCGATCGCCAGCAGCGCCCAGCCCGACGCCGCGATCCAGTCATAACCGCGCCAGGTGCGCCACAGCAGGTACACCAGCACCACGGCGAGCGCGGCCTTCAGGAAGGTGTGGTCCACCGGGTAGACGCCCGGCTTGCCGATCAGGTGGGCCAGCTCGGTGGGGAAGCTGTCGCTGGAGACAAACGCCGCGTCGCGGTTGAGCGCCGCCACGATGTCGAGCCCGTGGATCCCGAAGGCCACATAGCCGACCAGGGCGCCGGCGAGCAGCGCCGCGAGCGCGCCGGTGATCGTGCCCACGCGCCGGCGGCCCACGATCATGAAGGGCAGCATCGCCGCGCTCGTCGCCTTGACCAGCGTGCCCGCGATCACCGACGCGCCGCTCCAGCTGTCGCGCCCGCTCAGCGCCAGCGCCACCGCGCCCATCAGAAAGGCGGTCATGATCACGTCGTTGTGCGCGCCCGCCAGCCCGTAGATGATGTAGAGCGGGTTGGCGCCCACCAGCAGCAGCGCCGGCGTCGGGTTCAGCCCGCGCCGGGCGGCCACGCGCCAGGTCAGCACCAGCGTGGCGGCGCTCGCCAAGAGCGCCTCGAGCTTGAAGCCCCACAGCGCGCCCACCACCCCCAGCGGGGCCAGCGGGTAGGAGAGCAGCGTGTACAGCGGCCCGTAGGCCGTGGCCGTCTTCAACCAGCTCTGGCCCTGATAGGGGAACACGGGGTCGTACTTGATCGCAATCGGCCCGTGTATGTAGGGGTTGATGCCGTGCACCACGCCCATGCGCGCGTAGGCGATGTAGCTGAACACGTCGGTCGAGAGCAGGATCGGCCCGATGAACACGATCAGGTGCAGCGCCGCGATCAGCGCGATCACGAAGCGCGACGGCAGCTGCCGCGCCATCACCGCCAGCGCGGCGTAGGCGCCGGTGAAGGTCAGCAGCGCGATCAGAAAGACGCGGTAGCCGAGCGGCTCGCCGATCGCGCCCAGCCATTTCGAGATCGACGGCGCCTTGGGGATCAGCGCCGAGCGCCCCGCGGAGCCGTCGATCATGATCTCCGCCACCGCGAGGACCAACAGCAGCCCGAGGAAGCCCGCCAGCGCGAGCGTGAAGCGCCGCCGGCGCTCCCCGGCGCGCGATGCCTCGGCCGGCGCCCGCCGGTCGATCGTGCCGGCGGCGACGCTCACGGCGCGGTCCACTCCATCAGAGAGCCGTCCACACCGTCTTGGTCTCCAGATACTGCGCGAGCCCGGCGCGGCCGTGCTCGCGGCCCACGCCGGAGGCCTTGAAGCCACCGAAGGGGGCCGCGGGGTCGACCGAGCCCCACTGGTTGATGTACACCGAGCCGGCGCGCAGCAGCGCGGCGAGGCGGTGGGCGCTGGAGACATCGCGCGTCCACACGCCCGCGGCCAGGCCGTACTCGGTGGCGTTGGCCCGGGCGGCGACCTCCTCGATCGTGTCGTAGGGCGATGCGACCAAGACCGGGCCGAAGATCTCCTCGCGCGAGATGCGCAGCTCGTCGGAGTCGGTGGCGAAGAGCGTGGGCTCCACGAACCAGCCGCCGCTGTCGGGCAGCGCGGCCTCGCCGCCGGTGAGCAGCTCCGCGCCGGCCTCGCGGCCGGAGTCGATGTAGCCCAGCACGCGTTCGCGCTGCTCGGCGGAGACCAGCGGGCCGAGCTGGGTGGCGGAGTCGAGCCCCGGGCCCATGCGCATCGCGCGCGCGCGCTCGATGAGCGCGTGGGTGACCTCGTCGAACTGCGCCGCCGGCACGAAGAGGCGCGAGCCCGCGTTGCAGGCCTGTCCGGCGTTGAAGTAGATCGCCTGGAAGGAGCCGTTGATCGCGGTGTCGAGGTCGGCGTCGGGCAGGATGATGTTGGGCGACTTGCCGCCCAGCTCGAGCGTGACCCGCTTGAGCGCGCCGCCCGCGATCGCGCCGATCTCGCGGCCCACTGCGGTGGAGCCGGTGAAGGCGATCTTGTCGAGCCCCTCGCAGCGCACGAGCGCGGCGCCGGTCTCGCCGTCGCCGCTCAGCACGTTGAGCACCCCGGGCGGCAGGCCGGCCTCGAGCGCCAGCTCTCCCAGCCGCAGCGCGGTGAGCGGCGTCTGCTCGGCCGGCTTGAGCACGACCGTGCAGCCCGCCGCCAGCGCGGGCGCGATCTTCCACGCGGCCATCATCAGCGGGAAGTTCCACGGGATGATCTGGCCGCACACGCCCACCGGCTCCTCGCGGGTGTAACAGAGCATCTGATCGCCGCCCACCGGCAGCACCGCGCCCTCGATCTTGGTGGGCCAGCCGGCGAAGTAGCGCAGGTGCTCAATCGAGCCGGCCACGTCCACGTAGCGCGCGTGGCCGAGCGGCTTGCCGTTGTCCAGCGACTCGAGCTGGGCCAGCTCGTCCGCGTGCGCTTCCAGCGCGTCGGCCAGCGCCATGATCAGCCGCCCGCGGTCGGCCGCGCGCATCGAGCGCCAGGGGCCCTGCTCGAACGCCTCGCGCGCCACGGCCGCGGCGCGCTGCACGTCGGCCTCGCCCGCGTGCGCCACCTGCGCGATCTCCAGGCCCGTGGCGGGGTCGAGCGTCGCGAAGGTGCGCCCGTCGGCGGCCTCCACCCACTCGGCGCCGATCAGGAGGCGCTTGGGCTCGGCGAGGAACTCGCGGGCCGCGTCGCCGAGGCCCGCTGGAATCGTGGCTGTGTTCATGGTCACCTCATTCGGTGGGTCGTGCGCGACGCCTGCCCGTCAGGGTCGCAGGAGGATCTTGAGCGCCTCGCGGCGGTCGTAGAGAGCGTACGCCTCCGGCGCCTGCTCGAGGCTCATGCGATGGGTCACCAGCGGCGCGGGGTCCAGCGCGCCGGCCTCCATCATCGCCATCACGCGATCGACGTGGCCGATCACGTTGGCCAGGCCGGTGCGCAGCGTCAGCGCCTTGATCCAGGCGAGCCCCATGTGCACCTCGCAGCGCTCGGCGTAGACGCCCACCGCGGTCACGTTTCCGGCCGGCCTGGCCAGCGAGATCGCGAGCTCCAGCGCGCGGGGATCGCCCACCGCGTCGACCACCAGATCGGCGCCCCTGCCCGCGGTGGCCGCGCGCACCGCGCGCTTGACATCGTCGTGCTCCAGGTGCAGCGGCTCCGCGCCCAGCGTGCGCGCCATCTGCAGGCGCGCCTCCACGGTGTCCACGGCCAACAGCGGCGTGGCGCCCGCCACGCGCGCGGCCTGCACCGCGCAGAGCCCCACCGGCCCCAGCCCGAGGATCACCACCGAGTCGCCCGCGCGCGTGCCGGCGCTCGCGATCGCGTGACAGCCGGTCCCCATCACATCGCCCGCAAAGAGCGCCACCTCGTCGGAGAGGCCCTCCGGCGCCGCGCGCAGGGTCAGGTCGGCGTGGGGCACCAGCAACAGCTCGGCCTGCGCGCCCTGCAGGTCGCCCATCGCCGCCCCGTGGCCGAAGGTGCGCCCGCGCGCGCAGCGGTGATACTCGCAGCGCAGACACCAGAAGCAGGTGCCGCAGGCCGTTTGGAAGCAGCCCAGCACCCGCGCGCCGGGCGCCACGCGCTCCACCGCGGCGCCCACCTCGACCACGCGCCCCACGTACTCGTGCCCGATCGTGAAGCCCGGCGCGATCGGCACGCGCCCGTGGTAGATGTGCAGATCCGAGCCGCAGATGCCGCTCGCCTGCACCTGCACGATTGCGTCGGTCGGCTCCGCCAGCGCGGGCTCGGGCACCTCCTCGACGCGCACCTCGCCGGGTGCCTGAAACGTGACCGCGCGCATTCAGGCGCGACCCTACAGGGCGCGCGCCGGCGGCGCCCCGATGCGCGCGCCGACATCCGCCGGCCCGGCTTCCTCAGCGCGCGGGCCTGTAGGGACGGCGCGCGTGATCGGATACCACCAGCAGCAGTGCGAGCAGCACGAAGTTCATCACCACCGACGAGCCGCCGTAGGCCACCAGCGGCAGGGTCACGCCGGTCAGAGGGATCAGGCGGGTCACGCCGCCGACGATCACGAACACCTGCATCGCCACCACGAAGGAGAGGCCGATCGCGAGCAGCTTGGAGAAGGAGTCGCGCGCCAGCATCGCGGTCTTCATGCCGCGCGCCACGAACAGGAGGTAGGTGCCCAGCAGCGCCGCCGCCCCCACCAGCCCGAGCTCGTTGACGATCACCGAGTAGATCAGGTCGCTTTCCGGCACCGGCAGGATCGTGTGGCCGTCGGGCAGGCGCAGCAGCGAGCGCGCGAAGCCGGTGCCCAGCAGGCCGCCGTCGGCCTGCGCGAACAGCGACTGCGCCAGCTGGTAGCTGCCGCCCGCTTCGTTGTAGAGCCGTTCGTCGAATGGGTGTTCCCACGCCAGCACGCGCGCGCGCACGTGCCCGACGTGCGAGGTCACAAACCACGCGCCCAGCGCGAACAGCACAAGGCCGATCAGCGGAAAGGAGAGCCTGCCGGTGGCCACGTACAGCAGCGCCAGGAAGGCGCCGTAGAACATCAGCGAGGTGCCGAGCTCGCGCGTGAGCAGCAGCGTGCCGATCGCCGCGCCCCACACCACCAGCATCGGGCCGAACTGCTTCATCGGCGGCAGGGTCATGCCCAGCACGCGCCGCCCCGCGCTCACCAGCAGCTGGCGGTTGTCGCTCAGGTAGCTGGCCAGGAAGATCACGATCGCGATCTTGCCGAGCTCGGCCGGCTGGAATGAGACCCCGCCCGCGTGTATCTCCAGGTAGGCGCCGTTGACCTGGCCGCCGATCCCCGGCACGCGCGGCAGCACCGTCATCACGATCCCCACCGCCGCGATCGTGTACCGGTAGCGCTCGAGCACCGCCAGGCCCCAGCGGCGCATGGCCACGATCGTGGCGGCGAACAGCACCAGCCCCACCACCAGCCACTGCGCCTGCTGGCGCGCGAGCGTCGGTTCGATGCGATACACCATTACGATCCCCACACTCGCCAGCACCGCGGCCAGCGGAAATAGG
>Ga0123356_10007802_pt1 | contig 10661 bp, 11 predicted proteins | sample TergutEmb28metaG_2_FD_92546 | JGI IMG/M metagenome (GOLD analysis project Ga0123356, IMG submission 92546) | Embiratermes neotenicus P3 segment gut microbial communities from Petit-Saut dam, French Guiana - Emb289 P3 | ecosystem: Host-associated > Arthropoda: Insects > Digestive system > Gut ... | reverse complement strand
CAGCTTGCGGCTCAAATCCTTGAGGTACCACTCGTTCATAATATTTCTGAACGGGGTAAAATCGTCCTCGCCGACGGCGCTGTCAACATTGTCGTTGATGGCAATTAGGCGCACATTGTGCTGCGGGAAGGTCAGCTCTGTCAGCTGCCCAACCTCGATGTAATTGCGCCCAAACCGGCTCATGTCTTTGACAATTACGGTCCGGACCTTGCCCGCTTCGATGAGCGCCATCATTTCCTGAAAGCCGCTGCGCTGGAATGTTGCGCCGGAAACGCCGTCGTCCACGAAAATCCGTATGTTTTTGAAGTGGTTCTTCTTCGCGTAGTCCTTGAGATACGCCCGCTGATTCGCAATGGAATTGCTCTCACCCTCTTGTTCATCGTCCCGCGAAAGCCGCAGGTACAGGGCGGTGATTTCCTCCTCTTCCATGATTATTTTTGCTTTGTTTTGATGCTTTTGCATGTGCTGCTCCTTTCGTTACGTGAACGCAAGTTCACGTTTAGCAGCCAACACGCAATGTTTACGCTGCTATTATATCATATTTTTCTGGACTTTGCAAATGGGCTATATCATTTTTCAGCAGGCGGGCAATGATGTCCCGCAAGCTGTCTTGCGTGTCGTCGAAGTGCGAATTCACAATGATCCGCGTGCCGCGAATATTAAGAACAGTTCGCCGTTCGAAGGAAATGCTGTTTGGAAATTGTTCCATCCAATCTGCCTCTCAAAAATAGTAAAAGCCGGGCAGTTTTTACACCGCCCGGCTGTTTTTTTAATTTGTGTTAGCGGTCTGTTGCCGACTCCAGCCGATTGATTGCCTCCTCCACCGAGGTCTTGGTTTCTTCCAGGTCTGAGATGGTGTCCTCGCAGCGCTCGACGCGCGCATACATATTTTCAGGAATACCCTCAAGCGCGGATTGCTCCTCGTCAACCAAAAATTCAATGGTCGCAAGAACCGACTGCAATGATTGTACTGCCAGATTTGCCTTGTCGCGTCGAGATTTATTCATGCGAAGATCATCCTCTCCATAATGTGATTTTCCCGGCAGACCTTGTTTCCGTCAGGTCGATAATACGCTGATTGGTGCTGCCCCGGAACTGCAGCGACTGGTCCAGATTATTCTGCTCGAATCTGCCATCGACCAGAACATCGCACTGCTCCAGAAGCATGATCTGTTCTGCGCTGGTCAGCTCCTCGTAGGTAAATCCGGTGTAGAGCCAGATGTTTACACCCGGCACACGCTCCCTCAGCCGCAGTACGAAGCGCAACACATCCACAGCGGAAAACATGGGGTCGCCGCCAGTGAGCGTGACGCCGGTGATGATCGGGCAGCGGGCGATGTGGTTAATGAGTTTCTCCTGCACCTGGTCGTTGAAGTCCATACCGGCGCTGAAATCCTGTCCGTCTGGGTTATGGCAACCGGGGCACCGATGTCGGCAACCCGAAAAGAAGATGGTAAAACGAACCCCGGGCCCGTCAGAAACGGACTCGGGGTCGAAACCGATGATCTTAGCCACTGCCATCACCCAGAATCTTCTGCACCGCGGCGAATACCTCGGTAGCGGCTTCGAGCGTTTTCAGCGTCATGTAATTGGCGCTTTTCTTGCCGGTGTCCTTTTGGATGATGGGCGTAATCGCCGCGATCACCGACGCCTTCTTCTCTTTTTCCGCCGCGGGTATCTTTTTGACGGCGGCATCGATTTGAGCAATTAACTCCTGCAGAGCAGCCTCGTCTACCGCGCCGGCATTGATGTTGCGCAGCAGCGCGTCAGGGTCATCCTTGGAGGTCGCGCAGTTGAAGAACTTCAGCAGGAAGTACCGCGTGCCGTAGGTCAGCGCGCTGCCCATAGCTTGGCTCATGTCGCTGGAATTGCCGCCAATGGGCCAGGTGACAACGATGCTGTCCTCCGGGTTTTCGTTGTCAACCCAGCGGAAGGTCATTTCCGCGCTGAACAGGAATTCCGAAACCGTATCCATGGTTTCATTCTTGGCTTTGTCGATCTTCTTTTTCTCGAAGACCCGCGACTCGAATTTCCATGTACCGGGCACGATGGATGGGATCAGCGAAAGACCGACCCGCTGCATCACGCCGGTGATATGGCTTAGAATGCTTTCCTCGCTGACATACGTATACCCGTAGCCCTCTTTATCTTCCCGCATGGCAAGGACGTTCTGACGAACCTCCTGCAGCTTTTGGTGGATGTTTTTATCTGGCATTGCGTCTCCTTCTGGATCGTGGTCTATGGTTCTGGGCTTTGCGATATGCCCGCAAGGATCTGTATCCTATCGCGACCGCCCAGAGGTTCGCGATCAGAATCAGCGCGGAGAAGTTGCCCGCATACATTTCCCGGCCGATATTATCCAGCCAGCCGATAATCCAATTGATGATGTGTTCTATGGGCTATTCCTCCCCCTGCGCATAGTTCGACGCAAATGCCGCGGCTGCGGCCTCAATGGGCGAAGAATAGTCGGGTCTGATTCCCGCTCGTGCATCCCTGCGCTCCCACCAGTCGGCTCTTTCCTGGGCATCGCGCAGGCGTAGCATTACCTGGTCATCTTGGATGAATGCATCCTCGGCGTCGCTCCACTGCCAGAGAAGCCAGCGGATCGACTTGCCTTTGAGAACGCGTTGGATGATATACTTGCATAGCGGCGCCTCCTGGCGCCACACGACACACGATGCGCTGAAATAGGCATGCCCAGCCGGTGTGCCCCGACTCTTGGTCCAATTCATATGGTAGTCCTTCCAGTAGTTTAGCTAAGATATTCGCACTCGCCTGCCATATCGCAGAGATAACAGCACTTCCAAAGCTCCTCGCATGGAAGCCAATCCGCTTCTTGCAGGATTTCCTCTATGGTGCAAAGCGCCCAGGCGATGGCGTCCTCTAAAGCCGCCTTCGAAAACGGCTCCTTTATCAAGGTTCCTGTGCGGAAGCAGTTGAACATGAGATAATCCGGCGTGCCATACCGTGCCGTCACAGGGATGGAATACAGGTATAGCTGCCGCAGATATTCATCCAACAAAGCGTTGGATTTCTGTCTTCTGGCTCCGCGTTCCTTCATGGCGCGGGATTTGTGATCAACAATGCAGAGCGCGTCGTCGGCATCGCGGGCGACCAGGTCGATGTACCCGCATAAGGGATGCCCTCCAACCTCGAATTCGACGTACTGTTCGATCTCCATCGGCTGAAACCAATCCAATGTCGCACCGCCATCACGAAGATACCGCAGACCATCCAGGAAATAGGAAGCCTTAATGCTGCCCGGCGGGCCATGGCATTGTAACACTCCATGGAACCGCCGGATGTATTCTGACTCTGCCGCCTGCCAAGTGAGTGCCCCGGATAAAACGCCTGCCAGCAGCTCATGCATCAGCTTTCCGTATTCGGAGAAAAACTGCTTACGCTGGGGAATCTCGAATACGTACTTCAACAGCCATCCATATTTGCAGGAATGATACTGCTGCAGGCGGGAGTAGCTCCAGCGCCAATCGGGCGACTGGGTGAGAAAGCTTACATCAACCATCCTTCTTCTTGCTGACATGCTGTTTGGCCGCATTGAGCAGCTTATTGGATGCCCTCGACGAGCGCAGGGCAATTATAGCCACAGTGAGCACCGTCAGCACAAATTCAGCGCCGAGGGTTGCGGCGACTCCAAACCAAAAATCCATTCAAAACACCTCTCGTTTCAATTTAGGTAAATCATTTTTTAGATAGCGGCTGATCAGCGAACGGGAGCAGCCAATTCGCTTTGCGATCAGTTTTTGCGTCATCGGCGGTTCGCCGGTGAGGCCCAGATATAGCTCCTAAATCCTTCGATTTCGCGCCGGAAACGACTGTATCTTTGCCAGAGCATCAGAGGCCAGCATGTGCAGTTCCACCGCATCTGCCATATCCGTGTCGTCTGTCAGCACGTCATGGAACCGAAGTCCCTCCGTGCCTAATATCTCACAGTCCAAAGATTCGGTCACTGGGCTATGCTTTTTGCGCTGGCGCAGCAGGATGTATATCTCATTGTCGATACACCTGCCTGCGTAAGTGGAGAACCGTATATTTTTCTCGGGATCGAAGTTGATCGCAGCCTTCACAAGCCCCAGGTTCCCGCAGGAACAAAGATCATCCCAGGATATCCCCGAGTGCTGGAATTTCATGGCGCAATGGGAAACCAGGCGCATGTTTTCCAATACAAGCGCCTGTTGTTGTTCTGTCATCGCGCTAGACCTCCGTCCAGCGCATTTGCCCATCGAACTGCTCTATGACCGTGGTGTGCTTAACGCGGTCCAGGCATTCAGCGACCTTGCCGGAATTGAAGTTGCGGTAGTCCCTCGTGAGATATCCGGTGACGCGGCGAAGGCGCGTAATGTTACCTGATTCACAGGCCGGGCAATCCCCTTCGATCTCACCGCTGAAACCGCAGTCGTCGCAGGTGTCGATGGGGAAATTGAATGCGAGATAGGGAGTATCCAGGCCCATGGCGTAGTCTACAATACTACGAACCGCCTCGGGGTTCTTCATTACGCTGCCGTCGAGCTCGACGTAGGTAATGCAGCCGCCCGTGGCGTATTTGCAGAACGGCGCCTCGACTTCGAGCTTCCGCATGACGGAAATGCTCATCCAGACCGGCACATGGTGGGAGTTCGTAATGTACTTGCGGTCCGTCACGTTTTCGATCAGGCCGAATTCCTCGCGGAGGGCCTTTGCGTAGGTATGGCACAGGCTCTCGGCCGGCGTGGCGTAGCAGCTGAAGTTCAGAGTTTCTGCTTCGCCGGATGCAACGCAGAAATCATAAATATGCTGTACGACTTCCAGAGCAAAGGCATGAACATCGTCATCCTCCGCGTGGTTTTTCCCAAACAGCGCCTGGCACATCTCCGCGATGCCGATGTAGCCCAAGGCCAATGTGGAATGCCTCATGGCGGGTTCAACGCCCTCGTCGCCGGAAAGACCCGCATCCGCGATGGTGCCGTTCTTATACATGAACGGTGCGCAGCGGGCCGGTTGAGAGCATATGCGTTCGTAACGCTCCAGAAGCGCCATCTTCGCCAGCCCTAGAACCTCATCGAGTTCGGCCCAGAAACCATCCAGGTCGGGCGCCCAATCAGGTGTGCCCTTGGGCCGATGGCGCAGGGCAATACGCGGCAGGTTTATCGTCACCGGGCACACGTTGCCGCGACCGATTTTGGAATAGCCCAGGCCATTCCGGTCGAAGCCGAGCATCGTGCGGCATCCCATGGTCGCCATCTCCGTATCCGGACCCCCGTCTTCTTCGTTCCGCGAAAAGCCGCAGTTGACGATGTTCGGGTAGATACGGTTGCACAACGATTTTTCGGACAGCAAGCGAAGATCGTAGTTGGGTGTGCCCAACACATCATTGATGCCGCGCTTATACTTGAACACTGAGATCGGAAATATGGGAGATGTGCGGTGCTTTCCGATGCCAGCGATGCTGGCCTCCAGCAGCCACTTCGTAACCAGCCGTCCCTCTGGCGATGTATCCGTCCCGAAGTTGATTGAGGAAAATGGGAGTTGGCTTCCCGCGCGGCTTTCCAGGGTATTCAAATTGTGGTATAAACCCTGGGCAGCTTGACTGCCCTCCCTCTCCAGCATTGCCATGGCGTAAGCTTTCGCTCTGGGCCACTGATCGTTTGCTTTGTCGTCGATGAAAACATCACTATTATAATCCAAGAGCGCTTCCGCCGCGGCGCCCTCGACCCAGATGAGGCCGTCAGCCATGTGCCTAGCGAAGCTCTTCCTGACATAGGGCGCGAGGTCGTAGTCGATGTGCGCCGAAGCGACGCCGCCGAACTGCACCTGAGATTGGCATTGGAAAATCACCGCGACCAACTGGCAGGCGGTCGAAAAGCTCTGCGCCGGCCGGACAGTTCCATTGCGGGTCTCGAAGCCCTCTGAGAGCAGGCGCTGCAAATCAACGAACAGACAATTGTGATCGCCAACAGTGTATTCAGAAAGATCATGGATGTAAATTCTGTGATCTCTGTGTGCCTGGGCGACCTCAGCCGACATATATTTCTCCAGCGCGAATTCACGATGAAGCGCATTTGCTACCTCGAATTTCCTGCCGCCAAAGCTATATTCATCGACATTGGCGTTGCTGTTGCGGATGCCGGCGCCATCCAAAACTTCAGTGACCCGCCGGGAAAGATCAGAGCGCTCCCGGCGAATCCGGGAGCGCTCTGCGCGGTACAGGATATAGCGTTTGGCGACATCGGGCAGGCGCTCATTGATGAGCCCCTGTTCCACGAGGTCTTGCACTTCCTCGACATCAAGTGTGTCTTTTGGATTCATCTCAATCGCCGAAGCGATTCGTTCGGAAGGTTCAGGCACGTAGGCGTCGCCGTCCCTATATGCCTGGTAGATGGCCATGATGATCTTTTGCTTATCGAATGGTTCCAGCCGGCCATCACGTTTTATGATTTGTTGAACCAAATGGTTTCCTCCAAGTATTAACCGAAAATCAGGCGATGCGCCACATCTACGACAGCTCTGCGCAGTTGTTCAGGCGACTCGCTGTTAGCGATTACAAATTCAGGCGCCGGATAGCTGGACGTCTTCCCCGGAGCAAGATTGCATTCAATATGTAAGTGTCGCGGCTGAAAGCCATAACGTTCCATATCGAATTCGTTGGGGTAACGGCAATCGGGGATGATCACGTAGTCAAATTCATCGCCCAGCATGGAAAGCAAGTTTAGGGTGAAGTCCACCCAGAAATCCGGCCGCAGTGACCTGACGACATCTGTTCCGATGTATCGCAACAACGATCGCCCGGCGTCGTCCATGCGGCCGTTCCAATCGAACCAGTTGCGGCAAATCAGTTTGAGAGGATCGGCGAAGCGCGTGATCAAGACGCGTTTATCGTCCACCTTTTCCAGCTCTGCCCTCAGAATTCTCGCAACCGTTTCCTTGGCTGCTCTTGCCTTGCCCGAAGCGCTGATGCAAATTATCTCTGTCAATCTTGTCCCCTTCCATATAAATGTATTGATATAGTAATCCGCTTAGGCGGGGAAGTCGTCTGGAAGCTCGCCGTCCTCTATGGCGTCAAGGGTATTGCCTTTTTTCTTTGTTGTGCCCTGCGGCGTTCCGTCAGCCATTTCAAATGAAAATACCTTGAAGCTGAAAGTCCGCTCTTTATTTGCCGGATTATATTTGGAGGAAACATCGACATCGCCAAGTTTAATGCGGTCGTTCTTTTTCAGCGCTGCCGCCCGCGTGTTTGCCGTCGCGATGAAAATGACGTAGCCTGAAAAGTCCTCCTCGTATTGCCCCTCAGCAACTTTTCTGCTGATGGAAAGCCGGACGCTCGTTGATTTGCCGCCGTTGTTGGGTTTTACCTCCCAAACCTTAGCGAATGCGTCCTTTCTAAAGCCCATTCACTGGCTCCTCTCGTCTATCGTGTAGTTGGTTAAGTGAAAATATTGCCCGTTCCGCTCCCAGCCAAGACAATACACAATGTCACCGCTCTGGATGGGTGCTCTGTCGAACAACGCGTTGCGGACGGTGAACTGTCCCTCTTTCCCGCTGCCAATGGACTGCGTTTTGATACTGTACCCAAAATGCTTTCCATCAGATTTTCTGTGCAGCGGGCGGACTTCTTTGACATAGAGTATACGGCGGTCGGTCTCAAGCCCGGTTACGTAACCTACATATCCCATGATATCAGCGAAATTCTTTACCCTCACCGATAGCGGCAACTCTTGTAAGTTGCTGCCCAAAATTATTTTTTCGCATTCAATTAGAAATGCCATTAAATCCGTGAAGGTGTAGCTTTTGGCTTCATCGCCGCTTTTGGTATGCCAAGTCGCGTGCCGCTTTATGACTTCCTCGAACGGACCGCCATCAATCTGCTCCCGTTTGACCTGTTTGGCCTCGCCGCGCTTGAATTGCTCGAACAGCTCAGTTAAGCGTAGCAGCTCGCGCTGATTCCCGTATTCAGCAAAGAAATCCACCTTGATCAGTGAATCAATCTGCTTGGAATTGACGCATGTCCCTTCATAGAGATTATGAAGCACGTCCATGAAATATTCCATGCAACGTTGCATTGACAACGTATAAATCTCGTTGGCAACGACCGTGCCCATGTGCTTCATGGACCCCAAACCTTTGGCGATCACGCGTTTCTCCGAGTCGAATGCGTAGTCGCTGCGGCTGACGCCGAATTTCGGCGGCGTGACCCGTATGCCGATCTTATTGGCGTAGGCAATGATTTCAGCCTGTTTTTCCAATTTGTCGAACACATTCAGGGCCGTTGTCAAAAACTCAAGCGGATGATAGTAGCGAAGGTAGCCGCAGATATACCCCGTGGCGCTGTAGGGATCGCTATGATTCCATGAGAAGGCGTAGGCGCTGGCATCGAGGATGATCTGGATAAACGGGTCGATCACCTCGGCGCACTGCTCCGGCACGATGTCGTAGCGTATAGGGGCATAGTCGATAAAGCGCTGGCGGATCTCCGGCAGCAGGGTTTCTGTCCCTTTTTTCTTAGCGATGGCTCGGCGCACGATATCTGACTCTGGTGGGCTGTAGCCGCAGAACTCCACCAGGAACCGCATGATGGTCTCCTGCATGACGATGCGCCCAGATTCCTGCGCCAAGAAATCGTTGAGCGCCGGAAATCTGTTGTCGTAGAAATCCCCGCCGGCGACTTCCTCTCGGAAGCTGGCGCAGGCGGGACGGATCAATCCGTTGCCCAGGGACATGAGCTTGAGCATGGAGAAGTCCTTCGTCCTGCCGCGAAGCTTCTGCAGCGTACCGTCAGACATCAGCCTACGCAGGAAAGATCGTGCCGACTGACTTTCCCATTGAAAAATCAAAGTAGTGTCCTCCCGGATGCTCTTCCAAACGGCGTCGTCATCCAAGTCCACATTATCCGGCGTGAGGCGTTCGATGCCCAGCAGGTCGCAGGTTTGATTGATTACCGCGATGTTATCTAGGCCGAGAATATCAAACTTGACATACATCAGATCGTCGAGCTCTTTCATATCCAACATGGAAACGGGAAACTCTGTTGTCGATATAGTCCCAAGTCCGATGGTCTCCGCGATGGGTAGATCGCTAAGCAGTACGCCGCTGGCGTGGGTGCCAACACTGACGATGGCGTCCAGAACAATCTTCACGTACCTCGCAACCTCGCTGCCGGAACCAAAGAACCAATCAGGATCACTTTCGTATTGAGTTATAATCTCATTGACCTTGGCAAGCGGTATTTCGAGCGCCCGGCAGACATCGCGAATGGCGCCTTTTTCCTTCACGGTATTGAACGTGACGATCTCGGCGGATTTGATCTGCGGCAGTCCCATGTGATCACGCAGAAGAAATTCCTTAACTCTGGTGCGATCAGCACTGCCGTAGTCGGCATCAATATCGGCGTTGGTGACACGAGTGGGTGACATGAAACGGAAAAAGTTCAGGTCGAACTTGAGGCTATCCATTTCGGTGATGCCCAACAGGTAGGCGATCAGGCTCCCGTTGACGGAACCGCGGCCATAACCGCGGCGGATACCATTGGCGCGTTCCCAATCCACCAGGTGGGTTTGCAGCAGCATGTATTCCGCTGACTGCGCTGCCTCATACACAGCTAGCTCCTCGTCAATGGTATTGTCGAGAAGCTCCTGGCTGTGTCGCTGGTTTACATAGGAGTGCGCCACGCGGGCGGCATTGACTTTCTCCCGCAGCACCTCAACAGGGCTAACGCAGAGTTTGGGATATTTCAACCCGCGGTCGATTTCGAAGGGTTCGACCATGCTGGCGAGTACATTGGTGTTATCGATGGCCTCGCCCCAAATGTCTTCTGGATCACGCCCGCGGTCAGGGGAAGGGCCGGCGAGGAGTTCCTCGAACGAAACAGGTGAGCGCTCGAAAGCGTCCTGTCGTTCAAAAGCCTCGCAGAGCTCGTCATAGGAGCGCATCTGCAAATCCCAGGTGTCTTCGCCATCGAAGTGAATGCGCTTTGCCAATTGCATGATTTTCCGGCCGGCGAGGTGTTCCTCGTCGAGTGCGTGGGTATCAGTGCCCGCGATGAGCGGAATACCGGTGGCATCATGAAACCCCAGTAATTTGCGGTTGTAGTCGATCTGCCGGGAATCCAAATGATGCCCGATCTCCAGGAAGCAGCGATGCTTTTCTTGGGTCAGGAAGCGCAGCATCTTTTCTTCGACGGCCTCGTTGCCTTTACAAAGCGCACCGCCGACACATCCAGTCGTAACGATGATGGAATCGCTTGTGGCAAAGAGTTCGTCAAAGGAAATCCGCGGCACATAGTAGAAATGGTTGTCTTGGCGATTGTGTGCGCGTGTGATGAGCCGATTCAGCTCCAGGAAGCCCTGGTAGTTTCGCGCGGTCAGCACGCAGTGGTAGTTGTCTCTGACCTTCTCTTCAAGAGTTTCCGTCAGGTAAGCCTCCACCGCGTGAATGTACTTCATGCCAACTGCCTCGATCGCGCACTTCTTCCTCCACCAGCCATAGATATTTCCATGCTCCGAGAAACCCAGTGCTGTCATACCCAACGCCTTTGCACGCTCCACATAGTCCGTGACCTTTGTAACGGAGTCTATGTTTGTAGTGCAGTTGGAGAAATCAGAATGCAGGTGGAAGATGGTATAGTTACGCAAAACACCCACCTGCGCTTGCCTGGTGCTTGCGTTTGAAAT
>Ga0123356_10007801_pt1 | contig 10661 bp, 10 predicted proteins | sample TergutEmb28metaG_2_FD_92546 | JGI IMG/M metagenome (GOLD analysis project Ga0123356, IMG submission 92546) | Embiratermes neotenicus P3 segment gut microbial communities from Petit-Saut dam, French Guiana - Emb289 P3 | ecosystem: Host-associated > Arthropoda: Insects > Digestive system > Gut ... | reverse complement strand
GCCGCTAAGGGGCGGGAGGAGTCTATAAGGATTTTCCATAGGTCGCTTGAGGATTTGCGGGTGGACTATATCGATTATTATCTTGTGCACTCGGTTGGCAGCCATGAGGTTTTCAAAGAGCGTTATTTGGATAATGGTATTCTCGACTTTTTGATGAAGGAGAAGGAGTCGGGGCGCATACGGAACTTGGGCTGGTCGTTCCACGGCGACGGCGATTTCTTCGAGTACCTTGCCGGGGCTTACCCTTGGGATTTCACGATGATACAGTTGAACTATCTTGACTGGGGTCGGGTGACGGGCCGCGCCAATATAGACGCTCGGCGGCAGTACGAGGTGCTTACGGAGAAGGAGACGCCTGTTTGGATCATGGAGCCGCTTTTGGGCGGCGGTCTTGCCATGCCGCACTTTAAGGCGCGTGAGCGGATGATGCAGGCCGATCCGCAGGTGAGTGCTGCGTCGTGGGCGTTTCGCTTTGCGGGGGAGTTGCCGAATGTTACTACGGTTCTGAGCGGGATGATGTTTATGGATCACCTGCAGGACAATATATGCACCTACTCGCCGCTTTCGCCGCTGTCGGCCGGTGAGCGGGATATGCTGCTGGGGGATGTTACGGATATCATGTTTGAGAAGCGCAATATCAACTGTACGAAGTGTCAGTACTGCATGCCTTGTCCTTATGGTATTGATATTCCTGAGATATTTACGCATTATAATCGTTGTCTGAACGAGGGTAATTATCCTGAAGACAGGCAGAGCGAAGATTTCAAGCGTGCTCGGCGCGCGTTTTTGGTGGGGTATGACCGTAGTGTTTCACCGTTGCGTCAGGCTAACAGGTGTATCAATTGCAGTCTTTGCGTGCCGTCCTGTCCGCAGAGGATTAACATACCGTTGGAGATGATGCGGATAGACAAGTTCGTGGAGTCGTTGAAAGTAGAAGTTTGATGTGGTGATGATATGGCGGGATGATGTTAAGCATCCTGAAGGGATGCACCGCCTGGTAGAAGAAAGCGTCCTCACAAGAATTTTCGCATCCCGGAGGGGTGCGACGTGTTGAGGATGTCAACCAAATATATTAGGATATCATAATATGCTGAAGAAATTACGTGTCGTCCTCGCGGTGTTTTTTTTGTCGGCCGTGACGTTGTTGTTCCTTGATTATACGGGGACGATCCACGCGTATTTGGGATGGAGTGCGCATATGCAGTTTGTCCCGGCCCGCCTTTCTGTTCATGACGCGATTATTGCGGGGTTGATATTGGTTACGTTGCTGCTTGGGCGAGTGTATTGTTCTGTGATTTGTCCGCTGGGTGTTTTTCAGGATGTGGTTTCGCGGGTTGCGGGTATTGGGAAGAAGAATCGTTTTGCGTATCGTCCGCCGCGTAAAGGGTTGGTTGCTTTGCGGATATCTGTGTTTGTGGTATTTCTTGCGTCTGCCGCGCTTCATGTTCCCATTATTACCGGCCTGCTCGAGCCGTACAGCGCGTATGGGCGGATGATGTCGCAGATTTTTGGGCCTCTGTATCAATTGGGCAACAACGCCCTCGCCCATTTTGCGGAGCGTTCCGATAGTTATGCCTTTTACAGTGTTGATGTATGGGTGCGTAGCGTATGTGTGTTGATCGTTGCGATAGTGACGTTTTTGGTGATAAGCGTTTTTGCGTGGAAGAGCGGGCGCGGGTATTGTAATGGTATTTGTCCCCTTGGCGCGGTGTTTGGTTTTTTTGCGAAGTCTTCGGTTGTCAAGATGCGTATCAATAAAGAGAAGTGCGGTGGTTGCGGCATTTGCGCCAAGAGTTGCAAGGCTGGGTGTATTGATCCAAGTGATATGGAGATAGATTATTCGCGGTGCGTGTCCTGCTTTAACTGTACGGTGAACTGTCGTAAAGGGGCGGTGAAGTATACGTCGTCGGGGTGGTGTGCGAAGACGCAATCCCCAGCGAAGGCATCGTCTGCTGATGTAAAAAAATGTGCGTCTGCCGCACAGTGTGCTGATGGCGCTGCTGCCGATAATCTATCGTCCGACAGCGCTGCCCGTCGCGGCCTGTTAGCCGGCGCCGCGCTGGTGATTGCCGGCTTGTTTACCCGCGGCCTCGCCCGCACCTACGATTTCGACGGCGGCCTCGCTCCGTTAGAAGACAAGAAGGCCCCTGCGCGTTCAAAACCGATAGTCCCGCCTGGTGCCATCAGCGCAAAAAATTTCCGCGCCCGCTGTACCGGCTGTCAACAGTGCGTAACGGTCTGCTCAAACCAAGTCCTCCGCCCATCAAACAAAATGTCAAATTTCATGCAACCGCACATGTCCTTCGAACGCGGATACTGCCGCCCCGAATGCATAAAATGCTCAACCACCTGCCCCACAGGCGCAATCCGCCCCATAACCACAGCAGAAAAATCATCAATACAGATAGGCATAGCAATATGGAACCCCGGCCTATGTATTGTCAACGTAGACAAAGTAGTCTGCGACCTGTGCTCAAGAAAATGCCCCACAGGAGCAATAACAATGATTGCAAAATTCCCCGACGACACCACATCGCCCAAGATACCTATGATAGACACCGCCCGCTGCACAGGCTGCGGAGCATGCGAACACCTGTGCCCATCACGCCCATACAGCGCAATTCATGTTGACGGTGTGGATGTTCATCGAACAATATAAAAAAACATTGGGTTTTTAATGTACGGGTTCTGCCCTCCCGCCGACACTCGCAAGCTGCGGTTTTCCTATAGAAATGGCTCGGCAATCAGAATTACCCTCGCAGACATATAATCCCATATCGCTTTTAAAAAACACTAACACAACAACAACAACTACTACAACAACTACATATTTTTAGCAACAACCCTCTCAGCCTCCTCCACCGTCTCCACACAAGTCACAAACTTGTCAATGGAAACCGCATCAAGCGCAACCTTAACATACCCCGAAGCTCCCGCCATCACAAACACCCCCCCAAGCTCCTGACACTGCAAATGCAACCTCACGATCATACTCATAGCGCTCGAATAAATATTAGTTACTGCCGATATATCTAATATAACCTTATTTTTCTTCTGCGCCTTAAGTTTTTTCGCAACCTCTCCCAGCACCTCAGTCCGTAACAAATTCAACGTTCCGTTGCACGTTATCAGCACGGCCCCGCTCTTATCGCAGTGTTGTACGGCAACGCTGTTGCGGCTGATTGCTGTATGGTACTTGCACGCCGCGCAGCGCGCTTCGTCTTCCGCGGTCCAGCCGGGGCTTCCGCGTTTCAGGATCCAGCAGGAGATGTTCGCCATGTCGCCGGCGTTGTTGTGGAAGTTGCGGTAGACTATGCACGCTTCCCGTTGTTCCTGAGTGCAGTCTGTGATTTCGTAGCAGTTCATTTTATAAGTCCTCTGTACAGTTCGATTTGTTTGGCGGTGATTCTGTCCCACGAGAAAAATTCGCGCACGTGTTCTTTGCAATTTTTCGTTAGTGTTTGGGACAGGCCGCTGTTATTATATAATGATTGTATCGCGTTTGCGAGATCTTCAGGAGATTTTTCTTTTACGAGCAGGCCGGTTTTGTTGTGGATGATTACGTCGGTGATTCCTCCTACGCCGCTTGCCACTATCGGGAGGCCGTATTCGGCGGCTTCTATCAGCACTACTCCTAATCCTTCTGTGTCGCCTCTTGGGTCGATGATTGCGGGGAGGACGAAGCAGTCGGCGGATTTGTATTCGTTTTCTAATTGTTCGGTTGACAGTTTTCCTAAAAATACAACCTGTTCCGGCGCTTCGTTTGCGGCTTGATTTTTTAGTTGTTCGGTGAGGTTGCCCTGGCCGGCGATTCGTATTTGGAATTTGTTGGGGTCGAGCGTTGCGGCGGCTTTTATCAGGTAGTTGATGCCTTTTCGTTCGATGTGGCGGCCTACGAAGAGGACGCGGAATTTTTTGTTGGTGCGTGAGTTATTATTGTCATTAATGTTGTTGATATCATTATCAGCACTGCTGTCAGCGCTATGCCCCGGATGTTGCGATTCCAGTTTGTCCGCACTGGCGCCTAACGTTGTTCCGTAGGGCAGAATCACTACGTCCTTATCATATATTTCTTTGACCTTGCCTGCAGTAAACGAGCTGTTGGCTATGATTGCGTCGGCTCGCTTTATGAATGATTTGAGTATTGGGCGGATCCACTTTTTCTTTTTTGCGAGCAGGAGTTCGGCGCCGTGGAAGTTCAGGACGATTGGGGTTTTGCGGAAAAATCTTGTGACGAGCGCCATGAAGGCGTGGGGGAACGGCCAGTGGACGTGCAGGATTTGCGGTTTCATTTTTCCTGATACCGTCAGTGTTTTGAGCGAGCCGGATATGGTGTACGGTATTGCCAGAAGCTGTAGAAATGGGTTTTTGGCGATTTTTGCCGGTGCGCCCTCGTCGTGGGTCAGGATTTCGAGGCTTTTTGGGGCGTAGCGGTAGCGGTGGACGTTTATGCCGTCTATTTGGTGGCTTTTGGTCCCTCTGTGTGCCGGAGCGGCTACCGCGACGTCGCAGCCGTTTTCCCTCAATTCGCGCAGAGATGCCCGCAGCCAGGGGACTTCGGAGTCTTCGTGGTATCGGGGGTAGACCGAGCCCAGGACCAGGACGGGTATGTTTTTGTGCTCTGCGCCGGGGTCTTCGGCGGGCGTTTTATTGGCGCTGTTCACTGCGTTTTTCCTCGTTTTCGGCGTTGACATTGTTGGCGTCAACGCGCATATAATATAAATTTCCACCATCCGAAGTTGCAAGAAAAAAATATCTTTTGACACGGTGATTGCCCATTTATTATATTATTGGATTATTGAAATTTTTGGAGAGGTGTCCGAGCGGTTGAAGGAGCACGCCTGGAAAGCGTGTGTACGGCTTCCGTACCCAGGGTTCAAATCCCTGCCTCTCCGTTTTTATTGAAGATACGACTAAACGCTGCCCACACCGCCCGATGACTGCACGACAGCCGTGATGTCACCGGGCGGTGTGGGCAACGTTTAGTCAACGGTAACAAGATACGGGACCAGGCCCTGCGCAACCAGAGGCTGTGAACCCCGCCAGGCCCGGAAGGGAGCAACGGTAAGCGCGCACTCGGTGTGCCGCAGGTTAACTTGGTCCTTTTTAGAATCACAAAGCGGGCGGCCGAGGGCGGTCGCCCCTACATTTTAGGGTATATTCGGAACGGCTTATGGCTTACACGGTATTGGCGAGAAAGTGGCGTCCGCTTGGGTTTGGCGACGTGGTCGGCCAGGAGCACATCGTAGACACCCTGCGCCGGGCGATTGAGAAGGACAGGGTCGCCCACGCCTACATATTTACCGGCACCCGCGGGGTAGGCAAGACCACCACCGCCCGCATCCTCTCCCGCGCGCTCAACTGCGAAAACGGCCCCACCCCCGATCCCTGCGGAAAGTGCACGGCCTGCGCCGCCATCGTAAAAGGGTCGAGTTTCGATGTGATGGAGATAGACGGCGCGTCGAATAACGGCGTGGACGACATCAGGGAACTGCGCGACAATATCGGCTACTCCACCATGCAGGGCAAATACCGCGTCATAGTGATAGACGAAGTGCACATGCTGAGCAAGGCCGCTTTTAACGCGCTGCTCAAAACGCTGGAAGAGCCGCCCCAGGGCGTCATATTTATCCTCGCGACGACAGACCCGCACAAGATCCCGGCGACTATCCATTCGAGGTGTCAGCGGTACGATTTCCGGCGCGTGAGCGCGGAACGGCTTGCCGCGCACCTGGCGAAGATTTGTGAAGACGAGAAGGTGTTGTTCGAAAAAAGCGCGCTGATGCTGATCGCCCGCAAGGCCGAGGGCAGCGTCCGCGACTCGCTGAGCCTGCTGGACCAGGTGTGGTCTTTCTGCGGCGACAGCCTCACGGCGGAAAAGGTCAGGGAAGTCTTGGGACTTGTGGGGACGGAAACCTACCGCAAGCTGATGGAAGACATCAGGGAGAAGAACCAGGCGTCCGCGCTGGAATCTGTTCAGAAGATCCTGCTTGAAGGGTACGAACTGCACGAATTCGTTACGGGCCTGCAGGAGCACATCAGAAACCTGCTCTTCGCCCGCATCCCCGGCGCGCTTTTGGTGCGCGGGGTCGATCTCGAACCCGACGATGAAAAGGCTTACGCCGACGAAGCAAAAAATTTTGCGGAGCCCGACCTTCTGCGTATGGCGGATATCATCAAGAAGGCCGAACAGGAGCTAAAGTACAGCGATAACCAGCGGTTCCTGATTGAGGTGATGGTGCTGAAGCTGCTGCACTTAGACACCTCCGCAAGCATAGAGCAGCTGCTCAAGTTCGCCGCCGGCCACAGCGCCGAGGACGTAAAAAAAAAACTGAGCTGACGCCGCCGTTGCCGCTGCAGCCACCGCCGCCGCACAAGCCGGAGCCGAACCCATCAGCGAAGGAGCCGAATTTACAGATGTTAATAGACATGTTTGACGGTGAAATGTTAACTTCAAAATAATATAACAAGGGGACCGCTATGAAGAATATGGACAAACTGCTTAAACAGGCGCAGAAGATGCAGGCGCAGGTGATGAAGGCGCAGGAAGAGCTCCAGCGCAAAGAGTACGAAGGCACAGCCGGCGGCGGCATGGTTAAGGTGCTGCTCAACGGCAAGAACGAGTTGGTGTCTATCAAAATCAACAAAGAGGTAGTAGACCCCGACGACGTAGAAATGCTTGAGGATCTGATCGTAGCCGCCCACAGCAGTGCGCTGGAGCAGGTAAAGGGCGAGTCTGACTCGGTCTTCGGCTCGCTCCAAAGCGGTTTGGGTTTGCCGGGGATGTGATGTTAGAGAGTCTCGAAGAATTAGTATCCGCGCTGAGCAAGCTGCCCACAATAGGCCGCAAAAGCGCGTGGCGTCTCGCGCTGCACATGATGGAACGGCCGGAGGCGGAGGCAAAATATTTGGCCGACACGGTGTTGACAGTAAGGCAAAAGATCAGGCGTTGCGTAGCCTGCCATAATTATAGTGAGGATGAAGTCTGCTCGGTATGCGCGTCGCAGGCGCGTGACAGGTCGCTGATATGCGTAGTAGAGAAGCCGACAGACGTCTTTACAATAGAAAACGCCGGACGGTACCGCGGACTGTACCATGTGCTGGGTGGACTGCTATCGCCGCTAAACGGAATAACGGCGGAAAAACTGCAGGTCGCTTCACTAAAAGAACGTATCCGTGTTGGTGATGACGACGTCAAGGAAGTGATAATAGGCTTGGGCGGCAGCGGCGACGCGGAAACAACGGCGCTTTACTTGGCGAGAATTTTGAGGGACGAGGGCGTGAAGGTGACAAGATTTGCCAGGGGATTGCCGGCGGGGCTTGAACTGGAACATGTTGATCAGTTGACGCTGACACAGGCGTTGATGGAACGTATTGACGTTATGTACAGGGATTGATACTTATGGACACAATCATAAACTTTATAAGAAAAGTCGGCGCCACCTGCTTTTTCGTGGGCTATTTCCCCTTCGCCCCCGGCACGATGGGCTCATTGGTCACAGTCGCCGCGCTGTGGTTCCTTAAAGACGACCTGCCATTCCTCCTCGGTCCCGAAAACGCGCTGAACTACTGGTGGGCGATAGTCACTCTAACAGCAATAAGCTTTTTCCTCTGCGACAAGGGAAAAGAACTGTTCGGCCGGGACGACCCGAAACAAACGGTATTCGACGAGGTAGTAGGGCAGTTCATAACATTCTTCATGATCCCCATAAGCTGGCGCACGCTGCTCTTAGGCTTCGTCCTGTTCCGCTTCTTCGATATCGTCAAGCCCTTCCCTGTATACAGATTAGAAGAGATAGAGGGCGGGGTAGGGGTGACGATGGACGACGTCGCCGCCGGAATACTGGCCAACGTTACGCTGATGGGGTCTATATGGGCGTATCAGTGGATCATGGCGTACCTTGTTTTGTAATTTTTGGATAGCAGAAATCATCATATACCTGTAACCGCCGGATATTAATTATATGGAATCGACAGCAATCGGTTTGGGCGAAATTCTCATACGCAAAGGGCTGAAGCTGGCCATAGCCGAATCGTGCACGGGCGGACTGCTGGGCGGCGCGGTAACGGCGGCTGCCGGATCGTCATCATACTTCCGCGGCGGCGTTATCGCGTATGACAACGACATCAAACGCGACATCCTCGGCGTACAATCCGCCGATTTGGAAAAGTACGGCGCGGTGAGCGATTCGGTCGTACGGGCGATGGCGGCCGGAGCCGCAAAGCTTTTTTATGCTAACTGCGCGATTAGCGTATCAGGGATAGCGGGGCCGGGCGGCGGGACTGATGAAAAACCTGTCGGCCTGGTCTTCATCGGCGTGTATCATCAAGGCCAAACACAAAGCCGCTCGTTCGTTTTTAAAGGCGGCCGGGATGACGTAAGAACACAGAGCGTCAAGGCCGCGATAGAATTTTTGATTGACGTTATCGGATGATTGATATCATCATATAAAAAAGATTTACACAGCATCAACACCATAAACACTTGTCGGGGAGGTACCAAATGAAAAAACTCACAATCGTAACCGCGTTCCTTATCTGCGTGATGATATCACTAACCCACGCATCAGACTTAAAACCAATCCAACTAAAAAAGCCCGACATGACCCGCAAGGGCACGCTAATGGAAGCATTGTCAAAAAGACAAACGACACGCGAATACAGCAACAAGATGATTACCGATCAGGAACTCTCTGACCTGCTCTGGGCCGCCAACGGCATCAACCGCCCCGCCGAGAGCAAGCGCACCGCGCCGTCGGCGATGAACGCGCAGGATATAGATATCTACGTGCTGACAGCACAGGGCGTCTACCTCTACGACGCAAAGAAAAACACGCTGGAGCCGGTAACCGCCGGCGACCACCGCGCCCAAATATCCTCCCAACAGGCATTCGTGGCAACAGCCCCGGTCAACCTCATGCTCGTATCCGACCTCTCCCGCTTTACACGCGCAGACGACGCAAACAAACCCGGTTTAGCCGCGATGGATGCCGGCATAGTCTCACAAAACATATCCTTGTTCTGCGCGTCTGTGGGCCTCGCCACCGTGGTAAGAGCGTTTATCGACCACGACAAGATGACGCCGATTTTGAAGCTGAAGCCGGAGCAGAAGATTCTGCTGAATCATCCTGTGGGGTATCCGAAGTGATGTGCCGCATACAATATAGGGGCGGCCGTCCTCGGTCGTCCCGCAATATGTTCCCTAAACTTTAAACGCCGCCCTCATCCTCTCGATACTGCGTTCCGGCAATTTAAATTTTTTCGCAGTTTCGCGCCACGTCGTCACCGCGTTTTTGACTTGCTCAAGGATTTCTTTCGCGCGCTGGTTCGAGACTTTGAAGTTCGCGGCGTTTTTCATTGCGAGGTCGATGTTGTTATTTTCTCCGCTGCTGTCGATTGGCGTCGCGAACACGTTTTTGTCCGTGTTTGGGTTAATGTCGTATGCCGGGGATAGTGTCCAGCCTGCGTTGTTGTATAGGAAGCCGTGGTTGCGCAGGTGGTTGTCGGTGCTGGAGATCATTATTTCGAAGGCCATGCGCCGCCACAGCTCTTCCAGATCATTTTCCGGATGCGCCCCGTACCTTAGCAGGGAGTCCGCCAATTCGGTGTAGCAGTGCAGTATGCCGTCGTTGGCGGAGGCGTTTAGCATGGCCATGGCGGAGAGGAACGGTATTCTGTTTGTCTCTGTGCGGTCGAAGCGTTTTACGATAAGTACGTATTTGTCGAGTATTTTTTCCAAGCGCCACTTTTGGGTTTTTATGCCTGCCGATTGCGTTAACGCAAGCGCTACGGCTTCCCAGCGTACGACGTCGTTTTCGTCGTCTTTGCGCGGGAATTTCGCGATGGCGAGTGCGCCGCCCTTGTCTATTACAGATGCTTTTGGCCGCGCGCCGCCTAATGATGACCCCGGCGCGAGCAGGAGTTTCAGATCGGCGGCGGTTTCGGAGTCGTCCATAAATTTTTCTGCCGCCGAGAGCAGTTGCGGCAGTTTTATAAGCGGCGGGATGGGCTTCTCTTCTGAGTGCGCCAGATATGGCCCCCCGTAATTATCGGAGAAGCGCAGGGCGCCCTCTCTTGCCTCGTCGTTTACGCCGAGCAGGTAGTCTGCCTCCGAGAGCGTTCGTCCGGTGCGGTTTGCGCGGCGCATAAGAACGCGCCCCCAGCGGTCGGGCGCTGAGTCGCCTATGGAGCCGAAGAGCGATTTGTCTGTATAGTGTGTGCCTTCGGTCAGGCGCAGCGCGGGTTCCAGCGCGAACTGCTTCGGGTGAGCCAGCCATTGTTTATCGTACTCGAACGCCGCGCTCTCGCGGCCTTTCCGATTGTAGCACCACAGGATACCAACCGGCAGTGTTTCGCCGCCGAGCGTGACCGAGACAAAGATTTTTTTGCTGTTCTCCATATAAGTATCCTCAACGATTATTATTGCCCTGCCTGTTATTATTTTTATTACCGCCCTGCCTGTTACCGCCTTGATTACTGCGCTGATTGTTATCGTTATTGCTGCCTTGGCTGTTATCCTCCGGAACGCTGCGGCTACCTTTGGGATGTTTCACAGCAGGCTCATCGTCATCACGGTTTCTGCGTATCCGCACCCGTTTGGGCAGCCGTTCGTCGGCCAGCATCTGCCCGGTCAAGTCGTGGATTCCGTCGGCTACATCGCG
>Ga0123356_10007800_pt1 | contig 10662 bp, 9 predicted proteins | sample TergutEmb28metaG_2_FD_92546 | JGI IMG/M metagenome (GOLD analysis project Ga0123356, IMG submission 92546) | Embiratermes neotenicus P3 segment gut microbial communities from Petit-Saut dam, French Guiana - Emb289 P3 | ecosystem: Host-associated > Arthropoda: Insects > Digestive system > Gut ... | reverse complement strand
GGGGGTCTCAATAGCCTCATCGAGCGCAATCCGGATGCGGTCTCGATCGCCGAGGGGCTCGATCGGGAGCGCAAGTCGACGGGGCCGCGCGGACCGATGCACGGCATTGCCGTCCTGATCAAAGACAATATCGACACCGCGGACCGCATGCAGACGACTGCAGGTTCTCGGGCGTTGATGGGATCGAAGCCGGCGCAGGATTCGACCGTGGCGCGGAAATTGCGCGAGGCCGGCGCCATCATCCTGGGCAAAACCAATTTGAGCGAGTGGGCCAACATTCGCTCCAGTCACTCAACCAGCGGCTGGAGCGGGCGGGGCGGGCTTACCAGAAATCCCTATGCGCTCGACCGGAATCCCTGTGGTTCGAGTTCCGGCTCCGGGGTTGCGGTCTCGGCGAACCTGTGTACGGTCGCCGTGGGCACGGAGACCGACGGCTCGATCGTCTGTCCTTCCTCGGCCAACGGAATTGTAGGCATTAAGCCGACCCTCGGACTGATCAGCCGCGCCGGGATCATTCCGATCGCCCATAGCCAGGACACGGCCGGGCCCATGGCGCGAACCGTGCGTGATGCGTCCATTTTGCTGGGTGTGCTGGCCGGAACCGACCCCCGCGATCCTGCAACCGCCGAGGCCGACGGGAAAAAGCAAAAAGATTACACCGAGTTTCTCGATCCCAACGGATTGCGGGGAGCGCGGATCGGAGTGGCCCGGAAATACTTCGGGTTCAGCGAATCCGTGGATGCGCTCCTGAATACGCGGCTCGATGAAATGAAGCGCGCCGGCGCCGTCATTGTGGACCCTGCGGACCTCGAGTCACACGGAAAGTTCGACGACACGGAATTGCTGGTGCTCCTCTACGAGCTCAAGGCGGACCTGAATGCGTATCTCGGGTCGCGGCCCGGCGCCCAGGTCCGAACCCTGGCCGAGGTGATTGCCTTCAATGACAAGCACAAAGATACGGAAATGCCCTATTTCGGTCAGGACTTGTTTGTGAAAGCCCAGGAGAAAGGACCGCTGACATCCAAGGAATACGTCGATGCGCTCGCCCAAAACCACAAACTCTCCCGCGAGCAGGGAATCGACCGGGTGATGGACAAATTTCATCTGGACGCGATTGTGGCGCCAACCGGCGGACCGGCCTGGTTGACGGACTTGGTGGTCGGCGATCACTCAAGCGGCGGGAGCTCGAATGCGGCAGCGGTGGCGGGATATCCAAACATCAACGTGCCGGCGGGCTTCATCTTCGGGCTGCCGGTCGGGATTTCCTTCTTCGGGCGAGCCTGGAGTGAACCCACACTGTTAAAAATTGCCTATGGGTTTGAGCGGTTGGTGAATGCGCGCAAGCCGCCCGGGCTCTTCGAGACGGCAAAAATCCGCAACGCCTGACCAGGAAGGAAGACGCGGTCCAAACTTATGCTGGGATCCGGCGGGTTCGGCCGTCGATCTTTGTTTTTCGCATTCTTGTCCCACCTCAATAGTTCTTTGCCAGATACCCATGCAGGTGGTCGAGCCGAAAGGTGGTGTCGCCAGTCTCGATCTGCAGCAGCAGTTGGGCCGCAGTCAGTTGATTGTAAAAGTCGAACGCAGCCGAGGTGTCCGGTTCGCCAATCGCGCGCAGGTTCTTGTCAATTTGGGCGCTTTCATTCTCGAGTGATTTGAGCCTTTCTTCTTCGACCGCGATGCCGTCGACCAACTGCTGCTTTAGAACTTCGCTGTTTCGCACCACATCGCCTTCTTCGAGTTTCTTCCACTCGCCGTAAGCGTCGACGGCGCGATCCAAATGTCGGTTAATCCAGGGGCTCGCCAGGTTGTAGTTTACCGAAACCGCGCCGTACGGCTGCGGGCCATAGGCTAGGGGATTTACCTGCTGATGCACGCCAACCGACAGGGCCACGTCCCAGTTGTTTTGCCGATTCAGCTTAGCGAGCGCTACCTGCGCGCCGACTTCGCCGTTTTGCTTTTCTGCCACCAGTTCTTTCAGCGGCGTATCACTCAGCGGCGGAATATAGATTGCGCTAATTTTCGATTGCGTGTCAGCCCGGTCGGCTTCGAGCTTGATCTTGGTGGTCTGGAGACTGAAGAGCATCTGACGGGTCGCATCCTGCGCCTCCACCATTTTGGAAGTCTTTTCCATCAGCGCCGCCAGCGACTGCGAGGCCTGATCAATGAGGGCAAGCCGGTTGCCCAGCGCTTCTCTTTCGAGATTCGAGATGGCGTACTGCAGGTTCTGCTGCGCTGCGGTGGTGCTTTTGTAGAGTTCACAGTTTGCCCGAGCCGCTGACATGGTCAAGCCGGATTTTCGGAACCCAGCAAGTCCAAGCGACGCCCCTCCGATCAACTGCACCGGCAGTCCAGTCTCCGGCTGGGTAAACCCGCCAAAACCGATGGGCGTTCGCAGCAGGTCACGCTGCGCCTTAGCTTGCTCCATCACGTAAGAGCAGTAGGGCAGTGAAGCGTTCTGATTCTGCGCGGCCGCAGGCGCGGTCAAAACCAAAACTGCCGGGATTACCCATTTCGAGTGATTCACAAACATGCTGGTTCTCCTTCGACTCGGGATTAGAAAAGAATTGGCTTGCGGCCGAGGAATACGGTCTTCGACCTCGCGGATTCGGGGTGGTCCAAATTCATCTGGATCAGGAAGCCGCGAATTTGTGTCTTGAAGATGGGATGGATGGCTTGCTCTTCGCCGGGGAAGACCGCCTTTACCGTGCCGACGCGCCGGCACAAGACCATGTTGAGGTAGCAATCGTAAATGGAAGCGCCCACGACCGCCTGGGCCTGATTGTCGTAGGGAACGAAGGCGAAGTACAAAGTCTGATCGCGCGATGCATTCAGGTAATACGGACTCTGCTTGGCGGTGTCGATGGCCGCTCGCAGCCGATCGATCTGCCGCGATTCTTCGTAAAACTGCTTTTCCGCAACGCTGATGGCGATATCCAGCTGTGCAACTTCGGACTGCAATTCGGTCTGCTTCTCGAGAACATTGAGAGTGTCGGTACCGGTCGCGGTTTTGTCGAGAACGCTGTCTGTGAGCAGCAGCGCGGCGATCCTGCTGTCGGTATAAGCATCCTGGGCTTGGTTGAGCGCGGATAGCTGTTGGGCTGCATCGCCTTTGGTAATCAAACCCGCGTCCAAGTCTTTGCTGATGTTGGCCTCAACGTCTTTGAGCTGCTCGACGAGCTTCTGGGTCTTGGCGTTGTCAGCGAATTTCTGCTGATTGAGTTGGGCGAGTTCCGGACCGGTAGTAGTGTTGTGCAGGTGCTGCCGGGCGATCGCATCGCGCAGCTCGGGCTCGAGCGCCAGCAGCGCGCCGCGATGTTCTCTCATTTCGCCGAGGCCTTCGCCCAATTTCTTGGTATCAACTTTCAGATTCTCGACCGTTTGCTGACTGGTCACCAGTTTTTCGCGAAAGTCCAGGCTCTTCTCGTCGGAAGCCGACAATATCACCGGTGCGGCCCAGGAAGTGTTGACCGCGTAAAAGCCCATCATCCACGCGTAGACGAGAATGCCTACGAGCACCAGATAAAGAACGGTAATGGCGAAGACACGATAGAGTGTCAGCACGACCTTGTAATGCGCGGAATGCAGTTTCTGAGCGGCGGATGGCTTCTTGACAGGAGCTGCAGGTTCGGGAATCTTCGGTTCTGGGGCGAGTGCATCAACCGGTGGTGTTGCCAATCGGTACCTCTCGTGTTTGTGGGTTTCGGGGAGCGACGGTCCGCGTGCCCCAATCCGCAGAGTCCATCGTGCATAAAGCCAATGGCGTGAGAAACAAATTGCTGACCATGGACCAGCCTACATAGGCGGCAAAAGCCAACGGGTGCGCAACCGCTTCCCGGGCGCTGTATTTCTTCACCATCCAGGTGAGAATCGCACCGATACCGAGCGCGGCTACAAGCGGCAGGGGACCTGCCCAAGACAGCGGATCTTGCGTAAGGGCCGTGATCAAGACCAGGAGCCCCACCAAACCGCCCAAAGGCACCAGCACCAGAGTTAGCACGGTGTTGGGATGAAGCCGCCAGACATGGCGCGGCAGCGTCTTAAGCGTGAAAAAGAAATCCCGGACAATGCTGCGCCGCCAGCGAAGCTGTTGTTTGAATAGCACGGATAGTGTGCTCGGCACAGTTGTCCAACACAGGGCATCGTTATTGATATAGGTGCCATAGCCGCGCAGCAGAGTCTGATGAGTGAGGAATCTGTCTTCGCCCTGGCCCACGGGAATGCCGAACCAGTTCCGCGCACGGATGGCAGGCTCGATTTCGAGCAGTAGTTCACGCCGTATCGCGAACAGACATCCGCTGATACAGCACACACTTCGCGTCCAGTTCTCGGGAATCTTGTAGAGCTGGAATGCCGAATAATAGATCAGCGTCTGAATCGAAGTGATGATGTTGTCGTTGGCGTTCCGTACCCCGACGCGCCCTCCAACCGAACCCATCTTGGGCTCAGCGAAGCAAGCGGTCAACTCGCGAATTGCATGGGCATGGAAGATACAGTCAGAATCGATGGAGATGATGACTTCCGCCGTCGAGAGCTCGAGCGCATTGCAGACGGAGCGTGCTTTCCCGCTGTTGACCTGGTTGCGGCCGGTCCGTATGCGAATGTTGGTGAAATCGCGCTGTGCCTTCTGCATCCATTGGTAGCTGTCGTCGACAGAGCAGTCATCTTGCGCGATCACCTCGAACTTGTGGCTGGGGTAATTGCTCTTGGCAATGCTCGCAATTGTCTCGTACACCGTCTTGCCCTCGTTGTAGCAGGGCATGATTACGCTGACCGTAGGTTCGTAGGCATAGTCTTTCTTGGCCATCACGCCGGGGAAGGAAAGCCGCAGGATGATCCCCATCAGGTACTTCACGACGGTAATCAGCAGCGAAAGAACAAGGATCAGCCAGAGAAGAATCGGAGCCATTCGCAACGCTCTCCTGGCGCGCACCCCGTTCTTAAGACCCGGAGCGGGCCTGCCACATGGGCACGCAACCGAGGTCCCCTTTTCGAGGAATGAGAAGCGTTCCAGGGAAACGGCACAATATCACAGAAAATCGAGCGCCGCAATTAAATCGCGGGAAATCGCGGGAAGTTAAATCGCGGGAAGTTCGGGGCGTTAGGGGCGAATTGCGGACATCCGAAACGTATGGCTCCGCCCAGCGAGCCCGGACTGAGGCTAATATAGCGGGCTGCCGGGACGATCCCCTCGGCAACGAGTCGCCCGAAAGTACCACGGTCCAACGAACGCGGCGAGCATCGAGTGCGTCCCCGATGGGCAGACCCATCTTTAAAGAACGCGATAGGCGGGCTGTCGCTGAGAGCTCTTCTCCCACGAGGTTTCAGTTGGCCACGAATCAACGGCGCTGCACGGCATTCGCGGCTCATCTTGAACCTTGGCCTGGATTGCCCCAAAAAAAGTTGGAAGTATCCCGCCGAAAACGCGCAATTTATATATAGAGGCCGAATGTCCAACGTTCGCCCTTACCGGGACGCGATGCCAGAACCTTCTACCACTGACCAGCAGCTACTCCGGAAGATGGACTCGGGCGACGAGAATGCCTTTCGCTTGCTTTACCGACGATATCAAGGCCCGCTGTTTCGTTTTGTTCTGCATATGACGGGAAGTAGAGCTACCGCGGAAGAGGTGACACAGGAGGTATTCATGCACCTGATTTCGAAACCACACTCCTACGATCCCACCCGGGCACCTCTGGCTGCGTACCTTATCGGAGTGGCGAGGAATCTTGCGCGGCGTGCGGTGCAGAATACCTCTACCGATGTTTGCCTTGAAGACGCAGAAGAAGTCGATGTTGCCGCATCGCCGGGTATAGAGCTAACCGAAAGACTCAGTAATTCGGAGGCATTTGGGTTGCTTCGCAAAGCGCTGTTGGGCCTGCCCGACGTGTATCGGGAAGTCATCGTGCTGTGCGATTTGGAAGAGATGAGTTACGCGGAAGCAGCTGCGATCGCCCAGTGTTCGGAGGGGACGATCGCATCGCGGCTCCACAGGGCCCACAACATGCTGAGATTGAAGCTGGTTCGCGTACCAGCCAAGGGCGTGCGCATTAGGAGTTAGCTATGCCGCAAACAGATGATAGTCGATCTCCTTGGGAAGAACTATTCTCTGCGAGCCTTCGTCGCCTGGCCCGCTCGTCACCACGAGAGGCTCCCGGGGAGTTGGAAAACCTGCTCACTAGCGCCTTTCATCGCCATCATCGCACGCGACGAGCACTGCGAAGGCTAGCAATGGCAGCTGTAATCCTGGCCATCGGTTCCCTGTCATGGTGGCGATTCCTCGCGCCAGAACACAGGGTGCCAACCAACCAAATCGCGGTCGACGCCCACAAACCGGGCTCAGAGCCGGCGCAAGGGAGAGACGTTTCAGCAAATGACCTCCCTCTTCACCGGCCCCCCGCATCCCGACCACGAGCGCCGCTTGCGGACTCACCTTGGCTTGATGCAGGGAAGCCGTTCTTGGCCTTGCCATCGTTCGCTTTGGTTACACCCGAGGAGGACCTCCGCGTGATCCGTGTCCAGATGCAGGTCTCTTCTCTTCGATTGTTAGGTGCCCGCGTCAATGATGAGCTGATCACGCGGCGTATCGTCGCAGATCTATTGGTCGGCGCCGACGGAACACCATACGCATTCAGACTAGTCAGGTAACTACGCTAAAAGGATGAGAAACATGAAAACCATCGCCCTATGTGCTTCCATTTTGATTATTGCCGTAACCGTTGGCTCAGCCCAGAACTCAGTCAATGGGCCTCAAGTGTTGGTGCTGAGCGGGCTGAAATCGGATACGAGTTCATCTCCTGGCTTCATTTATCGCGAGGTCATGCGCGGCGGAGAATTCGTAAAGTCGGCTCCCTATAGCGCCACAGCACTGACGGAGACTACGCAGGTATTGCTGGACGGCAATCGAATCGTGCACAAATCGGTTGCCGCGCTCACCCGGGATAGTGAAGGCCGCACGCGCCGCGAGGAAACCGTATCGAACTTTGGCCCACTACCAACAACCAAGTCCACGCTGGTCTTTATCACCGACCCGGTCGCAAGGGCGGAGTATATCCTCGATCTCAATCACCACATCGCCCATGTTCAGAAACTTCAAGGCGCAAAGATCATTGCGCCAGAGCAGAAGCATTCGGAATCCAACCCGGGTGTTCCATCCATCAGCGCTGAAACCATGGCCGACGTCAATCAACAAGCTCTCCCCAACGAGAACATCGACGGCATCCGTTGTGAGCACATGATAGAAACCCAGACGATTCCCGCCGGAAGCATCGGGAACGACCGGCAGATCATCATCACGTCGGAGACGTGTGCATCTCCCGATTTGCACCTCCTCCTCCTGCGGAAAAGAAGTGATCCTCGTTTTGGAAACACAGCCTATCGGCTAATGGATATACGCCGTGCCGAGCCCGATGCCTCCTTGTTCCAGATCCCGGGTGACTTCAAGGTGTCCGACGACTCGGCACCACCCCGATAGGCCACTAATCTTTTTCAGCCAAACCAATCCGGTTCGGACGTTTCGAATACATCGAGAGCGCAGCGAATTTGAGCGCACTGCTTATTCTCAACCTGAACCTTGGCCGGCGTGAGACGAAATGTAACCAGCACCGTCCCATCTCTGGGGTTGTTGGAGTGATGTACAGAGAGTATCGGAGACGTTCAAGGGCAACGGGCGACAGCACTTCGATACTCTAAGAATTAGCCGCGACCTTCGTTGGGGGCCGGATTGGTAGCAACATCGACTGAACTCGGCGCACTCGCCCTTCGGCATGGCCTGGCCAGGAAGCGATACAACGCCCTGGCTGCGGTGCTCTCTGGTGGGATTCCGGCAGCGCTTTTCGCTCATTATTATCCGTCAACTTGGGCCCAGTGGCTGCTTGGACTTGCGGTCGGACTCCTGTGGGGCAATGGCTTCGAGTATGCCTATCATCGTTGGTTGTTGCATTTACCGGGCAGCAGTCTCGGCAAAGGGCATCTTGAGCACCATGCAAGTGTGGGGACTCCCGGAGAAGCAGAGCACGTCGCGCTTGGCCGGTCACCGTTATATGTTGCCCTGCTGTTTGCGAGCAATGGACTGATCGTGGTATTGATTGATTTCTTCTTCGCCCTCCACATACTGCCGGGCATTTTCGTTGGGTGGGTGGTCTATTTAGTTACCGCAGAAGAGATCCATTGGCGGATTCACATGAATGGCTGGTTGCCCCCAAGTCTTCGCTTCGCGCGGGCCTATCACATGCACCACCACGACACTCCAGACAGCCGGTATAACGTCTTCATGCCAATCTTTGACTTGATGCTCGGCAGCTGTAAGCCCTCTCGCTGAAAGATCTCGCACTTTGAAGCGTCCCGGCAGAACTTTCTCCACCTTCACCCCAATCGCCGCGATGGCTTTCTTCTTCGCGCCGCTTCCTTCCCAATCCTTGGGCGACAGGCTTGTCTTCTGCACGTCAGTTTAGCTGCTTAGCCAAGATGCTAATGTGAGAGTGAAGGCAGGCGGGCTGCAGACCGGGGGTGCGCGAACGAATCAGCTGCAGCAAGGTTCAGGGCATGGGAAGCGTGGCCAGGAGATTGGAGAGCTGCGCGCCTTTCGCGAAGCTCCATCATCTCCGCGCGGAGCACGCGAAGAATGCGAAACCGAGTGTCGTTCCGGAAGGCTTCGCGTTTAGCTGCCTCCCGGGCCCGCGCCTTATCCAAAACGGACTGGAATGCAGCAACGAGATCGATGGTGACGGGTCCGTTCTGGCCCAAAGGCCGGTAGATTCTCGATGAACGCACATAGCAGCGTTCAGGCTGCCGGCAGCGCTCGGCGAGCACCACCGCCAGTTCTTGGGCCTGCATCCGGTAAAGGGCCGCGTTCGCCAAGGCGTCGGCAGTGAAGGACTGGCCTCCCGCCAGCTGCCCGGTGCGGGCGTGAAGGACTGGCTCGAGCGAGCCAATGTAAAGGAGGCGTTTCTCTTCCGCGGTGTCGACCGCCACGGCCGGATCAGCTCTGCGGGCCTGCAACCCGGATTCGGTAGGTGGCATCCTCAAGCGGATGCTTGGGCGGGCCGGGTACAAGCCCGAGTCGTACGGCGGGCATTCGCTGCGGGCGGGGTTTGCCACGCAGGCGGCGATCAACGGGGCCACAGAGCTAGAAATCATGCGACAGACCGGTCATCGCTCACTCACCACGCTGCGGCGTTACATTCGGGAAGGGCAGCTGTTCCGGGCGGCCGCCGCGGGGAAGCTGGGTCTCTGATAACTCGACCCCAGGATCCAAGACAAGAAAAGGACACGTGCTCTGCAACATCACATGACAGGAGGACCGGAGCGGAACGTCAATTTACGATATCCGCCTGCTTACGTCAGTTGCCACGGGCCAGTTTCATTCTTCTCAGCAATTAGAAGCCACCATGCATTCGGCGCATTCCGTACGAAGCAAAGTCTTGACGCTCTCGTGGATTTCGTCTCGGATCGCACGCACCTGTTCTATGGGCTGGCCTTTCGGATCTGGTATGTCCCACTCAACGCGCTTTAATCCGGGAACGTAGGGACAGGTCTCTCCGCAACCCATCGTTACTAGCGCTGAGGCGCTGCCGGCAAGTTCATCAGTGAGCTTCTGCGGCTTCGCTCCGCTGAGGTCAATTCCAATCTCCTGCATCACCCGCACAACTTCGGGATGTACCTGATTTGCAGGCTGCGTCCCGGCGGATATTCCAATGCAGCCTTCGCGATTTGCGTAGATGTTGAAGAGCGCCGCCGCCATCTGTGACCTGCCCGCATTGTGTACACAAGCAAAGAGGTAAGTCTTCACAAGAGCCGAACGCTGATGAGCCATGAGAATGTCCTTTGCAGTTTCAGGCAGATTCGGAACCAGCCAACGAAAAAGCAGTGTCGCTGCGATTCCACCGCACAATTGTGCCGCAATGAAGAGTGGCACATCAATCGGGCGAATCCCGGCGAAGGTGTTGGACAGAGCACGCGCAATCGTTACTGCCGGATTTGCGAACGATGTTGATGCCGTGAACCAGTACGCAGCAGTGATGTAGGTTCCAACCGCGAACGCAACGCTGTTCGCTCGTAATCTCGAACAACCCCAGATGACTGAGAGCAGACCGAAGGTCGCAATGAACTCGCTGAAGACCTGTGGTGCTCCGCTCCTCGCGTGCAGTGAAAAGGAGAACAGCGGAAGCGCGAACATCAAATGAGCGATTGCTGTGCCGGTCACGCCTCCGAACAGTTGAGCCGTAATATAGCTCGGCAGTTCACGCCATGGCAGACCGCGTTCTAACGCGTCGGCAAGAGAGACAACCGGATTGAAGTGAGCGCCAGAGATGCTCCCGAAAGTGACAATCAGTGCGATGAGAACCGCGCCGGTCGCAAGCGTGTTTGCCAGAAGAGCGAGAGCGACGTTTCCGCCGGAGAGGCGCTCCGCCATGATCCCGGAACCGACAACGGTAGCAACCAGAAATGCAGTGCCCGCAAACTCTGCAACGGCTCGTTTGGGCAAAGGATATTGGGTCATGGACAAAACATCTTCGCACAAACCGAACTTGGCGTAATATCGCCATTTCAGGCCTGGCCACCGTGCGCTGTCGGCGCCGGCCGTGGCGGCACGCAGTCACGGGATCGTGAAGTCGTATCCGAGCGCCCGGGAGGATGATCGGATCGATTGGTACTGTACAG
>Ga0123356_10007799_pt1 | contig 10662 bp, 11 predicted proteins | sample TergutEmb28metaG_2_FD_92546 | JGI IMG/M metagenome (GOLD analysis project Ga0123356, IMG submission 92546) | Embiratermes neotenicus P3 segment gut microbial communities from Petit-Saut dam, French Guiana - Emb289 P3 | ecosystem: Host-associated > Arthropoda: Insects > Digestive system > Gut ... | reverse complement strand
GGAGCAGCGTTAATCATCGTGCAGTACCCGCCCGCGCTGGGGCGCCGTGCCATTCACCAACAGTCCCGCCAGCTTCAGCGTCGGCAGGTGGACACCAACAGGCGCCCGCTGCCCGTTCTTGCCGCAGACGCCGATTGCGGGGTCCAGGGCCAACCGCCGGCACCAGCACTGCCCCGCCCGGTCGGAATTAGGTTACTGTACGGACCATCAGATTTCGGCAAGCCAGCGCATCACGACGTCGGGAAGCGCAACTTCGGTTGCGCGGGCCTCGTCCACGCGTCCCTGCCAGCAAGAGCGCACAGAGGCAGCCACGTCTCTGGCCCGCGTCTCTGGCCCGCGTCTCTGGCCCGCTGGCAGGTGAGCCTGCGTGGCGGTATAGTACGCGGTGCGGTCGGGCCCCGCGCACGCTATGTGGCGCGCCCGGGTCGGGGCGCTCCTCATGGCGGCGCAGCAGTGCGCGGATTGAGAAGCACACTTCGCGGCCTCGGCGTTGCTCGAAGATGCTCGCTATAGACCCGTCTGGCTGATTTCAGACGTCGCCGGCGCCCAGACCGGCATCAGAACCTTGGATCGGGAGGAACGCAGATGCTGAAGGGCTTCAGAAACTTCTTGATGCGTGGCGATGTCGTTGTCGTCGCTGTCGGCCTGGTCACCGCGCTAGCGTTCAGCAATCTCGTCAAGGCATTCACCGACAACATCATCAACCCCCTGATCGCCGCCGCTCAGGGCGAGGTGAAAGGCCCCGGCCTCGGCTGGCAGCTTGTGGGAGGCGGCGGTAACAGCACGTTCCTCAACGTCGGCGCGTTCATCTCCGCGATCATCTATTTCATCATCTTCATGGCGGTCGTCTATTTCGTGATCGTGATGCCGTACAAGGTAGTCATGGCGCGAATCGGCAAGACAGTGTTCGGCGACCCCGCCCCAACCAAGACCTGCCCGCAGTGCCTGTCCGACGATCTCAACCCGGCGGCAGTCAGGTGCAAGCATTGCGGCGCGGAAATCGGCCGCGCCGCTGCCTGAGCGATACCCGCCAGAGGGACGTGTCGGGCTGATGCGCGCGGCGGCCGCGGTTCATTCGGAGCATGAAATCGCCGTATTACCCTGCTCCTGGATCAGGGCATCCTGTTGTCCACCAATCTGCGCAAGCCCGCGCACATCGGCAGTGCCAGCAAGCAAAGCGCTGACGTGATCAAGAACGCATGTCCTGCCATGTGTTCATAAAGAATTCCGGACACCAGCGTGAGCAGCGTGACCGTCAAGCCTACGCTCAACGTTGAGTATGCTGCCTGTGCCGTCGCGGCCAGCCGAACCGGCACAAACTGAACAATCAAACGCATGCATGCCAAGTGCGGTAGTGCGAAGGTGAGGCCATGCAGTGGCTGTGTGAACCCTATAATGATCGAGGACACAGTGAAAGCGGAGATCGTCCACCGACAGACGCCAGCCGCTGCAGCCAGCATGCAACACCAACCAGGTCCAAACCGGTTGATCAGCCACGGTCCGATGGCCAGAAATACCACCACCTCGGAAAGGACCGATACGGACCAGAGAAGACTGACAATGAATGGATCGATATCCGCCGCACGCCACCGAATCACGGCAAACGTGTCCTGAAGGGCATTGCTTCCCTCGATCAACGCCGCAATGATGAGCATGCGATGAAAGATGGTATTTCGTAGCAACAGAACCCAGTCCCGCAGCGCGGCGGTTCGGGTTTTGTTTGCCGGGCGTGCAATCGGCAAGACTGGCAGTGCGAGAGCTGTGGCACCACCAATCGCGAGCACCACTCCACTGAGCCACGGCAGGACAGTGAGATCAGCATTGCCGAGCGCCCAGCCGCTCAGCGTGGTACCCATGACGAACGCGGCAGACCCAGATGAGCGCAACCAACCGTAGTCGAACTGCCGGTTCTCGCCGGACCTGCTCTGATCTGCGGCCGTCGTTGCAAGCGCATCTGACAGTGGTACGATCGGTGCCAGCATCGCCGCCTGGATCAGTGCAGCAAGCAATAACGGCCAGAATCCGCTCAGCAACACGTAGCCAGATCCTGCGATTGCGGCCAGGATTGCACATGTGGACAACATCAACGTATGCAGTCGGGTACGATCAGCGATCTGACCGACGACAGGCCCGGCGAATATGCGGATCGCGGTAGAGGCTCCGAGTACCAAGCCTATTTTGTCCGCGTGCAGACCGCGCTCTGCGAGCAGGGCCGGCAGGAATGGTGACTGCACGCCGAACGCACCGTAGATCAGCGCATAGACTACTACAAATGTCGGCAGAGTGGGCCAGACGCGACGCATGTCTGTCGTTACACTTGTTTTGCCCTAGAAAAGGCAATCGCTGCTTATGAAGAAAACACCGCCGCGTTGTCAATCATCCACATCAGAACCGCATGAGATGCTGCCCGCGACGGCGTGAAGCATATTGCCGATCGACCATGGATCCGCCGGACACGCGCAGGGGCAGCTCTCGGCCTGCTTCCCACAGCGGGTTCCGGATCGAAGCTCTGGGACGCGAACGCAGCAGGCGCGATGGGGATGCAATATCACCTCTGCCGATATCACCCATGGTTGGCGGGGCGTTGGAGCGTGTGGCCGGGCTGGCGGCGTACAGCAACCACGCTCGTTTGCCGGCCGGACGGCCGATGCGGTCAGCAACATTGTTGAACTGGCGGCGTAGTTGCATCGCGCAGCGCCAACGCGTGCTGCAAGCGGTGAGCACCATCGATGCTCCTCTCGAAGGCGACGCGGACGGCGCCCGCTTTTGCTCCCGGGAGCCGCCGTTGCCTGGCATGAGCGTCGCGTTGCTTGCCTGCGATCGTCGGGAGAACCGCTATCGGGCGTGGCGGGTCGAGGCCGGCCGGGATCTGTTCGGTCGATCGAATGGAGGCGCGATGTTCGGCCATGTTGGTCGTGGCGGTCAGACAGAGCGCCGCCGTTTCGACAGCGAGACCGCCGCGACAGCTTTCGTACGCGCCGGTACCGGCGCGGGCGGGTCAGGAAATCAGTAAGCCAACGCCATCGCGAGCCGCGGATCGGCGCCGGTCCTGAAGTCGCGCACAGAGAGGCCATAACTCTGGAATGCACTTAAACTTCAAGTTCCGGCTTTAAGGACAAGCAGCACGCCAAACGGCGCATCCCCAATTCGCTAGAAACTGAGACAGCCCGCTCATCCACTGGGCGAATTGGACCCGCCCCTGCAATGTCGGCCGCCGATCAGTGGTGACCTCCACCGTGGGAGCCGCCGCCGTGGGAGCCGCCGCCGTGGAAGCCACCGCCGTGGAAGCCACCGCCGTGGAAGCCACCACCGTGGAAGTGGTGGAAGCCGGGGCCTCGGCTGAAGAATAACCCGCCTCCAACAAAGACCGGCGCCCCCCAGTCATACCAAGGGCCGCCCCAGGGGTCGGCGTATCCGTACCAGGGGTTGTCGGAAGCGTACGCAACCGGCGGGTTGGTCACCATATTCCCGAACGCGAACATGCACTGTGCGTAAGCGATGTTGTAGCGTGTCCGGAGATCGAATTCGCTCGCCGCCGCATTGTTCGCACCGACCGCTGTACCACCCAGCAGACCGGTCGCACCCCCGATCGCTGCACCGGCCCCCGGATTTCCGGCCGCGGCGCCGATTGCCGCGCCCGCGGCCGCGCCGACAACTGTGCCGACGGCAGCGCTTCCGACTGCAGCCTGGGTGCCCGCCTGCCCTGGCTGGACAAAGCCGATCGCAGCCGCTGCATGGTAACGGCACTGCTGGTCTTGCTGCTGGAAGACCGCGAGGCTCTTTCCCTCCGGGGGAAGCGCCATCACCGTCGGGCCGCGCGGCGGCGGCACGGCACATGCCGTAACAGCACACAAGGTGGCGAAGGCCACGACCGTTCCTGGGCTACGGCATATGGTACTCATAACCGTTGCTCCCGTTCTCTGACGTATATCGACGCGAAAGGCTGGGTGATCATTCCACGACGCTCCCGCTCATTATCGGTTGAAGCCGGGCGGCCGCCGAGGCCCAGCCTCAGCAGGTAGGCCCGGCCGCAAGCCGTTCTGCCCTGCAGTCCCGTCGGTAACGGCAGGACCCACGGCCTGCTGCGAAGCCCGCAGCGCCGAGACCCGCCGGGGCTGTGGGCGAAGTCCGCCGTAACGGCCCGAGCGCGGCAGCGGGCACGCCCCAAAGGGTCCTGCAACCGAAGTTGGCGACGGTCCTATACCCCAGCCCCACAGCACGACCCGCATGCGCGCGTGTTTGCGGACGAACCGGTTGTGTCCGGTTGCCACCAAGGTGGCCCTCAGCACGGCATGGAAACATTAGGTCTCGCCCTCGCCGCGCAGCCGGCGCGAGCATTGCTCGCAATGGATCTTGTCGGAGCAGGAACATCTGGTTCGGGCGAAGACAATTGAACAGGCAGCCCAGGTGTTGCACCTGACCGTCAAATCGTACCGTACGGCGGCTTCGCAATCTGCACCACCCCGACTGCGAGATTTCTCCCCAGTGTGCCAATTTCGTCGCGCTGTCAGCCCGGTTCTCTCTCCCGCAGCCTGCTCCGCCTGCCACGGTCCCGTTATTGCAATTGCGATTCGCCGATACTATAGACCGGAGACCTGCCTTCATTGACTGGCGCTGCACTCGGGACGCACCCCGCGGTACGTGCGCGGGTGTGGTCCAATGCGTAGCTGGACAACGTGCTGCCGCCTCAAGGAGATTCGAATGGACTTGCAGCAGGCGACCGCAGTTGACGGGGCGAGCGGCACAGCGACATGAGCGCAATCTCTGAAACCGGCAATGGCGGTGCAACGCGCAGCGTCATCGGCCGTTGCCTCGACGTTGCACGCCGCGCGCACGCCATGCTCACCGCGGGCGTCAGCCGCGCTGGCCTCGGCGTGCCGGAGGAAGTTCCGCTGACCAATGTTCACATCTTCTGTAATCAGGAGTACTATGGGAACATCGCTCATGTAATCCGGCGTGGGATTCACGATTATCTGGAGGCAACCGGGAAATGAAACTCATACTCGTTAGTGCGGTGAGTTGTCTCATCGCGGTTAATTCAGCAAATGCCATAGGGTGCGTCTCAGGCGCAGCCCTTGGCGGTGTAGTTGGGCACATGAAACATCATACGTTCCTTGGCATGTTTGGTGGATGTGCGGGTGGAATGGTTGTGCATCGAATGTATAGTCGCTGGAAGCGGGCACACCCGGATGGAACGATGGGCGAGTTTGTCAACGATTATCGGGATAAGCTCCCGGAAGGCTGGGCAGACCGTCTGGGCGGCGGAACCCATGCGATACTACCGGCAGGCCAGAAATGAGTGAGCGGCAGCAATGAGCAAAGCAGGCGAGTCGCTCGACAAGATCGCGCGGCTGGCCGTGCTCGCCGGTGTGCACGATTTCGGATTTTAGGTTGACGTTTTCACCAGTTGGTTCGGGGCACCCAACCTCTTTGCCAACGCACAGAGCCAGTGCGGCGGTTGGCCACGATCGCCGCCCGTGAGGCGTTGTGGCTCGATACCGATCGGTCTGGCCGTCGATGCCGATTGGGCACGTTGCCTTGGGGAGGGGCGATAGGCCGCCTCCTGCGCTGCCCCCATTGCTCTGAACGGTGCGATTTAATTGCGCCACCGGCGCATCGGTCGGTCGGCTGTTGGTCCGCGATGAGCGGCCCCGGCAAGGGGAATCTCCTACGTTTGCAAGCGTGGACGCGATGATGGCGAGCCGTCGTCTCCTTCGTTAGCGCCCCAGCCAATCGGGCCTCGGGCTTTGTATCTGTTTCTGCTTCGGTGCACATAGGTGTCTTGCCACAAGCAAACAGAGCCGTTTCTCCGCATTGTATGACCCAGACGCCAGGCTGCCCGTGTCATCGAGCCATCGTTATCGTATGTTCACATAACAATCGCAGAGTGCAGGTTGACGATCGACGACGACACCCTCGGTGCAGGGCAATTTACGTCTCCCGTCCTTGGTGGTATCCGCAAGCGGCTTCTTGTGGTCGCCTCAGTGAGACCAAGCGAGCGGGAGCGCGCCCGCCTCGCGCGTCAAGCGCGTCTGCTTCTTTTGGACCGGATGCAACACCTGGACTGCGAAGTATGGAGCACGAATCGGCGTCGCACATTGATGCAGTTCGCCTGCCGGTCGAAATCTCGACTCCAGTCAGGCAAGTGTTCGCTGTACTCCTGCTTGTCGTGTTGCTTGCCTCGCTCGATCAGACAGTCGTCTCGACTGCCCTGCCCACGATCGCCGGCGATTTCGGCGAGCTTGCACGCCTCCCCTGGATCATTACCGCCTACCTGTTGACCACCACACTGGTCGGTCCGATCTACGGCAAACTTGGTGACCTGTTTGGACGCAAGACCGTCTTGCAGGCAGCCATCGTGTTATTCCTGCTCGGCTCGGCCTTGTGTGGCCTGAGCAGGAACCTGGAACAACTGATCGTGTTCCGCGCGTTGCAGGGATTGGGCGGTGGGGGCCTGCTCGTCACCGTCACGGCGGCGATCGGCGATCTGTTCTCGCCGCGGGAGCGTGGTCGTTATCAGGGATACTTCGGCGCGGTCTTCGCGGTGTCGACCGTCATAGGCCCACTTGTTGGCGGATTCTTTGTGCAGCATCTCTCCTGGCGCTGGATCTTCTACATCAACCTACCGCTCGGTTTGGTGTCGCTCGCGGTAATCGGTCGCAAGCTCGCCTATCACCACCCGAGCGGCAAGGCCGCCATCGATTACGCTGGCGCGCTATTCCTGGCCGTATCGCTGACCGCCATCGTGCTGATTTGCAGCATTGGCATTGGGAGGCTTTGGCTCGGCTGGACAATCGGCCTGGCTATAGTTGCGGCAATCTCACTTGGATTGTTCCTGCTGATTGAGGCAAACGCCGACGAGGCGATCCTGCCGTTGGGCCTGTTCCGCAACCGCGTCTTCTCCACCGTGTGCGCCATCAGTCTGATCATTGGCCTGGCGCTGTTTGGCGCGATGACATTGATGCCAATCTACCTGCAGGTGGTAAGCGGCTCCTCCCCGCAAACGGCGGGTCTTCAACTGACGCCGATGATGGGTGGCGTTCTGGTCACATCCATCGCGAGTGGCCAGGCTATTTCGCGGATCGGGCGATACAAGCCTTTTCCGATCATTGGCACCGCCATCATGACAGTCGCGCTGCAACGGATTTCGACGCTGGGAGTGGACACCCCGGTCTGGCTCGCATCGGGCTACTTGCTTTTGCTCGGGCTCGGGGTCGGTATGGTGATGCAAGTCCTTGTGTTGGCGGCTCAGAATGCCGTGCCATACCGCTATCTTGGGGTCGCCACGTCCGGGGCAACCTTGTTTCGGTCCATCGGCGGCACCATTGGTGTGGCCATATTCGGGGGCCTGTTCGCATACAGCACGCGGGCCAATCTTGCTCGTTTGCTTCCCGCCGGCGTCCCCCCTCTGCCTGCGGCCGCGCCTTCCGCGATTGCACTAGCGCCGCCGGCAGTGCGAATGGCTTATCAGTCGTCCATTGCTTTGGCATTGCATCCGGTTTTTCACATTGCGACCGCGCTCGCCGCGTTAGCGTGCGCATTGACATTTCTGCTCAGCGAAGTCCGCCTGAGGAACAGCAATGACGAGAGATCGACCGGTCATGACCCGTCCCGTATTGCATCCTGAGCGGATTGGCTCTCGTGGCGCAGGAAAAATTCGACGGACTACGCGGCGACAATCAGGATTGATACGCACGCCATGCTGATTGTCGCGGTGCAATTAGGATACCGTTTCCGATGCAGCCTCGTTAAGCAAGGCGGTGTTTGCTGATGCCGTCTTGCAACTGGCCGACCAAGGCGCTCTGTCCCTCGATGCTTCACTTGCCGACCACTCGCCCCGATACGTTGTTGCCGGTGAGCCAGCATGATTGATCACCGCCAGGCACGTCCTCGGCGGGCTGCCGAACTGGCGCGATGACGACCTACCGCTCAAGACGTACTTCGCGCCCGGCGAGCGTCTCAGCTGCTCCGGCCAAGGTTTCCTTTATCTTCGGAAGGCAACCCAAACGCTGACCGGAGAGAAGATGCACGACCTCGCTGGAAGGTTGGTCTTGCCGCCAATTGGCATGGCTCGATCGTGTTTCGTCTGGGATTGGCGCTTCGATCAGAAGCGGGCCACTCCACGCGACGCTAGCATACGTTGCTCGACGACCGAGGAGGCTGACTGCCGCCGCTGGCGTCCGCGAACGTCAGAACAGAAAGGATTTCGCTTTAGGTAAACAAGAAAACGGCAGCAGCGATCGCACAGGTCCAATGGTCTTTCAGGCCGCATGTTGCCGCGGCGGTAATCGACGTGCTGTCAATGATCAGGCTGCTGTGTTCGTATAACTGCTTACGCTGGTTCCACGCGGCTTCAGGGTCGAATTCAAGGCCAAGCGTCGATGCCAACATGGTGGCGGCTAGGTCCTCGGCCTGTTCTCCGCTCGCCTCCGCGGTCATCCCATACCCGTGTAGCTCCGATATATACCCGTACATGTCTGGATCGGCCGGTGTGGCCATCCCGATGCTAGCGTATATGTGGCGCCCAAATTCGTTGGTCTCTGACCGGGCCATAACGCAGAAGGTAATATCTCCAGGCCTGAGCAAGTCGACACCTTGCTCGCGAGTCACAATATTGCAATGCGGCGGGAGGATTGATGACACATAAGTCAGGTTCTGCTGTTCAATATCCGCGTCGCGCAATGCGAACTCAAAAGCCGTGAGAGCATGTCGATGGCTGCCGACGCCCTTAGTCAAAAACACTCGCGTTGGACTTGGGAACATGTACCACCTCCGGTCCTACAGGTTTGCACGGTCGCGGTTTAGGTTGCGTCGCTTGTCGTCTGGAACGCTTCTCCTCTCGTAACGGCATCTGGCGACGTCACGAGACTACCCTCGGTGCCACGGTGGAGTGCCCGGCTACACGTGCCCAACGGCCCAACGGCCTGAAATAAGTCGCGCACAGACCGGAGCGTGACTGCCACGTCGCATGGTCGCACGCAATCGCCGCGACCGCCATAGCGATCCGGCGACGTGCCGCGGGCGTGCCCAGGCCTCGAAATGTGGCGGCGCAGGAGCGGTATTCGGTTGTGGCCGAATGGCTTCGGGCGCTGCCGAAACCCGCAGCCAAGCCCAACAAAGATCAGACGCCGAGCGCGCCTACAATGAGGTCTTCGAAGGACTGGCCGCTTCCCCGGAATTGTCGGAACGTGACCTCGGAGCGATCTGGCGGAGCGGTGGCAACCATTGGCGCGCGGCCGCGTAAGCCGCGGGAGGCGGAAAAGAATGAACGGCAGCGAGGGCGCCTTGCGTAAGGGATGGTGGATGGCCGCGGCGGTGCTGTGCCTGCTCGTCGGGGGGTGGCGGGACGCCAACGCCCAGGCGAAGCTGGAAGCACGGATCCCGATCCCCGTCGAATTGAACAAGCTGGAGCCGTTAGGGGTCACCGGTGGTTCTCCAGGCGGTGCCCAATCAGCGGGGCCAGGGTGCCGCATGTACTTCGTGGTGACCAACCCGGACCCCGAGCCGATTTCACAGCTAGGCCTCGACCTCGTGCTGTTCAGCACTGACGGTATTGTCTCCCGTCGCGTCAACCTCGATCTCGGTCCCTTGGCGGGGCATAAGACATTGGTGAGGGCGTTCGACATTGAGGGCCAGCGATGCGACGGCATCAGCAGCGTGCTGGTCAACGACGTTCTCACCTGCTCGGCCGGCCCAAGCACGGACGTCAACCAGCAGCGTCAGGCCTGTCTTGACCGGCTGCAACTCTCCTCGCGGGCGAAGGCAGAACTGACCAAATAGGGCCACCGGTTCCCTGGAATGGTAAGAACGACGGCAGTCGCGAGGATCAGAAGGCCGAAGTCGACTCATTGCGAAAGTTGGAAGGGTTGTCACTTAACGACAGCTTAGGGCCAAGTGGCGACATGCGCGAGCTTCGGCACCTAATTCTGCACCGGCTTAGTCCAGGCGTTCGTTCGAGCGATACGCTATCTCTTGCTGTCGCTACTCGATGCAGCTTGGCCTGATCAAGCTCGATAGACGGCTGGCGGAAGCCGCGCCGATCCTTGGCAGCCCCGTCGAACCGATCTAGGCCTCCATCGTGCTTACCGCCCGTTCCAAATTCGCCCGTAGGATCGTGCGGTGAAATGGCGCGATCACCGCCAGGTACGTTCGCCCCAGCCGGTTATGGCAATGCACCACGGTGACCACGACCATCTCCCACCCACCCAGCGCACCCGTGCGCCGCAGGACCGCAGCTCGGAAGTCGAGATGCCGGTCGTCCCCACCCATCACCAACTCCCCTGCACTCTTCGACAGCAGCGGGAGGTAGCCGATCACCTGTAGCCCGCGCGACGCCGCGGCAGCACCGATGGCGCGAGACGTTTTGACCCCGACCGTCGCCATCACCGTATCGCGCACCTGGGTCAGCCCGCGAATCCACACCGCCTGCTGCTCGAACGCGACGCGTGCCAGCACTTCGAGATCGTCGCTCGCCCCCGCCGGCAGTTGAATCGCGAACGCATCCAGCAGGTCCGCGCCCACATAAAGCGGCGCCAGCACGCTGTCGGACGGCACGGGCACCGCACGGGCTTTGATCATGCCGCCAATCTTTCCTAAAGTGCCTTCAGCGGCAAGGGGTGATAAGGCAAACAAGTTGCCCGAAGTTGCCGCGCGCCGTGCCGT
>Ga0123356_10007798_pt1 | contig 10663 bp, 5 predicted proteins | sample TergutEmb28metaG_2_FD_92546 | JGI IMG/M metagenome (GOLD analysis project Ga0123356, IMG submission 92546) | Embiratermes neotenicus P3 segment gut microbial communities from Petit-Saut dam, French Guiana - Emb289 P3 | ecosystem: Host-associated > Arthropoda: Insects > Digestive system > Gut ... | reverse complement strand
GGTCACCTGGACGGTCAGTGTCTTGGATGCGTCAGCCGCCTGCACCAGGTAGGTTGAGGCGGTGGCTCCAGTGATAGCAGAGCCATTTATTAACCACTGGTAGGACAAACTGGCATCACTCGGTGTGACTGACAGGATCTTGGCTGACACCACTGAACCAACTTGGGCTATTCCTTCAACTGATGGCACCAGAATGGTAATCAACCCGGGCTGTACTGTCCGTGGTGCGGTGCCGGTGGCGCCACTGCCGTAACCTGGCGCGGAAAAAGTAAAATCACAGCGTAAGACCTTGCCAACGTCGCTTGGCTGGATCAAATACGTCTGTCCAGTTTCCCCAGGCAGGTTACGCCCATCCACCGTCCACTGATAATTAATCACGGCGTCAGCTGGGGCCATGTCCACCCGGCAAGTAACTGTTTGCCCAACCCTAGTTGTGCCAAGGATTGACCTGTCGAAGAACTCGAATAACCCATCAGCGACAGTTATTCCCGGTGAGGTAACGCTGCTGGTTGCCCAACCAGCTCTTGTGCCAGTCACCGTCACCGCCACTGTCTTGTTCAACTCCGAAGGGGCCAGTTGGTAGCTGGCGTCAACCGCTCCAATCACCGGCGCACCATCAATCAGCCACTGGTAGGACAACACCGCATCGGCTGGCACAACGGCCTCAAGCTGGGCCGTCACCACCGCCCCCACCCGGGCCGTGCCGCTAATCGATAACCCCTCTAGGCGGACTTGGTAGGTACCAAGCTGCGACACCGTCAGCATTGCATTGCCAAACCGGATATAGCCGGTTCTGGGATAACTGGTATTGGCTGCAACCGTCAACAGCACCTCGGTGGCGCTGCTATCCCCTGAATTCGGTGTGACCGTCACCCAGTCAGGTGCACTAACTAGCGTCCAAGTCCCCCAGGTGACTGACACAGTCACCGGGACGGTTTGTGCTTCGGCATCAATGGTGATGCTTCTGGGTTCCACCGTGACCAGCCAATCACTCTCCTGGACCACTGTTATGACATTTGTAAGTTCCCCACACCGCAACGTCAAGGTACCGATTCGGGCTGGGCTGCCCGCTGGCATTTCATTCCATGGAATGGCGATCCGCGGCAGGCGGCCATCCAACCAGGTTGACGAGGAGACTCCTAGCCATTCGGTGCCAGACTCAATAGTCCACTGGCCCTGGTTGGTTGCCACCTGAAAGCTGGTGTACAAGAAGTCGGACCTGGACAAATAGAGCGTCGAAGACTCGCTTGACCAACTCACCCAAGCGCTGTCGGAGAGGGTCAGTGCTGGAGTGGCTTGGCAAGTGGGTGGTCCATCGGGTTGGACCGGAGCAAAGTCAACCATGACCGTAGCGGTTGACTGGGTCAGCTCCAACACTTTGACAGTTAGGCGCTTGTTGCCTGACACGAACGAGTCACCTTCAAGCAGCCCAATTTCCACACCATTCTTGGCGTTTAGCAAAACGGTGTTAGCGATTCCGGCCTTCCACCGCATGACGCGCACCGCGGTAGGGCCAGGCTGTCCGTTGGTCGCCTTGTAGGTTGGCCCCATTTCGATGGCGTAGTTACCAATGCCGTCACCAGGCCCAGCCACCAAAATCACCTGCAGATCAGAACGGCTGGCGTTCGGCTGATTAAAAAGTGTGAATATCCCACTACCTGGGGTAGTGATAGTTCTCATCGCGTTGGGTGAGTCCAAGGCGCCCAGTCTTGCCAGGTTGACACCGTTTACCCGGTTCTCATTCAGTATGGGCTCATAATGCCGCCCCATGATGTCATAGTCATCTTGATACTCCCAGGCCACACAGAAGTCATGGGGTGAAAACAGGTCAGGTAGCCCATTATTACTTCGAAACGGGCCGTCAGAGTATTCAATTGGGCATAGGCGCCTGGCTGGATCGGTGTCATAGGGGGCGGAGGCATGCCCTAGGCCAAAGACATGCCCCAGTTCATGGGCTAGAGTGAATGCCATCTGGCTTCCGTTGGCATTAACCCAGATGTGACCAGCATTCCACAGCCCTCCTTTGTCGAAAGCCTCTGGTCCTGGAACAGCCGAGCCGCCAGCAATACAAGCGCCCGTGCCTCCCACCATTAGGACAATGTTTCCCACGGTGGTGCGGTTAGGATCGTAGCCACCATCTAGTTCGTCTCTTTGCAGAACGCTTATCTCGGGATCGTGGGTATTGCTGCAGCTGTTTACCGGGAATAGCCGGAATTGCTTGATAGGCAGCTGTATTTCCGTGCCAACCTTTAAGCTCCAAAACTCCGCTGCTGTGTCTAAATGACGTTGCAGTGTGTCCCGTGTGATTGCTGTCGCCGCTGCCTCCTGCTCGGCCGGTGTCATAGCATCCCAGTTAGCCGGCTTGATGGTTCGGACCCCCACATCCACGTAGTGGATTATCGGTTTTACTTGGCCGTTCTCCACCACCCGGACATCATCTTCATGCGCGAATTGCTGGATTAAGGTGCGGTCAAAGACTGGCCAGGTGCCGGCATCGTCAGCGCTAGCCGTCTGCGGTAAGGCAACCATCCCCGCTAAAGCCAGGCAAAAAGCGATGGCTAGGGCACTCTTGGACTTGAGTGTGCGGCTAAGTCGACGCGGTGAAGGCACCTCGGTGGGCACAGGAGACCTCGGTTCTTGATAAATGATGGCTCTGGGATAGACGAAAGCTTGACGCAAGTGCCGGCGTTGGCTGGACCGATCGCGGTCCCATTTCTTCCTCCTGACCAGGGGTGTCAAGCAGAGTCTGGTGACACCACTAGCTTATGGTGGCCAAGCCAGCGCAGTCCATCTTCTCCGCGATTCAGTAGCTTTACCGCCCCGCAGCGGCTACCAGGCAACACCAGTCGCGGAGCCTGCCCGGCAACCGGCTCCTAAGAGTTGATTCATGTCGCGGGGCTAATCCGCTGGTTGTGCAGGTAGGCGACTGCTTGTAGCGCCTGGTTGATGGCGTCACTTTTCTGTTGGCATTGCCGCAGTATCTGCCAGTTCTTCATCCGCGCCAGGACATGTTCGATACGGGCACGGGTCTGGATATGCCGCTGCCGCGTTTTCGGTTCAGTGCGTGGCGGCGGGGTGATCGTGTCGGGTAACGATCTGTAGGCACTGTCGGCCTTGAATGTGATCCTAGCGGGAGGATGTGTGGTGGCTTTCGCCACCATCATGTCGTTGCGGTTCCCCGGCCACGCCTCACCTGCGAACACGACCCGCTTGCGACATGTGGCGACGATTTGTGTGTTGATGGAGCGGCGGTAATTTTTCGACCTGGCTGTGATGCTCTGATCGTGTACAGGTATCAGTGTTCCGTCCAGCAGCAGATGCTCTCTCGTGTCTGGGATTGTGTTGTCGAACAGGGCTGCGATTTGGGGAAGGAGTGCTGTAATGGCCCGATGCGCGGTCGGCTGTGAAACCCCGAGTAGCGCGGCCAACGCCCGCTCTGTCAGGTTGGTCCGCAGCGTGACCAGCACCAGCAGCACGCGGGCTGGGTGGTTGAGTGCAGTCGGCGGGCCTGGCCTTCGGTGTGGGGCAGTCTGTTTGGCAACGGTTTGGATTTGACGTTGATTCATCCCGGTCAACGCCGTAACATCGGAGTTGCTGAGTATATCTAGCGATAGTTTCTGCCTGTAACATGCCATATCTGATATTATGGATACCATGACTGACAGGGCGGCGTTGACAACACCTGATGGTGGCGTGCCGCGCCGTCGCGGCAAGTCGAAGCAAACCAACTGGAAACGCCCCGAACAGGTTGCGGTCGTCAAACTTGACTTGGACTTGTCTGGCGACCCTGTGATGCGCCGCCGTGTTGAGCGGCAATTCAACGCTGCCTGGCAGTTGGAACGTGCCTTGAAGCGTGAAGCCCAGTCCAAATGCCAGGCGTATTGGGCTGCCGAGCATGAACGCGCCAAGACCAGTCCCAAGGCGGTGCGTGAACGCCTCGGCCTTGACAGGGGCGGGTTCGAGATGGCGGCTTACCGCCACGTTGATGACTCGAAGTGGCTGCGCCACCATCTGACCAAAGCTGTGGCCTGCCACATGGCTGACCATGTGTGGGAAGCTGTGAAACGCAACCTGTTCGTTGACGCTTCGGGTAAGCGCATGGGTGTCCCGCATCCGGGCCGCTGGTGGGGTTTCACCAAACTGGCCGGACGGGCCAGGTCACACACCAAAGCCACCCCGGTTTGGGAAACCTGGCGGCTGGCTGGTTCGCTGCAAGGCCATCTCGACACGTATGGCGGCGGGTTGACCATAGATGAGGCTTTGGCGGTGCCTGCGGGCGTGTCGCTGTTCAGCCAGCCCGGCGCCCTGCCTATCCCGGTAATGCCCGCCAGAATGTTTAGCGGGGGTGGTTGGTGGGATTATCAAGGGCCGCTGTGCGTGGTGTTCACCGGACTGCCGGGCGGCGACATTGTGATGCCCGTTAGGCTGCCGCAAGGCGCTGGGCGGTTCCCGCGTCTCGTTTTCTTTCTAGCCGATCCGGGCAAGTGGCACAAAATAGACCTGGTGCGTGTCCAGGACCGGCGCGCGCCGGGCGGGTGGCGTTATCAAGCCCACCTGACGGTTCTCGGTTCGGGCTATGTGTCACCATCCACCACTAAGCGGCGTGGCACTGTGCCTGGTGACCGTTTGGCCGGTATTGACGCGAACGTGTCGAACATTGCGGTCGTGTCAATGAACGCCTCAACGCTGAAAACCCTTGATGCCAACCCTGGCGTGGTGGAAGCAACCTATGTCACACCGACGCCGGAGGAGTATGGCAAAGCCATTACCCTTGCCGCACACACAAAATGGCAATCACGGCGCATGGATCGCTCCAGGCGGGCCGCCAACCCCAGCCAATATCACATGTCGAAAGCTCAGCAACGCCGCGCCAACCGCCGAGTGTCTGTCGGATTGCCAGCTAAGCAAGTCCAACTGCCGAAGGGCGCGCGTCTGGCCAACGCGAAGGGCGTGCCGACCACCGCCTACCGGGAAGACGCGCTCACCTCGTCGTATCGCAGGTTGAAGGCTGACCTAGCTCAGGGTGCGGCATCAACGGCGCAACGAAAAACCAGCATCGCCAACCGTGTCGCCGCTGATCTTGTGACCCGGCACGGCAACCGTTGGGTGATTGAGCAAGCCGACATGCGTAACTGGGCGCGGCTGTGGGGCAAACGCATGGCCGTGACCACACCAGGACGGCTCATCATGGCGCTACAGCGCGAGGCCGAGGCTACTGGCGGCACATGGCGGGAGGCGTCCACGTTCACCACAGCCATGTCGCAAGTGTGCCTGTGTGGCAGACGCGAGAAGAAACCGCTGAGCCAGCGTTGGCACAACTGCCCCGACTGCGGGCTACAAGCCGACCGCGACCTGCTCGCCGCAGCACTTGCGGCATGTGTCACCTTCACCAACCCCACCGACCCATCCACCGCCCAGGTGGACAACACACTTCGCGGCGTCATGCGGCGCCGTGTTGAGGCCCAGAACGAGGGGCCTGCCCGGTCAACCACCGCCCAACCCTCGGTTGGCGCCGATGGCAGCAATATCCTTGCCCCTGCCGGGCGTAACGATTCAACTGGCCAACCCCGGAACAGGAAACCCCACCCATCAAGGTGGAAACCACGTCACCGGAAAAACCAGACAGTATCAGGCTCACCACCTGGAACATGAATCAACTCTTAGTAGGGTGTTGTCGGACACCAAGCCAGACCAGACCAAGATGGAACACCTCAATGTCACTGCCCGCCCAGCCCGCAGCCACCAAGGTCAGGTCTAATCCACCCAAGGACCCGACCGGCTGGACTGCGTTGGCGCGGCAAGCCAGCGCCATTGAGGCCAACGTTGGCCAGGTCATTGCCGGCAAAGACCAGGTGATCCACCTGGCGGTGGCCACCTTGCTAGCCGGGGGTCATTTACTAATCGAGGACGTGCCGGGGGTGGGCAAGACCATGCTGGCCAGGGCCATGGCTGCCTCGGTGGGGGCATCGGTTAGACGGATCCAGTTCACCTCGGATCTACTGCCCTCCGACGTGACTGGCGCCTCGGTGTACAACCAGGCTGATGGATCGTTCAAATTCGAGCCGGGACCGGTCTTTGCCAACATTGTGATAGCCGATGAGATCAACCGAGCCAGCCCGCGCACACAGTCTGCCCTACTGGAAGCCATGGAAGAGGGCCAAGTCTCGGTGGACGGCGTGACCTACCGGCTGGAGCATCCCTTCCACGTGGTGGCCACCCAAAACCCGATCGACATTGACGGCACCTACGCCCTGCTCGAAGCCCAGCGCGACCGGTTCATGACCCGTTTGGCCATGGGTTATCCCGACCGGGCAGCGGAGAAAGCCATGGTCCAAGCCCGCCAGACTAGCGACCCGATCAGCCAGATCAGTCCGGTGGCCTCGCTGGCGGCGGTGCGCACCATGATCCATGCCTGCCGCCAAGTTCATGTGGCTGAGGCCGTGACCGACTACGCCGTGGGGCTGATCCGCGCCACCCGGTCGCACCCGGCCCTGAAGCTGGGCGCCTCGCCCCGGGCCGTGGTCCACCTGTTGGCCGCTGCCAAAGCCCACGCCGCTTTGGCCGGCCGGGGTTATGTCTTGCCCGATGACGTACAGGCCTTGGCAGAAGTGGTGCTGGCTCACCGTTTGGTGGCGGTGGCACCCGCCCGGGGTGTTGAAGCGGCTTCCCAGGCGGGCGGCATTATCCGCGAGGTCCTGGCAGCGGTGCCCGTGCCTGTGCCCTTACCTAACCGCTAATCCCGGTGGGAGTCGCGATGCGGCGATCTAGGCGCCTGGTGATCAATGCCCGTCAATAGAGAGAAGCAGCCAACGGGAGTTGGCCACCAGTCCCCTAGGCGCCTGATGATTACCTGGCGTGGAGCCTGCCTTGGTTTGGTGGCTCTGGTTGGGTTGGTGCTGGCGGTGGTAACCGAGCGACGCGATGTGCTGTTGGTGTCGGTCAGCCTGGCGCTGGCAGTGGTCTTGGCGGTGGCGTCCTTGGCTTTGGTCCGCCGCCCGGTGGCGCTGCAACGTCAGGTGCCACTGGTTCCGGTGCCGGCCGGCACCAAGCTGCCAATTGTGCTACGTGGTCCAGAGGTTGAGGTCGGTGAACCGGTGGTGGACTTAGGACCATGGGGGGCCGCCGCGGCTTTGCCCACCAGGCCGGGGGTGCTGGTCTATTGGCACCGCTTTGCCCGGCGGGGGGTGTGCTCAGTAGGCCCAGCCGTGGTCCAACGGACCGCCCCGCTGGGTATGGCCCGTTGGTCAAGGGCGGTGGCACCGCCGGACGAGGTCCTGGTGGCACCGAACCTGATCCACCTGCCAATTGGTCCACTGCGCTTTGATGTAGCCGAACACAGTGCCCAAACCAGCGCCACCGGTCCTAGAGAGGTTGATCCCGGGGCGGTTCGGCCGTACCAAAGCGGGGATCCAAGGGCCAAGGTGCATTGGCGGGCCACCGCCCGGCGCGGTGAGCTGATGGTGCGCCAGGACAAACCGCTTGCCACCACCGATGTCTGGGTGGTGTTGGACACCGTGTTGGCTAGCCCACCCGGCAAAGACAGCGAAGCGACCGACTATGAACTGGCCGTCAGCGCGGCTGCCAGCCTGGTGATGAAGCTGATGGCCCAAAACCACCGGGTGCACTTGCTGACCACCGATGGGCAAGTTGGTGGACCATTCACTCAAGCCGGGGGTAAGGACCCGGTCCTGGCCGCCTTTGCCCGCCTGGCCAACAGCGAGCGGCAGACGGACAATTGGTTGGAGGCGCTGACTGGAGCCCTCCCGGATCGTGGCGGCCAGGTGCCAATCTATTTGGTGTTGCACCAGCCAGTGGACCCAAACGCCCAGCCTTGGATGGGGCAACTGAAGGCTCTGGCTGAGCCGGCTGGCGCCGTGCTGGTGCCCGCTGCTGCCACAGCCGCCGGCCAACTCAGGGTAGCGGGTTGGCAGGTTCACCAGGTTCTCCAAAGAGTGACGTCATGAAGCGGCTGACCCGGTACCAGGGGGTACCCAAAGGGACTCACCAGAAACTCAATCGATCGTTGCTTGAACAGCCAACGGCCCCGGTTGCGCCACAGGTGCCAAAACCAGCAGTCATGCTGCTAGGGCTGGCGCTGTTGCTGGCCGCGGTGTTGGTACCCATGTCGAGCCTGGTGGAGGGTACTAGTTGGATCACGGCTTACCTGGCTGGCAGCCTGGGGGTGCTAGTCCTGGGAGCCTTGCTGCGCGCCATCCACCTGCCAGGTTGGTTGACGGCGACCATCCAGTTACTGGCAGGACCCCTGGTGGCCAGCTACGTGGCGGTCCAAGCCACCTTGCGCTACGCGGTGTGGCCGGGGGATGACACCTGGCATTTGGTCAAAACCCTGGCCAGTGACGTGGCATGGGTCTTGGACCGGGAGCAGGCGCCGGTCACCGGCGTACTGGGCTTGGTGGTCCTAGCGGCGGCGGGCGGCGGGATGTTGGCGGCGGTCATGGACTGGTACACCCACACCGTTGGGGCACCGGCCGCCACCGGGTTAGTGGCCGCCCTACCAGTGGTGCTGGCGGTGGCCTTTGTCCGCCAACCACTGCCAGACTGGCGCCTGGCCGTACCGATCGGTGCCTACCTGCTGGTGTTGTGGCTGGCGCCGAATGGCGTAGCCCAGTCTGGGGAGGGCCGCCCCCGGGATGGCGGCTGGAAGCCGACCCGCCGCCCGCGCCTGGGTGTGGGTTTGCTGGTGGTAGTGGCCACGGTGGCTGGGGGATTAGGCCTGACCCAGTTGGTGCCCAGTTTCACCGCAACGGCACTGGTTAGCCTGCGGTCTGCCGGTGGCGGGCAAGGCGGCGGTGAGCACAGCCCGCTGATGGACCTAGGCCGGGACTTGCGCCGGCAGTCCGACCGGGTGGTGGCTTACTACGAAACCGACCTGCCTGGTGGTTTCAATCTACGGCTGAGCACGGTCAGTTGGTTTGACGGGACCTCCTGGCTACCTGGCGACCTTGGTTCGACCGTTGACCTGCAACCTGAGTGGCTGGTTGATGTGGACATGACAACCTGCTGGTTGACTGAATCTGGCGAGGTGGTGGTTGACCCCAACCTGGAGGGGGTTGGACCCGGCGAACCAGTCGAATGCCAAATTGTTGTCGACGACCAGGGTTTGGATAGTTACGTCATTGATCTGCCCAACGACTACCCGGTAAACGCCGTGCTTGAAGCGGAGCAATACACCGCACAGATCGAATTAGTGGGTCTGCGCGGCCAGGCCTTGCCACTGCCGTGGGTCAGTCAGACCATCACCGGTTTGGATCGAATGCTCAAATCCCACACAGCCGATCTGTCAGTCCGGATGTTCGACGGCTCAGTCGAAGGAGCCTCCTACCAGGTGACCTTCGCCCTACCGGATCTGACGGCGGACCAACCCAATCCAGCCCTGCCCTCGGCTGAGTACCTAGCGCCTTACTTGGCGTTACCGCCCGACTTGCCGGCCGTCATCGGCGACACGGCAATAGCCGTCACCGGCAATGCCAGCACCCCGCTGGCCAAAGCCAGGGCACTGCAGGCCTACTTCACCAGTGGGGAGTTCACCTATTCCACGGCCACCCCGGCGCGGCGGGGCTATGACGGCGATTCGGCCGCCGTGATTGCCCAGTTTTTGTCGGTCAAAGAGGGCTACTGCGTGCATTTTTCTGCTGCCATGGCCCTGATGGCGCGGTCGGTCGGTTTGCCTAGCCGGGTGGCGTTGGGCTACTTGCCGGGCCGCCTCGAGACAACCATGGATTCGGGTCAATCCCCGCGTTACACCGTCCGGTCAAATCAGCTACACGCCTGGCCGGAGATATTCATTACTAACGTCGGCTGGGTGCCCTACGAGCCCACCCCGCCCAGTCCCGGCCGGGGGACCGCCACCAACCAGGCTTCGCCCAGCCCCACAGCGACTCGCTCGCCCACCGCCACCCGCACCGCCCAGGCCTCGTCCACGCCGACTCGCTCGCCGGGTCGGACCACCACTGCCACCACCGCCCTTGGGTTGCAGCCTTGGCATTGGGCCGGGGTTGGCGGGTTTGTCCTGCTGTTGGCCTTGGCGCCGGCCCTAGCCGGCTGGTTTGTCCGATGCCGGCGCTTACGTGGCGGCCTCAACGGGGCTTGGCGTTTGGTACAGGACACGGCGTTGGAGCTTGATTGGGGCGGGCTGGCCGGGGAGACGCCCCAGCAATTCGGTCAACGGCTAGGTCAAGCCTGGGGGCCTGGCCCGCCCGGCCAGGCCCTTGACCAGCTGGTTGACCAGGTAGAACGCGCTGCCTACGCCCCGCCGGACCAGCCAACAGAGGACCAAGCCGGCCCGGGTCAGTCAGCCGAGGACCAGACCAGCGCGGGCCAGCCTGCCAAGGACCAGACCAGTGCGGGCCAGTCTGCATCCACAGCCAGACCAGTCGGTCAACCCGACCGTGATCAAGTCAGGATGGTGCTCCGCCAGCTGCGCTCGCAGACTGCCCGAAGGACTCGCCTGCGGGCTTGGTTCTGGCCCCGCGCCCATTTGACTCGTTGACTGTTAAGAGTTGATTCATATGTCCGGCATGCGAAGGGCCGGGGCTTGTCGGCTGTTCTTGCGACGGCAGGGTGTCCCTTTGCGGGGCTGTCGAGGCGAGGGTTGGCCGGGTGGATCGTTGTGTCCGGCAGAGGCCGTGTTGTGACGGCTGCC
>Ga0123356_10007797_pt1 | contig 10664 bp, 13 predicted proteins | sample TergutEmb28metaG_2_FD_92546 | JGI IMG/M metagenome (GOLD analysis project Ga0123356, IMG submission 92546) | Embiratermes neotenicus P3 segment gut microbial communities from Petit-Saut dam, French Guiana - Emb289 P3 | ecosystem: Host-associated > Arthropoda: Insects > Digestive system > Gut ... | reverse complement strand
GATTGTATGTTGCGCTTTGTGGATTCCTTATTAACGCTGATTTCAATCCACTTACTGTATCACCCATTATACACCATTCATCATGTTATCACAATGATTATCTGCTTTTACGTGCTTGCCTTACTCTTTGTTGCATCTGGCTCATCTCCTCGTAATGTGAAAGGCTTATTGGAGATAGATGAGCAGGTCTTTGTGTGCGACCTTCGCTTTCAAGTCTATTCACATAGTTAGATAACACTCTATCCATTCGCGCAAGCTCTGTTGGCGATTGTCTGCGAAGTTCTCTGACAAGACCATTTGACCCCCCCCCGCTCATTCCCATAATCTTCTGAAAGACTTTGTGGACAGGACTTCCGCTCCACTTAAATCCGCTGCCTTTTTTTCCTTTACTTCCTGGCAAACTCGCACCGCTATATGTATCTCCCATAATGTCACCAACTTACTGTAGGTATTTTGTGAAAGCTAAAATGCTTTCTTAGTTCCCGTTCGTCTGTGTCAGAACACTTAATATAAATGCTGCAAGGCTCAAGCTCGTCTATCAACTGAAGAAACTTATCAAGCCGCTCCTGCTTCATGCCGTTTTTGTTTACCCATGATCGTGCTATTGACGTTCCCTTCGGGATCCCGTAGAAGTGCCACGGCTGCGGATCGAGAAGATCCCAGGTTACGCAGGATATGATGTTTACGCCGTTATCCTGCCAGTATTTTGCACACCATTGTCGCCGGTAATGATTCCAGAGCTGCTGCGCTTTCGGCATATCGGTATATACGGAGAAATTCGGTGTCACGACCGCTCTGCATTTCTGGAATAATGGAAGCCACTTTTCCGGACTATCCCATACTGACTTAAACTGGAAATCCTCTATAAAAAAGTGTATTCCTACGTTCGCCCAGATGTCAGGATCATCATAGTTCTTTGAGATCTTCGATTTATCCCAGAAGCTAATCCACTCGATGCCCACAAGATCACCGGTGAACGGTTGCGTTTCTGGGATCCCCCATTCGTTATTCACCGGCTCGATTATCAGAAATAGATTATCTAAACCCTTGCCGCGTTTATCGTGATACGTCAGCGGGGCTTTGATACCTTTTGTTCTTACAGGTAAGTCAAAACCTATAGGTTCAAATTCAGGTATGCTCATATCCATATTCCCTTCTAAAAATGATGCAGCATAAAAGCGCCATGTGCTGGCAGATACACAGACGCTTTTGCTACACCATAAATCAAGAGGGGGTCATACTCAACTTCAGTCAAGTATTGCACGATGACATATTATCATAAAAAAAGTCAATTGTAACTGCCGAAATGATACGGTGTCAATTATGTAGCATTTTCAATGGTTTGGAGGCGGTGTTAACAAATTGTTCTTATTTGCAATTACTCCCGCCCGTTCTATAATTATGCGTCTGTATCGGTAATATGTTGTCTGCGATATATATAGCTTCGCAGCTATGAATGAATGGTCAGCTCTGTCTCTGAATGTCATGTGGATAAGTTTCATGAGCTGCGATTTGTACGGGACTAGTCTTTTTATATCATTTATGAGCTCGTCAAATACGTAGTCCCATTCATGTGGCGGATCGTCAGCCTGCGCCAGTTTCGCTTCAATTCTCTCAATTGCCTGCGCTGATGGTCGAGGACGTAAGCCGCTGCCGGAAACTTTTACGCCGGTATAGTCCATTGCTTTTGAGGATGACGGCTTTAATGAAACACCTGCATAATAATCGATAATCATCTGTGCTTCTTTACGTGTCAGACGGATACGCTTTTTGCGATCAAAATACGCACAAAACTCACAGGCTATTTCTCTCAAGACTTCTTTATGAAATAAGTTTAACTGATTATCAGATTTCATATGATTTCCTTTACATACATAACATATTCGCGCGCGGGCATGTGCGCGCCTTAGGGTGTCACCTTTGTAACCATGCTTTCCTTTTTTGGCAGATATTTTATAATTGTTTTCAAAGCACTCCGCCAGCCGTTACACACGACCATTGCATAGCCCTGCTCCGCAAGTTTGTAACCCTTATTGATTTGAGCCGAACTTAACTTTACACCTTTTTTGAGTGATTTTAATTCTATGAACAGACCATGATAACCATAACTTGCCACCGGCACGAATATATCCGGTACACCCGGTTTAACTCCTGCAGCCTTCATGCGTCCGGCTGTCGATTTGTGGCGCATTCCGCCATTTGCGATATGAAAAGGAAGGTCAAACATCGGGTTCGTCCGGGTTAGGATCGCCAGCTCTTCAAATAATCGTGTTTGATGTTCCTCTTCACTCATATTTTCATCAAGCTGTTTATTATATTCATCAAGTGTCATATTCATAATTCATACCTGACAGTCCGGACATAGATCTATCCAAATCTCTTTTCCGCGTTCATCTACTTCCCCGGTTTTTTTGGACTTCCAACCTGCCTGCTTTTTTTGCTCGATCGCCGCATGAAAATCATATAAAGGCAAAAGCTCTAAGTCACACACGTCACATACCGGTGTGTTCATTCCATAATTCTTTACTATACTCATTCGCGACCTCGCCACCACCGGCAGGATGTATTCGGATCAGGCTGTTCACCCGAAAGGACGCAGTCACAGAAACGAGGATCATAAAATATGCAATTGTAACATGTTTTTGTTTTCATTGTAGGGTTTATCTCCTTTTGTGACTCTTCCTTGAAATACTTTACTCATTTACAAGGCTCGATACAGGCCGCAAGGCCGTTTTTTTCTTGATACTGTTGTGTTTGTCTACATCCGTTGCGGTGTCTGCTTTTTCTTTACCTTTTCGATTATCTTTACTGCTTTGAAGTATAGGTACCCATACTGACCCGCTCTTGCTTCTACGATCTTATATCCTTTCGGGACTGATGGTGGTTTCTTCAAGTAGTGTTTCTTTTCAGTCTGTTCCGTTTCCGGTTTAGGCTTCTCAATCGTTTTTCTCGTTTCTCTGTACTTGCGCGTTCCCTGTTCAGGTGTCCAGTGATCGAAGAGATATCCTGCAAGTCCTGTATAGTCCCGGCCGTGGTTTTTACCATTGTAATAATTATCTTCGCGCAGGCTCTCAATGCGGACAACATCACCTTCTACCCATCTGCTTCTTATCGCGATTGCACTTATACCATCTGATACTATATGGAAGTGTATGCGGTTTGTTTTCTTGCCGCGTCCCATGACCGCCATCACCTTCGCGTCTGGGTATAGATATATTAGTCTGTTGATGTAATTGTCGAGCAGCTTCTTTGCTTCACTGAAGGTATGTACTTCGTATTCATTATTTAATGTAAGGGTTGTATATAATGATGACGGGCTGAAGTTGTGGTTGAACTTCCGGATGAATAGACGGCGTGATATAAGGTGCTTGTGTCGATCCCGCTCCTCTTGCGACATTGTCTGAAGTTTTGGCTTGACTTTGTCAATGTCTTTAGTTCGGTTCGACACAGGGAATATTTCAATTTCAAGTACTGATCCGGATTGCAGGTCGCGCCGCAGCCTCATAAAGAGTTCACCCTTGCTTTATATATAATGTATAGTAGTTGTTGATAGCGGGTTATTTAGAATGGCGGATATCCACAGTCGCAGGATTCTTGAGGGTCAAGGAGTGCAAAGCAATAAGCACATTCTTTTACATATGATAATGCACATGGTTCAAAACATGAGCTGCATCGCTCGTCACATTTCATTATTTCATTCATAGTACATTCACCGCAGTTATCACATTCTTCGTGAATGCTATAATCACAAATGACGCTGACGTTTTGCATGACTTACTTTTCTCCTAACTCTGTAGAAATATATTCGGGCTATCTTAGCTTGACATTCGCTGAACTAACTCATAACAACACGTTTCGGGATTGTATTCCATGCGCTCAATAGAATATGCGTTAATTTGTCTACTATAGCGGTTCAAAGAGCGAAGCATATAAAGCAATAACTGTCGTTCATCAACCTTTAGTTCCTGTCTAACAGGTTTTTTTGTTACCCATAAGTCAGTACAGGTATAATTTTTTTCGCTTAACTCCGTTAGAACACCAACACCTTTAGGAACGTCATTTTTTACTTGCTCATACACCGCAAATGGCATCACATAATAGTTTAAGTTGCCTATAAATGTGTGGTGTGCCTTTGAATAAAAATCAGCCTTGCAGGACTTCACTTCATAGCATCGCCATGTGTTCTTATAATCAAGCGATAGATAATCGACACGTTCTTTACCAAAGAACCCGATTGTTACTTCAAAGCAAGAACAAAGTACAGTGCCGTTTGTGTATTTATATAATCGTTGTTCAAGGTCTTTTGTTATATCGTTTTTGCTCATAATGTTTCAACCAAATTATAGTAATTTAGAGTATCTTTGTTTATCGCATATTGGAGCTAATGATTGTCGAGGGCGCGACTTTATGACTGATCACCTCATCAAAACTAATTTGTTCATGTGATTCCCGTGCGAGACGTTCAGCTTCCTGCAGGTTTAAGATCGACTGGTGGTAGTATGATGTTTTAAGTTCAATCCCGACACCTTTACGACTTTTTTTTACAGCGGCAAATACTTCGCTGGAAACGCCCATAAACGGGGTCAGGACGATCTCACCGGGGTTGGAATACAATTCCACCAGACGGTCGATAACGTCAAGCTGAAGCGGGTGGACGTGCTTCTCATCATCGTTTTCTTTTGAGTCTTTGAACGGCAGTATATTATCTACTCTTATATCGTCCCAGATCGCGCTTGAATATCTCTGATAAATGAAGTGATTGTATTTTGTGACTTTATTATCCGCTCTGTGTGCAAGCAGATAAGCCCATAGTTCATCAATATTGAAGTTCGTGTTGTTTGCACGGTTAAAGATAGCGCACATTTCAGGGAGGACCGGTGTTGATCCTGCATACTCTTGGATACCAAAAGGATGAGTTACCGGGACTTGATTCTCACCCACCCGGGTAAATACAAGAATATAATCCGGCATCGCAGGAAAGCACTTTGTGCTATCTTCCATGAGGTATTTGTGCATGAGGCTCTGAACCATTGTCCGGGTGCGGACCCTTAGAGGTTCTTTCCAGATGGTTATCCTGCTCCGATAGTCAAAGCCATGTTTTTTGTGCAACCTTATGATCTCATGAGGGAAATCCCATAGCCTGCATGAATGGTCGTGGATGTCTGTGCAATGCACCGCGTTTATCCGCCCCGGTTTTGTTACGCGGGAAAGTTCTTTTAATAAAAATTCATATTGATCTAAAAACTGGTCACGGCTTGTACAGTTTGAAAAGTCCCTGGCATCACTTGAGTAAGCATATAGACCGCAGAACGGAGGACTGTAGATCACAAGGTCAATGCTGTTTGAATCGAGTTGAGGCAGCACTTCCATGCAGTCTGCATTATAGATACTATAACTGTCTGTGTGTTTTTGGTCTTTGACTGTCATGTCATGCTCCTCTAGTAAATGAAGGAAGAATGAGTGTTTTTGCTTCAGTTATATTATTGCTTGCAATATCACGGTTTATGTTTAACATCAGGTTTTTATAGAGTTCTGCGGCTTTTACTTTCTTTTCTTCTATTGCCGTCAATACTCTTTTCATGCTATCGGTCAGCACTATGTCAATATGCACATCTGAAGCTTGTCCAAACCGCCAGAATCTCCTGATCGATTGGTAGTATTGCTCATAACTCCATGTGGGGAAGAATACGGAATGATTACAGTGCTGCCAGTTGAGGCCTTGACCGGTGATCGACGATTTTGTTATGAGCCGCTTTACTTTGCCATCAGAAAAAGCTTTTAAGATTTCCTCTTTTTCATCTATGCTTTGACTACCAATAATTTCACTTGCCTCAGGATCAAGATCCTTGAGAATTGAGCTTTCACTGTTTAGGTTGCACCAATAAACTGAGACTTTATCTCCGACAAGCTCTACAGCCTTTTCACAGCGTTGCCGGTCTGTCTTTTTCTGTTCGTTTTTAACCTCTGTCATTGTTTGTGCGATTATCGGAACTAATGACATTTGGCCGTGCTCATCAATGTTATTCGCGCTTTTGAGGATATGGTGCTTTTCAATCAATTCCGGCAATATATACCGCTCGTCAGAGAATCCAATATCAGAAGGCATTTTAATTATTATTGACCACGAGTTAACCCATGCGAAAAAGTCATTTTTTGCGTGTGCGAGTAATCTAAACTGTTCGCCTATATTCCTGCTGTTACTGTCAAAATCGTTTTGTGTGCTCTTGAAGTACTTTGTGAGCATATCCATGTATCCAAGTTCGCCAAGCAGCTCAGAGCTGTTTCCAAGCTCTACATAATCATTTGGTGAAGGTGTTGCCGATAACAAAAACCTGTATGGTGTCTTTTTTATAAACTCAAGTACATGGAACTTTGTTTTATTATTGAAGTTTTTTGCGATGCTCGATTCGTCGCACATTACACATTCAAAATCATCACGGTTAAGATGATGCAAGCGTTCATAATTACATACTACGATTTTATTTTTATGATTGCCGTCACGCGTATGTTCTATATCGTCAACGCCTATTTCCGAAGCTTCTTTTAAAAATTGATCTGCAACCGCAAGCGGCGTGAGTATAAGAACTTTCTTGTTTGTTTTTAATATTATGTTTTGTGCGATCGTTAATGCGACCGCAGTCTTTCCCAGCCCGGTATCGATAAATACTCCCATTCTGCCTTTCCTGATCGCTTTGGTTGCTATATGCTTTTGAAAGTCAAACAGCTTTCTTTTATCAGGCATCCATAACGGTTCAAATCCATGTTCTGAAGTTGTATGTCGTTTTGATTCTATGAATTCTGCGTAACTATACATATGCTAATTTTTTAGTTCCTCTCATAATTAACTGGCGATAAGAATGTTTCATTTATCTTAATCCTCCCACCATTTATATCTGAATCCTTGAAACCCTCAAGATAAGGTTGTTTTTTACTCATCTCATCTATACTCCCGAAAATCTGTTCTATGCTTCATGTGCATATTCACTGATGCCGGTCTGCACCATTGAGAACAAAAATCTTTCCAATCTTTGCTATATTTTATAAATTCACCTGTTGCCGGCTGATATAATTGAGCAAATGGCATTGCTCCCGCTTTGTAAATCATCTGTAACCTTTCTTCGTTTGCGTCCATATCGTCGCCTATGAGTGCGTAACAACGTATATGGCTCCGTGTGTACCCTACGTTTTTAAGTTTGTTACAGGCTATTTCAAATGATCTAAATGCATCATCTGTGTCACATGCTAGCCATAGCTCTGAAATAGATAACTGTTGTATATTCTCTATGAAATGCTCGTCAATCAGATTCGCTTGTAATCCACCTTTGAAGCAGATGCCTGTTTGTGATTTGAGCATTTTAAATACCAAGTCTTTATGTGCTATTGATGTCTGCAAGAAGTTGTTGTCTTGAATGATATTCCCCTCTGTAATCGGGAGTTCTCTTATTTTCCCCTCACGCTGTGGTACAGAGCACCATGAACAATTGTTATTGCAACCGCGGCTAGTGAATGTGATTCCCTTCGTGACATACATCCCCGGTGTGAGTGTGTCGCATGGGGAGTTGTACGCCACACCCCCTACGCGCACAGGCATTTGCGTGTCCTTTTGGTATAGTTGCCTTAGACGTTCGCAGAGGTCAATTTTCCAAGTGAAGGTGCAACTGATATGGATCTCATCATGAGGTGGTAACGGTCTTGTCTCTTTCCACTCAATTTGATCATCACACTCTTTAAGTGCCGGATGCGAGATCAGTTTCATTTCATCGTTGGGTGTGAAATTTTTAAAGTATTTCGGAAATACGCGAAGTATATTCATAACTCAATCCTCATACTCATCAATTTCAAGTAACTCGCTATCGTATTCATACATGAAGGTCGATGGTATATAATCTTCCATTTCGTCAAATACGCATTGCCGAACTTCCATGATGTACTTTTTATCGAAATGTGCTGCTTCTTGAGCGTGTCCATTTAAGCCATGATGAGCAAGCTTTTTAAGTTCATCTGCCATGCCATATTTCATTACAGCCTGCCATAGTTTCGGATGTGTTTGCCGCAGTATCGTCATGTGATTATTTCTGAACAATAGGTCAGTGCAGCATCCATAACAACCGTTACGTTGGACAGTTCGATACTTACGTAAATCATTGTCAATGTACTCTATGTCATACAGTGGAGAATATGGCACGTTGCATCTGTGTATATACTTCCAGATATCATCATCTGTCCATATTGAGATGGGGTTACAGTGATAGAATGGATCGTCACCTAAATGCGGTCTTGATGATTGGAATATATAACCACGGACGGAAAAGTTTGTGCGCCTTGTTCGGCTCTCGCTTGCCATTAACCCCTTATAGATCAGGTCGATATTCAGTGCTATTTGCATCTTTTCTGACGGGCCTATTTTCAGCACTTTGCAACAGTGCATTGAGAACTTGCAATCTTTCAAAATATCATAATATTCAAGCAGCTCCTGTTTAAGGCTTGATGATTCCGAAAAGCGCAAAAAGCAATCAATGTTTATTCTACGTGCGTCTAACTTAGATGCTGCCTTACCAAGTATGGGGAACCCGTATTGATCACAACACCACCAGTAAGACATGAGTGTACCCTTTTTCCAAACAAGTTTACGTTCCCTAAAATCATCCCACATTTCAGGTGTAGCCATTTTTTCAAGGGTCGCGGTTGTCTTTAACTTACCGTCAGCCTTTAGGACTTCATTTACACGACCTGTTTCAATCAGCCATTCAAGCACTTCCTTTTGTGCAGCATATTTAAGTCCTTCTGATTTTGTTCGGTCAAGTTCGGTTTCATGGAAGTATTCACCGCCCCATTCCTTGCCGAGTTGCCGCGCAAACTTTAATGATTCAGGGTATTCAACACCCGTGTTTCCAAATATGATGTGTATTGTTGCATCGTCCGGTAATGTATCTCTCACTAAATGCCAAAGTACAGTAGAATCTTTACCGCCGGAGAATGCGAGTGCTGCGTTATATTTGCTTTTTGAATAAGCGTCTATAATCGCTTCACGCGCCTTGCCAATCTTGTATGATAAAGACTTATTCTGTTCTTTAGCTATATCTGCGAATGACATGTACATATTTACAAGCTTTCCTTTTTCAACAATCGTGACTGTGTCCATATTCTGAATAATGTACAATATCCGGATAGTGAGACGTGCTGTCTGAGTAAATTGCAATACAGCTTTTTGCGTCTGGTCTTTTCGTGTGGGAAAGTGGCGAAGCCGCAGGATATACACATGTGAAGTTTTTTGTTTTTCATATCTTATACTGCGGTCCTATGCTCGCTGCGTTGATCCGGCGGCGTGCTGTTTTTGCGTCTAGTGATGTCAACTTATACTTACATGGGTATCCGCCGCGTAAGCAGGAGGTTCTTATACATTCGCTGCATTGAGTTATGTATTTGCTGTCATATAGTCTTGTATATATGTCCGGTGCCGGTATGGGATTATTCATCATGATCTTTGTCCTCACAACTTAATTCTTTCATGAGGCGCTCTAGCCGGTCTATCTCTGATCTGGACGGATAGACTGCTTTATCATCGAGATATATGTCAGCGAATATCTTGCGGCAGTCTCCGTTGTATTTTGCTATTTGTTCCGGGAGGTTTTTGTTGACCGCGTCGAACCTTATACCAAGTTCCATGCACCAGACGACAGCTTCGAGTTCGTATTTCCCGCTCCGGCAGGTGTTGAGTATGATCTTTGCACCTTTTTTCTGCTGGTCTTTTATAAAGTCGATTACAAATTGACGCGGTTCTCCTATGTTCGGGTATTGATCAAAACAGAGCGTTCCGTCAAAATCTACAGCTATTATCATGTCTACCTCTATATCTCACGGCTTTCTTCGTGTGTATCTACCTGCGTCATTTTAAGGGTGTATTTTTTGCCTGATGATAGTTTCAGTTTTGTTACATATGAGACTTGCATATTTATACTCTTCATTTTCTTGTTGATGATCAACTCACTTGCCAGCAATAACAGGTCATATTTTTTTTTGAGCCAAGGATCGGGATCGTCACCAATATCAAGGATCCGCATTAACTCAGTTTGTGCCTTTTGTAATGCTTCTTTCTTTTCCCTAAATTCACATGCTCTAATGCAGCGACATTGTTCTATTGCGAACTCTTCAGCATCCTCTTTGCTGGTGAATGTCTTTCCGTTACTATCGAGCACTTGATTACAATATGGACATGCGGTCAGAATATTCTTTGACATTAGTAATCCCTCTCTATACTTTTACCTTCCAGAACTGATCGGTTATGCTTTCTTTGTAAATAATCTGATACTGTCTGGTAACTTGCATATAATGCTTTTGCGGCTTCTCTTATACTTTTATACTTCACGCCTTCGACTATTACAGGTTGGTTTCTTGTCATGGGACATGTGCGCTTACCGTGCTCGCTTCGTGTATATAGACGGAGGTTCTTGTGATGGCAGTTGTCGGGGTTACCGTCTTTACATTCTACGTATACGCCCGGATACCAGCCTTTTACGTGGTACATTGCTACGAGGTTTTTTAGACGCAGCTCCATACCATTGATTTTTACGGTCGCATGTCCGTCTTTTTTGTATGGTTTAACATTAGACTGACGGTAAAGCTTATTGCTAATTTTGATAACTGCGCCATCGTAGCCGATATAG
>Ga0123356_10007796_pt1 | contig 10664 bp, 11 predicted proteins | sample TergutEmb28metaG_2_FD_92546 | JGI IMG/M metagenome (GOLD analysis project Ga0123356, IMG submission 92546) | Embiratermes neotenicus P3 segment gut microbial communities from Petit-Saut dam, French Guiana - Emb289 P3 | ecosystem: Host-associated > Arthropoda: Insects > Digestive system > Gut ... | reverse complement strand
TGGATATGGAAGACATGTATGCCGCTATGTTTGATGAACCGGAATTATTTCATAAAATGATGACAATGCTCACAAACGATTATATTGAAGCGATCGACCGAACAGAAGCAGAAGGTTTATTACGAGCAACAAACGGAAATACTCATTTACCACAAGGAACAATGTGCTTTACAAGCGATTTACCTGCGGAAGGCAACGGATTAAAAAATTCAGATATATGGATCTACATGGACGCACAAGAAGCCGAAGGCATTTCTGCAGCTACATATCACGAGTTCTTTTATCCCTACATGAAACAAATATCCGACAAATTCGGCCTGCTCTCATACGGCTGCTGCGAAGGCGTCGACCGTTTTTGGGGAGATTTAATAACATTGAAAAACCTCCGCAAAGTCTCAATATCAGCATGGACCGACGAAGAAAAAATCTCCGAAGCACTCCAAGGCCGAAAAACCGTCTACCTCCGCAAACCCTCACCCCAATTCATCGGCGTCGACCGCATCCTCGACGAAAACGCACTCAGAGCAAACATAAGAAAAACCGTCGAATATGCAAAAGGCCTGACACTGGAATTTTCACAACGCGATGCTTACACAGTCCACAAAGATGCAAATAAAGTAAAACGCTATGTAGAAATAATTCGCGAAGAATGTGAAAACAAAAAATAAATTTAACCTGTAACAATATTCATAGCAATATCATTCCATTTTGAAAGACGTTTTGCGTCATATCGGATTGTGCTGATATCTTTCAGTATTAATTCCAATGGTGAATTGTTTTTATCACAAATGCTTTTGATATTCATCAGTTCGTTCTTGACGACTGATTCGTCGAAGCTGCGGCCGGCCAGGTAGGATGGGTTCGGTTTGCTTGAAAAGACGTAGTCTTTGCCTAATTCTTCTGCGCAACGTTCGGGGTTTGCCCATGGGCTGACGGAGACTTTGCGTAAGTTGGGTATTTTTTTGACGATATCCATTTTTGTATCGAGCGGATCGCAGCATCCGTAATATACAAGACCGAAGCGTTCAAATATCGGATTCATATAATCAAGTTCGAATTCTTGGTGCATAACGGGAGAAACCATTGAAAACATCTGTGCAAGACCTGCTGTCCATAAATCCTTGCAACGAGGTTTGGCAGGATCATAACCGGGTGCCGGAAGTTCATCGGTATATGCACCGGTGCAATGTATCAATGTTTGAAAACGAGGTTCGCAAAGTAAACCTTTTGATTCAAGTTGATCGATCATCGAAGTTAAAGAAGATATCATCCTGCGAACCAATTTATGCATGAATTCGGGTTCATCTATCAAAGCAAGAGCAGCATTTTCGGGACTCATGAATGTTGAGATCGGATCCCACATTTGCATGAACGGAGCTTCGCCGACAGGATATGCATCTAAAATACCGTTGAAAAGATCTGAAACAAAATCAACGCGATGAGCAGTTTCTTTATCATCCGATGTTATTTCAGGGATGGTGATTTTATTTATATCATCATCATTTTGCATTATATTGGTATATTTATGTGAAATAACATCATTATCAGGATCGGAAACCAATACATTTTCTTGGATCGCAAGACCGTATCCGGTATTATGTATTGCTTTTGACACGGTGATATAAGGTTCGATGACCATATCTGCCGGAAAATGTTTCCATTGAAACAGCATTTGACGCAATTGATTTTCATAAGCGCGACATACATTGTTTTCACAACGTAAATCAAGCGAACCGTCGAAGTTCAATTCATGCCAACAAATTTGATCGATCATCACCATCGGACGCCCGGGTTTCAAGCCGTTCAAACTTCTCCATAACTGCCGTTTTTCTTCTTGTACGGGAAGTGCGGCAATTTCCGCAACTTGTTTTGCGAGCTCTTGAATTATGACACGATCTTTTTGTAAATTATCCATGATTAATTCTCCGTTATATTTCTCTGTTAAATTGATTGAATATAAAATCTTATTATATTATAATTGATTCACTCTCAAAAAGGGAGAAGTATTTATACTTATACCCGTTTGCCTCTGAACTGTAACATAAAATTAAATCAAAATAAATGAAAAGGGGAACATATAGCATGGCAAAGTATAAATTTGAACCTGATTTTAATGAGCTTGTGCGTGTTTTAAACCAACAAAAACCTTCCCGTCCCGTGTTGTTTGAGTTGTTTATGAATGAAGTTGTTTACGAAAAAATGGCGGGTCATAAACCGGATGACGATACGGAAGAAGCATATAACAAAATGATGATCGATGGATTCCATGCCGGCGGGTATGATTACACATCAATGAGCGCGAGCGGCTTCGGGTTTACACACGGACATAGGGATTCACAAAAAACGACATCATTGAACGACGGATTTACGGTCACGGATGAAAAAAGTTTTGACGAATATAAATGGCCCGAACCGGAAAATTTTGATTATTCACGTCTTGAAACATTAGGTAAATATAAACCGGACGGCATGAAGTTCATGGTGCTCGGACCGAGCGGCGTACTTGAAAACACGATCGCTCTTGTCGGATATGAAAATCTTTGCTTCATGATCGCCGATGAACCGGAACTTGCCGAACGCATTTTCAATGAAGTCGGCAGTCGTATTTTGAAATATTATCAAATAGCCGTTGAATACGATTCGGTAGGAATGCTCATGGTCAATGATGACTGGGGATTTAATACTCAAACATTTTTATCGCCTGCCGACATGCGTAAATATGTATTCCCGTGGCATGCTAAAATCGTTGCCGCCGCACATAAATTAAACAAACCCGCTGTTCTCCATTCATGCGGAAATGCCGCTCAAATCATGGAAGATATAATTGAAAGCATAAAATTCAACGGAAAGCATTCATATGAAGATGTTATCATGCCTGTTGAAGAAAATTATAAAATTTGGAGCAAAAGGATCGGCATATTGGGTGGTATCGACGTTGATATGCTTACAAGATCGACACCCGAAAAAATCAGTAAACGTAGCAACGAAATGCTTGATCTGGCTGAAGAAAACGGATCGTATGCTCTCGGATCGGGCAACAGCGTCCCACACTACATCCCGTATGATAATTATCGTGCAATGATCGACACAGCACACGCACGGAGGTAGTGATTAATGAATTCTCGAGAAATAATCACCAAACGTCTTAACCATGAAGGTACGGATATTACACCTTTCACTTTAGACATCGAAGGGGAGTTGGACACGAGACTTGCCGAATATTACAAAGACGAAAATTGGAGGCAAAAAAAGCTTAAAGAGCATACATGCAGTTATCTTTATGTTGATAATCAATTACACGAAGATATAGGCGGGGGATATACAAAAGACGTATTCGGTGCATTATGGCGTATGGATCAAAAACCTTGGCATTTGGAAAAACCACCGCTGCCGGAACCCTCTTTGGAAGGATATGATTTCCCGACTCCCGATAAATTCACAAAGCAAATATTCGATAACAAAGCAGAAGTGATAAAACAGTATGAAGCCAATACTGAACAATATCGCATAATAGGAATGGGTTGGGGGATTTTTGAACACACATGGCGATTGCGCGGATTTGAAAATATACTTGCTGACATGATCGCCGATGAAGAATTTTACATAGAAACGGCATCAAAACTAACCGATATATATGTCGAATCTGTTCGAGCATGTGCGGACATCCCGGCTGATGCCTTCCTTTTCGGAGACGACTGGGGAGACCAAAGAGGTGTCATCTTCGGACCGGAAAGATGGCGAAAACTAATCAAACCATGTTGGGCAAAAATATATGAAGAAGTTCATAAACAAGGTAAAAAAGCGATCCAGCATTCATGCGGAAGCATTGCCGAAATATATGACGATCTGATTGAAATCGGACTTGATTGTCATGAAAGTGTTCAACCCGAAGCAGCCGGAATGGCACCGGAGATTATTAAAGAAAAATGGGGAAGCCGCATATCATTTTGGGGATGCTTGGGCAGTCAAGGGATATTAAATCACGGTACACCGGCAGAAATAAAAGCGGAAATAAACCGCTTGGCAGAATTATTCAAAAAAGACGGCGGCTTTGTACTTGCACCGGCAAAACCTTTAGTTGCCGAGATGGATATAAACAGAGCAGTTGCAGTTATAGAAGCGTTATCGGAGCTTCAATAAATTTTTAATCAGGAGAAAACCGCATGAAACGAAGTGAAATCAACAAAGCTCTCAAAGAAATGGAAACAGTCATCAATAAATACAGCTTTGCATTACCGCCGTTTTGTCACTTCACACCCGATGAATGGCAAACAAAAGGCTCGGATTACAACGAAATACGCGACAACATGCTTGGTTGGGATATAACAGATTACGGATCCGGTGATTTTTACAAAGTCGGTTTGTCGCTCATAACCATTCGTAACGGGAACCTTGCAATGAAAGACAAATATGCAAAGGTGTATGCCGAAAAACTCTTATTTTTGCATGAAGGGCAATATTCACCGATGCATTTTCATTGGAAAAAAATGGAAGACATTATCAACCGAGGCGGCGGAAACATATTGATAAGTGTATATAATTCAACACCTGATGAGCAACTTGATAAAGTCAACGATGTTCGCATTCATTTGGACGGACGTGAAGTACTCGTTCCCGCAGGAACAAAAGTACGACTGACTCCCGGTGAAAGCATAGCTATCGGGCATTTGATGTACCATGACTTTACGGTAGAAGAAGGAACAGGTCCTGTCCTCATGGGTGAAGTCAGCGAATGCAATGATGACAACACCGACAATCGCTTCCTTGAAAGCGTGGGAAGATTCCCTTCAATAGAAGAAGACGAACCCCCGTATCGCTTACTGTGCAACGAATACCCATTGCTTCAAAAATGAAGCGTTGGAAAATTGCAAGCAATTTAATTAGCGTCTCACAAGTGAGACATTATAAATTATATCTGAAAGGTTAATATATCAATGCTTAATTTCGATTTTTATTCTCCTACACGAATCGTTTTCGGGAAAGATACAGAATCTCAAATCGGTGAACTTTTAAAACCATATGCAACCAAAGTGATGCTTCATTACGGCGGCGGAAGCATCAAAAAAAGCGGTCTTTACGAAAGAGTTGTCGATTCTTTGAAAAAAAGCGGTATATCGATCACTGAACTCGGCGGAGTAAAACCGAATCCAAGGCTTTCATTGGTTCACGAAGGCATAAAAATGTGCAAAGAAAAAGATGTCGAACTGATCTTGGCAGTCGGCGGCGGCAGTACTATCGATTCGGCAAAAGCTATTGCAATGGGTGTATATTATGACGGCGATGTATGGGAAATCTATGAAAAAGGGATTGCATTGGAAAAAGCATTACCCGTAGCAACAATTCTTACGATACCCGCAGCCGGAAGTGAATCGAGCAGTGATACAGTCCTGTCTGATGAAGAAAAAGAGTTAAAATTCGGATACGGTCACCCCTTGCTTCGTCCTGTAGTAAGTATTATAAACCCGGAGCTGTTCTTCACTTTACCTAAAGAACAATTGGGTTACGGTGTCGCCGATATGATCAGCCACGTATTTGAACGTTATTTTACAAACACGAAAAATGTTGATTATACTGACGGGTTATGTGAAGTAACGATCAAAACATTGATGAAACACGCTTTAGCGGCATATAAAAATCCGGAAGATTACAATGCATGGAGCGAATTGGGTTTTGCCGGTATGGTCGCACATAACAGCCTCGTCGGAATGGGAAGAGAGCAAGATTGGGCTTGCCATATGATCGAACATGAACTGTCTGCAATATATGATGTTGCTCACGGTGCGGGACTTGCCGTTGTAACTCCGAGTTGGATGAAGTATGTATACAAAGAAAATATAAACATGTTTGTTCAATTCGCAGTCAATGTAATGGGAGTCGAAGGCAGTTTCCGTGATCCGGAAGCAATCGTTTCGGAAGGTATTTCACGATTGGAAGAATTCTTTAATAAAATCGGTTTGGCAACTACACTTGCCGGGATCGGTATCGGTGATGACAAGTTAGAAGAAATGGCAAAAAAAGCAACACATGAAGCATTCGGCAGTGAAAGACCGTTGGGCGGTTTGAAAAAACTTTATTGGCAAGATGTTTTGGAAATTTACAAAGGATGTAAGTAAAGCATGTATGATGTTATCGCATTAGGAGAATTATTGATCGATTTTGCTCCTGTAGGGAAGGATGAAGGCGGTTATCCTGTTTTGGCAGCGAAGCCGGGCGGAGCTCCTCCGAATTTCCTTGCTGCATTGGCAAAATACGGAGCAAAGACTGCAATTTATGCAAAAGTCGGAGTTGATGCTTTCGGCAAATTGCTTGTTCAAACACTGAAGGATATCGGAGTTGAAACTTCGGGGATCATTGAAGATGATTCCGTGTTTACGACACTTGCTTTTGTTACCCTTGACGATTCGGGAGAAAGATCGTTCAGCTTTGCAAGAAAACCCGGAGCTGACACTTGCTTGAAGTTTGAAGAACTGGATTTATCACTTATCGACAAATCAAAGTGCTTTCACTTCGGAACTCTCAGTTTAACAAATGAACCGGCTAAAGAAGCAACGCAAAAAGCTATTACTTATGCAAAAAATGCCGGAAAACTTATAACCTTTGATCCGAATTTGAGAGAATCCTTGTGGGATGATTTGGAAGAAGCAAAAACACAAATATTATGGGGACTTAAACAAGCCGATATAGTAAAGATCAGCGATGATGAAGTAAAGTTTTTATGGGGATGCAATGAACAAGACGGTGCGGACAAGTTATTAAATGAATACGATGTCAAGCTGGCGATGGTAACGAGCGGATCGGAAGGTGCTCTTCTCAAGAACAAAAACGGGTTCGCATTTTCATCTTGTCCCGAAGTAGACCAAGTCGATACGACCGGAGCGGGTGATATTTTCGGAGGCAGTGCAGTCGCCAAAATATTAAAATCCGGTAAAGCACCGCAAGACCTTGAACCCGATGATCTTTCGGAAATCGTATCATTTGCGGTAACGGCAGCAAGCCTTTCAACACAAAAATTCGGAGGCATACCGAGTGTTCCGGACGAATCCGAAGTGCTTGCAAGGATTAATGATTGATATTTTATATATGAGTATGATACAATCGTCATCTCACGGGGAAGCCGTTAAATTCAAAAAACAGGAGTAATGAACATGGCTGAGAGTAAAGGGTATATCAAGAGTTCTGATGAAAGAGGCAGTATTAATATATGTCAAAATGTTGTTGCGGTTATTGCGGCGGCAGCGGCGGTTGATAACGACGGGGTTTACGGTCTTTATCAAACACCCGGCAGAGAACTGACGACCGTCAGCGGGAAAAAAGGTATATCAAAAGGCATCAGAGTAAATCTTGACGGTGACAATATCACAGTCGATGTTTATTATATTGCAAACATGGGTTTTTCCGTTAACGAAGTCGGTGTACAAGTACAAAAGTCCGTTAAATCGGCAATCGAAGAAGCTGTAGGAGTGGAAGTCGGAGCGGTCAATATCCATATTTGCGGTGTATCATTAAAAAAAGCGAAGCAACCGGCAGTATGAAAAGATCCGCGGCGAGAGAAACAGCAGTAAGATTGTGTTTTGCAATATCGGAAAACCCTTGCGATCCCGATGAATTTCTTTCAAATGTATTTGAAGAAGAATACTATTTATCTTTGAAAGAAGAAGATGAATTATATAAAGAAAAACCGAGCAAAAAACAGCTTGAATATATAAAAACTCTCGTTAAAGGCATTCATGAGCATTCACCGGAACTCGACGGATATATCGAAAAATATTCGGTCGGTTGGAAATTCGGCAGGATATCAAGAACGGCTGCTGCAATAATGAAACTGGCTATGTTTGAAATATTATACATGCCCGATATCCCCGAAAGAGCGGCAATAAATGAAGCAGTTGAGCTGGCCAAAAGTTATGAACCGCCCGAAACGGTTTCGTTCATAAACGGAGTGTTGGGCAGCTTTTCTCGTGGTGAAAAAATTGACAAATAAAGTATTCAATATTACCGAATTGAATAATTACATAAAAAATTTGCTGGATGCGGATGAACTGCTTGCCGGTGTTTATGTTAAAGGCGAATTGTCCAATTATAAGATGTATCCTTCCGGACATCATTATTTTACTATGAAAGATGCCGAAGGAACATTGAAATGCGTAATGTTCAAAGGTAGTGCTTCAAAGCTTCGTTTCAAGCCGGAAAACGGAATGAGTGTCGTCGCATTCGGACGAGTTGCCGTTTATCCGAGAGACGGTTTGTATCAATTATATGTCAACGAAATAACCCCTGACGGCGTCGGCGATCTTTATGTTGCATTCGAACAATTAAAAGAAAAACTCTTTAAAGAGGGTTTATTCGATGATCGCCATAAAAAAACCTTACCGAAGTTTCCGAAAACCATCGCAGTTATTACATCCTCGGCAGGAGCCGCCATCCAAGACATCATCAGAGTCCTCGGAAGTCGTTGGCCTCTTACACAAGTGACAGTGCTGCCTGTTCGCGTACAAGGTGTTGAAGCTCCTCCGGAAATCGTTGAAGCATTAAATCATGTAAATAAAATCAAAGCCGCAGATTTGATCATAACAGGAAGAGGCGGAGGATCGCTTGAAGATTTATGGGCATTTAATGACGAGAGAGTCGCAAGAGCAATTTTTGCATCCGAAATCCCCGTTATTTCAGCAGTCGGACATGAACCCGATGTAACGATCGCAGATTTTGTAGCAGATGTCAGAGCGGCAACACCGTCAAATGCGGCAGAAATAGCTGTTCCCGATATAAATGATGTATATAGTTGGTTAAAATCAACAGATATTCGTATGAACCAATCGGTGATACGTGACTTGAAAATACGAAGACAAAGACTTTCGGATGTATCAAATAAACGAGTTTTACAAAACCCAAAAAACTATATAGATGATAAACGTATGCAAATAGATCGCAATACGGAGAAGATGATATCCGTCATGCAAAATCGATTATTTAAAAAACGCGACCGATTCACACGTCTTGCGGCTTCTCTGGATGCAATGAGTCCGCTTAAAGTATTGGGAAGAGGATATGCGATCGCAAAACTTGATGACGGAGCAGTCATCAAGAGTGCAAAAGACGTATCAAGCGGCGATCGATTGATTATAAGATTACAAAAAGATGAAGTTAAATGCATCGTTGAATAAACCGGCATAATATTTCTTGTAATTACTTAAGGATGGAAATAAAAATGGATAAAAAAGTTGAATTAACATTTGAGGAAGCGGTTACAAGAATTGATGAAATAGTTTTCCTCCAAAGGATGTGAATAAAATGGAAAAAAATATAAACTTAACGTTTGAACAAGCAGTATCAAGAATTGATGAAATCGTCACATCCTTGGAAAAAGGGGATGCACCGCTTGATAAATCACTCGTTCTGTTTGAAGAAGGGGTAAAGCTTATCGAAAAATGCGGAACAATGCTTGATAATGCGGAACAAACGGTTACACGTTTACAAAAATCGGTAAGCGGTGAAATTGATAAAAAACCTGTGGAGTATCTGTTTGATGATGACGAATAATACCGCAAGTGAAATGATCCGTGAAATGGATCGTTGTCGCGAAGAAGTTGAAGATAAATTAAACAGTCTGTTTACCGAAGCGGGTACAAGTTATGCTACTTTGGTGGAATCGATGCGTTACAGTTTGCTCGCAGGCGGAAAGCGTGTAAGAGCAGTCATATGCATGAAGTTTTGCGAAGCTGCGGGAGGCAGAACGGAAGATGCATTAGATGCGGCTTGCGCAATCGAAATGTTGCATTCATATACATTGATACATGACGACTTACCGAGCATGGACGGAGATGATATGAGACGCGGAAAACCGTCCAATCATATTGAGTACGGTGAATTCACAGCAACACTTGCAGGAGATGCGTTACAGGCGACTGCCTTTGAAGCGATTGCCAATTCACAATTACCTTCCGATGCTGTTGTGGAAATGATTAAAATATTGGCACAAGCGGCAGGTCCTCACGGTGTTTGCGGAGGACAATATTTAGATCTGTCGGGTGAAGGATGGCATTTAACCATTGATGAACTGCTTGAATTATATTCAATGAAAACAGCAGCATTAATATCTGCGGCGGCACGGATGGGTGTTATTGCAGGGAACGGAACTCGGGAACAAGTTGATGCCGCACATGAATATGCACAAGCGATCGGACTGGCATTTCAAGTCCGTGACGACGTTCTCGACTGTGTCGCAACAGCCGAAGAACTCGGCAAACCGATAGGTTCGGACATAGAAAACGATAAATCCACATTTGCATCCTTGATGGGCGTTGAAACCTGTGAAAAAATGATACAAAAAGAAACCGAAAAAGCAATATCGGCAATAGAATATAAATTCGAAAACACAGAATTCCTTTCATGGCTCGCAAAAATTTTAGCCGACAGAAAGAATTAAACCATTGAATATTGATTAACTTAACGTTATAATAAAAACCCGACGCATTGATTCTATTTAGAAGTTTGTATACAAACTTTTAATGAATCATTATTGATTCTATATGCGGCGCAGTATTCTAGTCAGATCGGCCGTCTACCAGGAAGGGCCTAAAAATCCTTTAAAGGGCATATCGTTGAAACCCCTTGTGTCTGCTTTGAACGCCCAGTTTGGGGTGGGTGCTGGGGGGAAGTGCGCAAGT
>Ga0123356_10007795_pt1 | contig 10665 bp, 6 predicted proteins | sample TergutEmb28metaG_2_FD_92546 | JGI IMG/M metagenome (GOLD analysis project Ga0123356, IMG submission 92546) | Embiratermes neotenicus P3 segment gut microbial communities from Petit-Saut dam, French Guiana - Emb289 P3 | ecosystem: Host-associated > Arthropoda: Insects > Digestive system > Gut ... | reverse complement strand
TCGCCTCCCAAATTGGTCAGCATGTCGGTCGTCACATAGCATACCGCTCTCAGGCCTCCGTTGCGGTCGATTCCGGAAGTGGAGATGTGGCCGTTGTCTCCAACGATCCATCTGTAACCAAGTTTTCTCCAGTCGGTAGTCCAATACCATGAATTACCAGTACCTTTGATTCTTTTTAGACCTTTTCCGTAGGCGTAAGGGGTCCCTAGCGCCTGACGGCGAGCGTCCACCGTATAATTCGCGGCTTTAAACCCATATCCCGTGTTGTGCAGTTCGTCCACGATATTGGGTACGGAAAGGAACCCGCGCCCGTCCGCCATCTCCACAAGGCATGCTTTTTCTTCCGCCGTAAACAGGATATCGATACACTGTTCGTTTAAGGATCTGCGTATGAGCGTATCTGCATACGCCAGCGGGTTTTCCCGATCCGTATCCTTTTCTTCGTGATACCGGAGAAAATCGATCAGAAATTCTGTCATCAAACAGGCAATACCGTCCTTTACGCCTAACACACGCCAAAGTACCGGTCCGAAAGCACCGTCCTTCTCCGTGGGGTAGGCGCCAAAATAAACATATTGATATTTTGCTTGCTTGTCATACCCCCTCAGTTCGGGCGTATCGCACAGCGCGGACGCTGGAATAATTGTCAGCAATATCGTCGCTAGCAGGATGGTCGCTGTTTTTTGCAAGGTACGCATGGAATACCCTCCTCGTATTTTTCTGTTTCCAGATACCTGTCAATGATCCATTATGGCTCCTTCACTGCTACGGAATTTTCACCAACATGCTTTTCTGCTCATCCATCTCTATCTCCAGCAAGCCGGCTTTCTCCAGACTGCGAAGCAGGTCTGAGAAGCGCTTGAAGCCAACGGCGCGTTCGCTGTAGTTGGGATACTCATTTTGGATGGATGCTTTGAGTATGGAGGGGTTCACCCGGTCGAATCCGCTCTCTTTGTAGGCGTTGAGCTGCAAGGCAAACGCGTCCACATAATTGTCCTTTGTGATATGCCGTGCGACAGATTCATCTTCGTGCCGCAAACGAATGATCACGTTGTAACTGTCGCTGGTGACGTGAAAGGTGGTAAAGCGCTGTTCGAGCCCCGCCAGCATCTTGCTGAAACTGGAGTAGCCCAGCGCTTTTTCATTGAACTCGGGACGCAGGCGCAGCAGTACGTTTTTCAATTCGGAAGCCAGTATTTCGCCGTCGTCAACCCGCTCTTCCAGTATAGTCTGAATGAGCTTGTTTACCTCCGCGTCGGTGAGCGATTCGTCTATTCCTGTTTTCTTTGGGGAAGGGGCTTTGGTATGGGTAACGGATTCTAAGAATTGGAATTCGTTACATGCGTTGATGAAGATGCCGCTTGCCGCTTCGGAACGGGAGATGCCCAGTACAAACTTGCCCATGGACTTGAGTTTGCCCACCAGGGGGGTGTAATCGCTATCTCCGGATACGATACAAAAGCTGTCGATGAGGTCATTTCTGTAGGCTACGTCCAAGGCGTCAATCACCAGCTGGATATCCAGATTGTTTTTTTGGTTGCGTCCGAACCGCAGTGAAGGCACCACGTTAAACGTGTTGCTCAGCAGCACCTCTTTAAGGTCGGCGTATTGATCGGTATAACCATACACCTTGCCCAGCAGGATATCGCCGCGGATCTTTACTTTTTCGATGATGGTATTAAGAGTGGCTACCTTTGCCCCGCAGTTTTCCAAATCAACAAAGATCGCGTAATGCGCCGCGCTCATCGAACCCCCCCGTTCATTCATCAATCCATAACAGCGACAGCGCGGGCACTGATATTTCGTTGCCGTTGGCGTCCTGTTCCAGGTAAGGCGAATTGGCTCGGGCGAAAAAGGTGATCCGCACGCCCTGCGCGAGTCCTGGATCAGCATCGCAAACCAATACCATGGGCCACATCGCGCCCTTGGTTCTGGATACGTTCAGCCGCAGGAACCAAACCTCCGGGCCAAGACTGATCTCCGTCACTTCGCCGGTAAAAGTCATCACTTCGCCCACGAAATTCTCCGGTGCGCGCAGAAGTTGTGCGTAGGTCGCCCGTTTGACGCCAGCTTTTAACGTGCTTCGCTCCTCTCCTTCGGAGGCGACGCGGGAGAATGCGATATCAATGCGCCTGTCGTTGAAACCCTTGAGCGAAACAACCAGCGTGATGCTGTACTCGCCCGGCTGGCCGGTATCGAGCTCCACCGCAAACCGCCCGTCAGCGCCAACCTTCCGTTGGATAGCGGGGCGATCGCCGGCCAGTATTTGTATGTTTGCGCCGATGGGCGCCGTACCGGCGAGCCTGTACGTCGGCTTGTCGTACACAGGACCGGGCAGCTCATCGATGTTCACGGCCAGCCATCCAGCTTGGAAGGTGAGCAGTCCGGTGAGCGAAGCTTCGGCATACCCTTCTTTTTCGGCTGTGAGAGTCAGGGTGAACTCGCCTTGTTCGGGCAGTGTGACGTCCAGCGTGAATTCGCCCTTGCGGTTGGCCGAGCCTACTGTGAGAGTTTGCCGGCCGCTGTCCGTGTCGCGGGTAAGGAGCAGGGCCGCTTCGGGCTCTGTAAAGCCTTCCAGGCGCAGCTCGGCTTTGCCCGTTTCCTTGGGGAATCCGCCGTACATGGACAGACGAGCGGAAGGCAGAGGAATCTCGAGCCCTTCTGTAAAAGAAAGCCCGCCGAGTATTTCTTTAAAGCGCGCCAGGTCCCGGTTGGTGACCCGCCGCGCGCCCACCAGCCAATCCAGGATATAGTTTTTGCCATTTCGAATGGTAAAATACTGCACGCCGCGCGCGGTGATGACATCTCCCTCCATCACATTGTAACGCAGGTACAGTACCCAGCCCATCGCGTCGGTCTTGCTCCAGTCCGCTTCTTGATAACGCAGATTGGCGGGTGAACCGGTACGCGCCGAGGTGAAGGAGGAAGCGATGGATTTCCGTTCGGGTCCCGTGGCGCGGCTGATATCGAACAGTGTATGGCTACGTTCATCCTCGTTTACCATCAGGCGGTAGCTGTCATCAAAGGTATCCGACCAACCCTCGGCCACTATGCACTCTTCGGCGAACCGGGCTTCCATGGTATCCGGATCCATGCCGGCTTCGCGCAGGATGCCCGCGTAGACCGGCAAGGAAGCCGGCGTCAGTACCAGCCAGGGATCAGGAAAACGCATCATCGCATATACGGAGTCCAGCTCGATCTGCTGAACGGCGAAAGCAATCGGCGAAAGGAACGCAGCACAACACACAAGAACCGTTATGAAGACAACGGTTATCTTGACTGCCGTGCGCATTCGACCCACCCCTTCGCTATTTTCCATGGAAGCGCAACCTGGTCACCGGCACATCGATCCTAGCGCCCTGAGTATCCGTATAAGGCACCAGCCCGCCGGTGATCTGCAGGTAAGCGGTAAACACCTCACCCGCTGCGTAGGGGGGCGCTTCTTCACACAACGCCCACATGAGCCTATCCCACTTGCCGGATTGCGCACGCGTCTCTAACAGCATGCACGGCTCACCGTCTACGTCCCCGACGGCGGCTACGCGTACGCGGTAGCTGACGCGTTTATCGATGTACACCTCAGGTTCTTTGCACAATCTATTGTAATCCACGGATATCATAGACTGACGGAAGGCAGCGAGCGCTTCCGCATAGCTATACTCCCTTACCACGGTACAAACGGTCTCATAGGTTTCAAAGCCCTTGAGCGAAGCGGTGAGCGCATAGGTGTATTCGCCCTCGCGGGACAGCTTCACGCGGAAGTGAAAATCGCCGCCAGCCGTGGCGCGTACATTGATCACCAGCCCGCCGCCCCGGATGTCGATACGGGCACCGGGTTCCGTCTTTCCCCTGACCAGGGCCTCCTTGCGGCGAATAGGCTCGAGAGGTTCGGTGACGGTAAGCCAGAGTTTGGGAGCGTCCAAACGCACCGCGAAAGTTTCCGCGGCGATGCTGCCGCCAAGCGCGGCTTCGACTGTGATTTGATAGTCCCCGCTTTCGGGTAAATCTCCGGTAAGGCTGAACGAACCGCCCGCATCCGCCCGGGATGTGTTCAGCGACGTTTCACCTGCCAGCAAACGCACGGCGGCACGCGCTTCGGTCGTACCGGTAACGGTCAGTGTCGCGCTGTCGATCCATGCCGGCGGCGGATCCACTGCCAGATGTACGTCCTCGTTTGGCTCGTTTCGCAGCAGTTTGGCCACACCCGGCGTGGGCTTGGGCGTGGAAGTGGGTTCCGGCGTGGGTTCAGGCGTAGCCGTGGGTTCGGGCGTGGTTCGCGCGCTGAGGAAGGAGATCCGCCCGATGATGCCCAGTACCTGCGCGTCGTCGGCTTCGTCCGGCTCGCGCCCGATCAGTACGCTGGAGAGCAGGAACTGCTGCCCGTGCGCAACCGTGATATATCGTAGTGTAAATACAGGAAGGCCGCCCTGTTGCTGGGAGAACACCATGCGCATCCAATCCGGGTTTCCGGCGGAGATCGCCACTTCCCTGTATCGGAGCATGTTCGAATAATCTGCCAACAGATCGGCCAGCGTCCCATCCGCCGGGGCGATCGCCAGTTCAAGCTGGCCGCCTTCAGCGGGGTACGCCTCCAGCACCACGTTATCGGCGTACATTGCCGCTAGTACTGCCGCCTCATCGGTACCTAAACCAGCCAGAAAATCCGCGTGACCGGCCAGGTTATGCTGGGTCAGTACCCGCATATCAGCCGGCGCCTCAAAGCGGAAGCCCTCATAGGGAAACACGAAGAGCGCGCCGCTCTCAGCGGCAGCCGGGGACGCGAGGCAAAGCGTTAAGAGTATGCCACTGAGGACGTGCAGCAGCCAACGGGTCCCTCTGACCGCTCCTGGGCGATGCGCCTTCCATTCGTTATACATCCTATGCATCGCACTCCCTTAATCCTTCAATCCCTGTTTTCTGTTCCTCATTGTACCACATACGAACGGACAGCGCTATATCTGGTAGTCATTTCAAATGATATCTTTTGCGTAAAACAGAAGCTGTGCGGCATAAACCAAAATTGCTTGAGTTTGTCCTATTCTTAGGTTACAATACATGACACGAGACAACAGAAATTTCCGGACACAGGAGGGACGCGCTTGCGGGCAAAAACCGTGCTTGTAGCGGGAGCATCATCCGGCCTGGGGCTGGCTGTTGCGCGGGAAGCAGCGCGAGCGGGCCACCGGGTGTTTGCAGGAGCGCGGAGCTATGCTGGACGGGAAGGCCTCGCCCCCGAGGGGTATACCCGTCTCGCGATGGACGTAACAGACACCTTCAGCGTTGCCGCCGCTGTAAGCGAGGCGGAACGGCAGGCTGGCGCTGTCGAAGTGCTGATCTTTTGTGCGGCGCGCATCGTGCTGGGCAGTTGCGAGGAGACCACGCCGGAAGAATTGGGTGACGTACTGGATACGAACTTTGTGGGCGCGGCGCGAGTTGCGCAGGCCGTACTCCCTTCAATGCGCGTACATAACAGCGGGCTGATCCTATTGTTCAGCTCTATTAACGGAATGCTTGGCACGCCGTTCACCGGCGCGTATGTCGCCTCCAAGCACGCGGTGGAGGGTTGGGCCGAGTGCCTGCGTATGGAGTGCAGGCCTTTTGGCATCAAGGTTTGCGTGATACGCCCCGGAGACCACCGCTCCGGAAGCGCGGCATACCGCCAGCGCGCCGGGGCGGACGGTCCGATCTCCCCTTATGCCGGCGCATGCATGCGCGGTACTGCCGTCATTGCCCGAGACGAGGCGGGCGGCGGCGACCCGGAACGTCTGGCGCGCGCGGTAACTCGGCTGATTGGCGCCGCGCGCCCAGCCGGCCAGCGCGTCGTGGCGCGGATCGACCAGCGGCTTGCGGTATGGCTACACGATCTGCTTCCAACCGGCATATTCAGCCGGATCCTGGGATTCTATTATCTAGGGCGACCAAAAAAGAAAGAAGGAGGAGAAATATGACGGGGTTCATCATGGACCGCCTCGCGCGGATGGAGAAGGACAAATCCATTCAAAATCTATACGGAATTATCGTTTCGTCCGGAACCGAGCGCGTGGCGGCCGAATTCCTTCGGGACGGGGAAACCGTTTCCTGGACCTACGCGGATTACGACCGTATGGCGCGTGCGTATGCCGCGCACATCCGAAGGGCGTTTTGGCAGTCGGAGAGCAGCGTGATCGCCATCAAGGCGGATACCTGCCCCGAATGGCCGGCTGTCTTTTGGGGCGTCCTGATGGCGGGCTTCTCGCCACTGCTGCTGGACTCTACGCTGAGTGACGAGATGACCGCCTACCTGCTTGGCCAAGCCGGCGCGTCAGGCATCGTGAACAGAACCGGGGCGGAAGCCCTGACGGACAGGTATCGGCAAATCGCCTTTGCGGATCTGCTGGCTGCGCCCGAAGCGCCGGAAAATTTTACTCCGCGCTTCAGCGGCTTTGTGGCGTTGTGTACATCGGGCACCACGGCTACCGCGCGTATTTTTGTGTACAACGGCGAGGCGCTGGTCAATCAGACTCTCAACAGCGGTTTAATCATGAGGGCCACCCGCTATATCGTCAACGACGAGCCTCGCCGAACGCTGGTATTCCTGCCGCTGCATCACGTTCTTGGCTTTATGGTCAACATATTGTGGGCGCAGTTCCTGGGCTATGCAAGCATATTTATGAAGGATCGTTCGCCCCAAACTGTCGTGGAGACCTGCAATAGACTGCGTGTGGAAATCGTGATAGCGGTACCGCTGCTGATCAACAACCTTTCGGTAGCTTTGTGCAAAAAGGTAGCTAAAGAACCGCGCGGGCGGCGAGCTGCGTTCGCGGCGATGAAGTGGCTGTCCCTTGCGGCGCAGACCGTGGCGCCTCACGCCGGCCTGAGGTTTGCCCGCCACTTGCTGTTCAAGGATGTGGTGAAGCAGTTGCTGGGGCCGGATATCCGCTGTATCATTTTGGGCGGAAGCCACACCCCTGCCGAGCACATGCGCACCATCAGCGCGCTGGGCTACTACACGGTATGCGGCTTCGGAATGACCGAAACCGCCGTTACATCGGTGGAGACCACCATGAACGTGCACAAACGTATCACGGGCAGCGTTGGCACGCCAATGAAGTCCGCGGAGTACCACGTTCTGCCCATCAGCCGTTGGAGCCATAGCCGCGGTGAAATGCTGGTTCGCGGCGGTACGCTGCATACAGGCCGGCTGATAGACGGCGAACTGGCGCCGCCCGACGTGGACGAGCGTGGATGGTATCCCACAGGGGACATCGTACGGCTCAGGCGCGACGGTATGTGGGTAGAGGGCCGCAGCAAGGACGTGATTATCAACGAATCCGGCGAGAACGTGTACCCTGACGAGTTGGAGGATATGTTCTCCAACCTGGAAGGCGTTGAGCAGTTTTGTGCGCTGGGCATCGCCCGGGAAGGCGATAAATCCGGAAGATATCAGGACATCGTACTGGTGTGTAACGTAGGTGCGGCCTACAATGATCTGCGTTATTTGGAAACGCTGATCCGTGCTATTGCCCAAGCCAACGGGCGTTTGCCCGTTTTCAAAAGGCTGACCCGCGTGATCGTAACGCCGGAGAAGCTGCCTGTTGTAAACGCTATCAAGGTTAAGCGCATCACGCTCCGCGAGCAGCTCGAGAAGCGCAAGATCGCCCATCGCGACCTGGACCTGCGGGCCGGCGCTGTGCGAGCGCCCAAAGCGCCGGCGACGGAGCCAGTGGTTTCCCAGGAAGCCGCACCTGTGGATCTGCAATTGGATGAGATACGTACCCGTGTGCGCGGCGTGTTCGCTGAAGTCTTGGAGGCTGAACCTGATTCGGTGCGTGACGACGCGCACTTTGTGGACGACTTGGGCGGTGACAGTTTGCAAAGCTTGGGCATCGCGCTCAAAGTGGAGGAGATATTCGGTATCTTGATCCCCACCGAACGGTACGCTGAATGCACCAACGTAGCCGATCTGTCGGCGCTTGTGTACGCGCACATGCGCGGTGACGTACCATATGCCTCCGAAACGGCGCTGCCCGCAGGCGAGGCCAAGCCCATCGTACGGTTCGAAGATACCTCCGAGTATCACGCATTCGAGGCGCGCAAGGCAGGGCTCGCCGAGTACGGTAACCCGTACTTCGTATGTCACGAATCGCCGCTTTCCGATGTATCGACGATGGACGGACACGAGGTGCTAAACTTCGGTTCGTACAATTATGCCGGCATGTCCGGACGGCGCGAAGTGATGGACGCAGCGGAGGCGGCAATCGAGAAGTATGGTACCTCAGCCAGCGGCAGCAGGCTATTGGCTGGCGAAAAACTGTTGCATCAGGAGCTGGAACGCGAGATTGCCGAATGGAAACATTCCGAAGCCGCGCTGGTGCTGGTAGGCGGCCATTCCACAAACGTCACCTTCGTGGGCAACTTCTGCGGCCCCCGTGACTTGATCGTGTATGACGCTCTTGCGCATAACTCGGTGGAGCAGGGCTGCCGCCTGAGCCCCGCCACGGCGAAACCCTTTCCTCACAACGACCACAAGGCGCTGGAGAGCATCCTGCGCACCCAGCGTAAACGTTTCGAAAAGGTACTGATTATCGTAGAGGGCGCATACAGCATGGACGGCGATATCGCGCCTATCCCAGAATTTGTAAGGGTCAAAAAGGAGTTTGGCTGCTTCTTGATGGTGGACGAAGCCCACTCCGCCTGTGTCATCGGCCGCTCCGGCGGTGGAGTGGACGAGTATTTCGCGTTGGGACCCGGAGATATCGACATCAAGATGGGAACGTTGTCAAAAGGACTGGGCGCCTGTGGCGGTTATCTGGCAGGCTCCGCGGCACTGATTGAATACTTGCGCTACGCGCTGCCCGGGTTCGTGTTCTCGGTGGGCATATCGCCGCCGCTCGCGGCCGCTACCTTGCGAGCGATCCGGCTGTTGCGTGAGGATCCGTCCATCATGGAACGCCTGCATAACAACATCCACTCCTTTATAGACGAAGCGAGCAAGCGTAACCTGGATACCTGCCTGGCCGGCGAGACGGCCATCGTACCCATTCTGGTAGGCCGCGACGAAGACGCTTTCGCGCTCTCCACGCTCCTTCGCCAGCAAGGTGTGTTCGTTCCGCCGGCCGTGTACCCTGCCGTGCCCAAAAACAAAGCGCGTTTGCGATTCTGTGTAATCTCCGAACACAAGCGCGAACAGATGGTTCAAGCGCTGGATATTTTGGAACGCATGGCTGCAGAACACGGCATTCAACTGCCGCGCCGGGATAGCGAGACCAAAATGCAGGATCCGGATAAAAAAAGGGAAGTAACGCGCAAAACGCAAAACGCATAACTATACCGTCAATCCGGGAGGATGCGCATGTATCAGGTGCTTCTGGTCACGAATCAAGATAATATCCGCGAAGCTTTTGAGACATTAGCGGATTGGAAAGCGCTGGGCTTTGAGCCGCCGAGAGTGGTGGGTACGGCCAAGGAAGCGATGCTGCTGATCGAAAGCGGCGAAGTGGATGCAGTGGCCTACACACTGCCCAAGGACGAGGGCCAAACCCTCTTTACCTTTCTTTCCCGGTACCCGCAATTGCGCTGCATGGAAGCAGCCTCCGATCCGTTGCGGCTTCGCCGCGCGTTGGGCTCGCTTCGTCGCGCGCTGCACGAACAGTCGGCCACAGACGTGTTCACCGATGTGTTGCCGATCCTTCAGGCTGAGTTTTTTCACAGCCTGTTGGAGGATGTTGCCATGCCGCCCGAAGAGCTGCGCGCCCGCGCCGCCGCCCTGCGCATACGGATCTCGCTGGACGCGCCCGTGTGCCTCGCGCGCTTGCAGTTACCCCAAGGCCAGATCTCTCTAGACGAGGTTTGGCGCTACGGCCGTAACCGACTGGAGATCGCCCTGCGCAATTTCTTTGAGCGCGACGAAGACGATTTACGTTATGTTTTGGGTGTACTGAATCCGCGTGAAATTAAACTCCTTGCCTGCCCTAAGTCCGCCATGGACAGCGGAACCCTCCGTCGCCGCGTCTCGGAGCGAATCTCACGGGGCCGCGCCGAAGTAACGGAGTATCTGGATCTGGAAGTCCGTGTGCAAGGCATGATGTTCTATGAGAACCTGATAGAAATGGAAGGCGCCGCCCTGCAAGTCTCCAATCTAAAGAGAATCGCGCCCTAAGGATGTAAAACCGCGGGAGCGGACGGAATTAATTTTACGTTAATATAAAGGATTGCGATAACGGCCCACAAAAAGGCGGAGGCTCCGCGCGCATTCGCGGAGCCTCCGTCGTCTGTGTCATGATGGGACTAGAACGCCGCAATAACCGCGCCCTGATATGTTTCTTCGATAAAGGAGCGGACTTCGTCCGTGTTAAGGACTTCGCGCAATACGTCGATGAACGGAGCCTCCTCGTTACCTTCCTTTACCACCACAAAGTTGACGTACCCTTCGTTGATGGTTTCGGGCGCTTCATAGGCGACACTGTCGATGACGGCGGACAAACCGGCTTCCAGCGCGTAGTTGCCGTTGATCACGGCAAAGGCCACGTCCGGCAATGTGCGCGGGACCTGTGCCGCTTCAATTTCAAAAATTTCCAAATTATTCGGGTTTTCTACGATATCCATCTTGGTCACTTCAATGCCCTTGCCCTCGGTAATTACGATTAGGCCCTGGGCTTCCAGCAACAGCAGCGCGCGCGCCTCGTT
>Ga0123356_10007794_pt1 | contig 10666 bp, 9 predicted proteins | sample TergutEmb28metaG_2_FD_92546 | JGI IMG/M metagenome (GOLD analysis project Ga0123356, IMG submission 92546) | Embiratermes neotenicus P3 segment gut microbial communities from Petit-Saut dam, French Guiana - Emb289 P3 | ecosystem: Host-associated > Arthropoda: Insects > Digestive system > Gut ... | reverse complement strand
TTCCAGATTTTTGGCTTGCAGCTCTTCCATCAGCCGCTGTGTCTTATTTTCCTTCGCCTTGATCGCCACGTTTATGATGGTCGTTGTCATGATCGCCATTGTAGCTATGACCGCGAACGATATGAAGAAATCAAACCCCCGCTCGAAAGGAGACGCGTATTCAAAAGGAGGCAGAAACGCGCCGTAAAACAGTATCACCGCGTACAAAGCGGCAAGCGGTATCAAAATGAAAAATTTTGCCTTACCTTTGATAATGAATCCAAACATGAATATGCCGGTCACAAAGAACACGGATGTGGGACTGTCGAGCGCGCCGGACGTAAAATAAGAGTAAGGAAGGTACAGAAACATTATAAAGGACCCGATGACGATCAGCGGTTTGAAGTTATCCGCTTTTAACGTCAGGAGCACGATCACGCACGCGGCCAGTGTAACATATGTCGGCAATTGTACAAGGAACGGTACTCCCTGAAGCTCGTATACGATGATGGCGCCGATGGCAGCTACTACTATCGACAGTATGAATACGATCGATATCTTCCGTTCATAAGAAATATCCTCGCCAAGATAACGCCTGGCGATGTTTTTGAAAAGATTTTTCATCGCTTCATGTCCCCAAACATTTTGGTACAGATGCCCAGATTCGAACTGGGGACCCCCTGGTTGTGATCCAGGTGCTCTAACCAACTGAGCTACATCTGCGAAACAGGAAAATAATATACTATAATTACTACTCAGCCGCAATAGCAACGGCTTCTATCTCGACAATGGCTCCTTTTGGGAGGGCGGCGACTTGGACGGCTGAGCGTGACGGGAGTTTGTCGCCGGTGAAGTATCTGGCGTAGACCTCGTTCATCTTCGCGAAGTCGTTGATATCGGTAAGAAAGACTGTGGCTTTTATGACGTTGTCCATGCTCGTACCGGCCGCTTCGAGTATGGCTTTTAGGTTTTCAAGCGCTTGCGCGGTCTGTTCCTCTATGGTCGTACCGAGTAGGGCGCCGGTATCGGGATCAAGAGCGACCTGACCGGACGTAAAGATAAAATCTCCAGCGCGGTTTGCCTGAGCGTACGGGCCGATGGCGGCGGGGGCTTTGTCTGTGCTGATGGTCCTGCGCATCAGTACCACCATTTTTCGATCATGTCGCGCGTGGCCTTCGTCGCGATATAGAGATTGTCGCGGCAGATGATCGCCAGCTTGCCGGGAGCCCGGAAGACATGGTTGCGGACTTTTCTGGCTGTGCCTCTCGCTACGCGGACCCTGCGGATCGTATTGCGCTTTACAACCTGAGCCGTGATGCGCGCTCTCCTGCCGGCCATTTTTACATAACGCTTCGCGTAACGTACAGGTATCGTCGTGAGGTCGCCGTGATCCTCGCTGAATTTAGGCGGCTCGCCCCATACGCCTTCGAAACAAAGCTTAAGCTCGGGCTCGTGCGAGAAATGCCTGGGAAGATATCTGAAAGGCCTGAATTTCAGTTTCGCGGCGCCGCTCTTTATAATAAGTTCCGAGACGAACATAGTGCAAAAATATGAGTCGTGGTATAAAAAAGGAATTTTCAGCGGCATGCGAAATATCGCTAAAAACATTCCGAAATGACTGAATGTGTAATGTTTTGTGCTCTCGCGGAATACGCGTATGCGCTCTTCGATGTCCTTATATACTTCGTCGGTGACGTCGAGGCTGTAAAGCATACATGGCACGAATCTTCGCTTGATCGCGGGCTGCTCTATACAAAAACCGCGCTTGGTGTTGAAGCTGAAAAAAGTACCGCGTTCCTCGAATCCTATTGACGCGTGCAGATATCTGCTTGCCGAAAGGAGGCTCCAAACACGGGAAAAAGGATCAGTTTGCTTAGTAAGCAAAATATAGATTTTCTTTTGTTTTTCCTCCGTGTCCATAGCGGAAGTATAGCACACATATATGAAGCGCGACCGTTTTAATGTTATACTGATGAGAAAATTAACAAGCAGCGAAAGGAGACAGGGATGCAGGGGGATTGCTGTAAACCGAAGCAGATCATAAAGGACGAAGCTGTTTTGGTGGTTGTGGATCTACAGGAAAGAATGATACCGGCAATGCGTGAAGGCGCGGAAGCCGTAGCAGAGGCGGTCAAACTTATCAAAGGTTGTAGGGCGATAGGGTGCCCCGTGCTCGTGACTCAGCAGTATACAAAAGGGCTCGGCGGGAGCGTCGCGGACGTTCAGGAAGCTTTCGATACGTTTGAGCATATAGAGAAATCTTCATTTTCGGTGATGGGAGAAGAGTGTTTCCGTGAAGTTCTTAAAGGGCTGGGCAGGAAGAGCGTGATACTTTGCGGAGTCGAGGCGCACGTATGCATCCTGCAGTCCGCGCTCGATCTTATTGAAGCCGGATACGACGTCTTTTTGGCGACCGACGCGATCTCTTCAAGGAAAGAAAGAGACGAGAGGCCGGCTGTTATGAGGATGGTACACTCGGGCGTGATACCTGTGACAGTCGAGTCGGCTTTGTTTGAGCTGCTTGATAACGACAGCAAATCGGAAACGTTTAAGACGATTTCACGTCTTGTAAAATAGCCGTGGACGGAAAACGTTTTCCTGAACTCGATTTGATACTAAAAAAGCATGCCGGCGAATCCGGCGGGCTTATCGGCATATTGCAGGAGACTCAGGAATTGTTCGGATATTTGCCCGAGGACGTTATCAGGCATATCGCGGAGCGGACTAAGATCGCTGTCGCTAAGGTCTACGGCGTAGCGACGTTTTATACTCAGTTCCGGCTTAAACCGGCGGGGAAGTATCTGCTTCTGCTATGCATGGGGACAGCATGTCATGTAAACGGGGTGTCCGGCATCGTTGATACCGTTACGGAACGGCTTGGCGTGGAGAACGGCGGGACGACTCCGGACGGGCTCTTCACTCTGAATATAGTCGCTTGTCTGGGGTGCTGCAGTCTCGCTCCGGTAATGATGGTACGCTCACAGGCCGGCGAGGAAGTGTTCGGGAATCTGACAAGAGACAAAACCCTGAAGATATTAGACAGGATAGCCGGGGAGGTGGACGCGTGACTCTTAAGCTTGTGATCGGCGAAGGCAGCTGCGGCATCGCCTCGGGCGCGAAAAAAACCGAGGCGGTTATAAGGGCGCTGGCCTCTGAAGACGCGGCGGTCGAGATCGCGGGTTGTATCGGGAATTGCTATCTCGAGCCTATAGTCGACGTCTATGAAGAGGACGGCAGACTCGCTGCCAGATACGTGAAAGTGAACGAAGAAAAGGCCGCCGAGATCATAGAACGTCATGTTCGCCGCGGCGAGATATGCGAAGAATTTTTGATCACATCTGAAGACGCGGATTTTCTTAAGAAACAGGAGCGGATCGTGCTCCGGAACACAGGGATCATTGATCCTGAAAAAATCGAAGACTATATTTCCGCGGACGGTTACGCGGCGCTAAGGATCGCGCTGAAAGATATGTCGCCCGACGAAGTCATAGGTGAAATAAAGATTTCCGGGCTTCGCGGACGCGGCGGCGCGGGGTTCCCGACATGGTTCAAGTGGAGCGCGGCCAGGAAGGGCGCGCAAGGCGAACGTTTTGTGGTGTGCAACGCGGACGAAGGCGATCCCGGCGCTTTTATGGACCGGTCCATCCTTGAAGGAGATCCTCACAGCGTGCTTGAAGGCATGGCCATAGGAGGGTACGCCATCGGCGCCGATACAGGAATAATATACGTGCGAGCTGAATATCCGCTCGCGATAAAGAGACTGGAGATCGCGATAGATCAGGCTGAAAAGGCCGGGTATCTGGGTAAGGATATTTTCGGAACAGGTTTTGATTTTTCGGTATGTATCAAGGCCGGCGCCGGCGCTTTTGTTTGCGGCGAGGAGACGGCTCTTATCGCGTCACTTGAGGGCGAGCGTGGCATGCCGAGACTGAAGCCGCCGTTCCCCGCGCAAAAAGGTATGTTCAAACAGCCTACGAATATTAACAACGTCGAGACATTCGCGAACGTTCCTTATATCATAGCGCGCGGAGGTAAGGCTTTCTCATCATACGGAACAGAAAAAAGTACCGGCACGAAGGTGTTCGCGTTAGCCGGAAAGATAAAAAGAGGCGGTCTCGTCGAAGTGCCGATGGGGCTGCCGCTCAAAAAAATTATTTTCGGGTTGGGCGGCGGCGTGGCTGCCGGAAAATCGTTCAAGGCTGTACAGCTCGGCGGGCCGTCCGGGGGCTGCATACCCGCCTCACTCGCGAACACGCCGGTCGACTATGAAAACATCACTAAAACTGGGGCTATCGTCGGTTCGGGCGGGATGATCGTATTGGACGACAGTACGTGCATGGTCGATATGGCGCGGTATTTCCTTGATTTTACGTGCAATGAGAGCTGCGGTAAGTGTAATTACTGCAGGATCGGCACGAAGAGGATGCTTGAGATCCTTGAGAGGATCACCGCAGGGCACGGAGAGGACGGCGATATCGAGCTGCTTAGTGAGCTCTCGGAGAAGATAAAAGACGGGGCCATGTGCGGACTAGGCCAGACCGCGCCGAATCCTGTGCTTACGACGATCAAATATTTCCGTAAGGAGTATGAAGACCATATATACCGTAAACGCTGCACGGCGCATTACTGCAAGGCTCTCATTACATATTATATAAACGGGTCCTGTACAGGGTGTACGATGTGCGCGCGCGCGTGCCCCGCGGAGGCGATCAGCGGAGCGGTGAAAGAACGACACGATATAGACGCGGGTAAATGCGTAAAGTGCGGTAAGTGTGAAGACGTATGTAAGTTTGGCGCTGTAGGCAGGGATTAAGGGATGAAAAAACTCAACATAAATATAGACGGCAAGGAAATAGAGGCTTATACCGAGCAGACGATACTTGAGGCGGCGCGCGCGTCCGACATCTTCATTCCGACTCTTTGCGAAGACGGGCGCACAGAGACTTACGGGGCGTGCGGAGTATGTGTCGTTGAGGTCGAAGGAAATCCGAAACTACTGAAAGCCTGCGCTACTGAAATCGAGCACGGGATGATCGTACAAACGAATACGCCTCGTGTCATAGCGTCGAGAAAAACCATGCTCGAACTGCTGCTGTCGGATCATATGGGAGATTGCCGTCCGCCGTGCGTTCACGCGTGCCCGGCGCATACGGACTGTCAGGGCTATGTAGGGCTTGTAGCCAACGGAAAGGTGGAAGAGGCGTACAAACTGATCCTTGACCGTATCCCAATACCGGCGTCTGTCGGCCGCGTATGCCCTCATCCGTGTGAAGAGGAATGCCGGCGCGGGATGATCGATGAAAGTATCGGTATCGCGCGGGTCAAGAGATATTGCGGCGACCAGGCTCTTGAGATGGACGCGGCCGCGGAATGGATGCCTAAGATACCCGCGGAGACCGGAAAGAGTATCGCGATCATCGGAGGCGGGCCGTACGGTCTCTCGCTCGCGTATTTCCTGCGCAGGTACGGACACGCGGTCACGATATATGAGGCGATGCCGAGGGCAGGAGGGATGCTGCGCTACGGTATACCGGAATACAGGCTCCCTAAAGCTATACTTGAAGCCGAGATCAAACGTATCGAAGCGATGGGAGTGAATATCCGGACAGGAAGACGTATCGGACACGACATTTCATTCGAGAGCGTGAGAAAAAGGTTTGACGCTGTGTGCATCGGTATCGGCGCTTGGGCGTCGACCAGGATGGGCACGAAAGGTGAAGATTTGCCGGGAGTCATCGGCGGCATGGAACTTTTAAGCAAGGTCTCCGGCGGTGAAGACGTATGGCTCGGCAAACGCGTGGCTGTAGTCGGAGGCGGCAATACGGCGATGGACGCCTGCCGTATAGCTGTCCGCATGGGCGCGCAGGAAGTCTACAGCATATACAGAAGAACAAAAAATGAAATGCCGGCGGAAAAGATAGAGGTCGACGAAGCCGGCGAGGAAGGCGTTATTTTCAAAGAGCTGACAAACCCGGTAGAGATCGTTCCGGGCCCTGACGGCAGCGTTTCCAAGATCAGGCTCCAGGCGATGAAGCTTGGGGAACCGGATGCCTCAGGCAGGCGTTCGCCTGTGCCGATAAAGGATAAGATCGAAACCATCGCTGTTGATACAGTCGTAATGGCCGTCGGGCAAGCGGCGGATCCGACTTCACTCGGGCTTGAGGGGCTTAAGCTCACGCGGAAAAAAGGCGTGGCCTACGATCCGAAGACATTCACGACGAGCGTACCTGGCGTGTTCGCGGGCGGTGATTGCGGCAATGATAAGGTTTCTATCGCGGTCGAAGCGATCGCCGACGCCGAGCATTCAGCCGGCGTTATCGACGCCTATTTGTTTGGAGAGAAAGTTACTTACAGACCCGATTTTTCGGTGATGCGAACCGACATAACCGCCGATACATACGAAGGTCTGGATAGGGAGCTCAGGCCGCCGGCTGAAAACCTGTCGCCGTGCGAACGGAGCCAGAGTTTCGCCGAAGTAGCCGCGGGCTGGGACGAAGCCGAAGCGACGCTCGACACTATGAGATGTCTCGAGTGCGGGTGCGGCGATTATTTCGAGTGCAAGCTGATCGAGTACGCGAAGCTCTACGATGTAAAACCGGAGCGCCTGAAAGGCAGATTGTCTGTCGAACACGACGACGGTACACTGCCCGGTCCCGACGATGATATAGACGGACATAGTTTTATTGAACGAAAAGCAGGCAAGTGTATACTCTGCGGGCTTTGTGTTCGCGTATGCGAGGAGGTCGTAGGCGCTGCGGCGCTCGGTTTCGCCGAGCGCGGTTTTGATACGGTAGTCACTCCGGCTTTCGGGGATCGCCTCGCGGAATCCGGGTGTCTCAGCTGTGGTCTGTGTGTGGACGCCTGCCCGACGGGCGCCCTTCGCGAGAGGCTGTCGATGAAGAAATCAGTGCCGCTCGAGACGACCGTGACGGATACTACCTGTCCGCATTGCGGGTACGGCTGTACGATCGCTCTCGAAGCATGCGGTTCGCTGCTCGTCAAAGCTAACCCGTGGCGCGGAGAAAACGTCAAGGGATTGATTTGCGGACGCGGTAAATTTGGATTCGACTGCTCCGAGCTCGATATAGACGGGATCGGCGCGCGGCTGAAGGAGCCGCTTGTGCGCGACATGGCTACAGGCGAGCTTACGGACACTTCATGGTACGACGCTTTCGTAGCTGTCGCGAAGAAAGCGCAGAGCGTCCGCGCCAACAACGGGCCGGGGAGCGTTGCCGTATCTATTTCAGACCGGCTGACAAACGAGGAGGCGTACGCCGCCAGATCTATGGCCCTGTCACTCGGCGCGCGCGTGTTTTCGTTCAATAACCGGGCTTCGTCAGCTTCGCGGTTGTATGGAGCGCCGGCCTCATCGAGCTTCGAGGAATTATTGCATACTGACTATATCCTCGCCGTCGGGTTTGACTTCAAGGCAAGCCCGGTACTCGGAATGAAACTGCGTCAGGCCGCCGCCTCGGGAGTAAGGATAGAACGTATCGAGACCAGCGGCGCGAAAGAAGAAGCCTCTTTCGGGACTCGCATCGGCGCCGAAACGATAGTAAGCGCCAACAACCTTAAGCTTTTATACGGTATTGAGGCGGCTTTGCGGAATGAAAAAGCTTCAGGGAAAGCCGCGCGGATAGCCGGACAGCTGAAGAACGCGAAAAAAGCTATGATCGTATATCAGCGCAATGTGCTTACATGCGAAGCGGCGGAGATCCTTTGTCATATAGCGCTTTTGTCAGGCCATGAAGGAGCGCCGCGCGACGGCCTGTTTGAGGCTCTGCCAAAGTGTAACAGCAGAGGGCTCTACGATCTTGAGATAAGGGCGACTTCAAAAGATATTTTGGAAAATGATTTCGGATCCGGGATCAAAGCCATGATCGTTTTTGGCGAAGATCCGAGAGGACAGATCGCGGCCGCGGAGGCGCGCGGCGAACTGCCTGAGGAGTTAAAAGCCGCTAAAAAATTACTATCACAAACAGTCTTTCTCGCGGTATGCGACACGCACAGGACGGCTACTGCGGAGCAGGCAGACGTCGTGATCCCGATGGCGGGATTCGCGTCCTCCGACGGGACATTCACGAATACCGAGGGACGCTTGCTCGCCGTGTCACGCGCGGCTGAAGCGCCTGTCCCGTACGCGAATTGGCAGATATGCCAGGAGATCGCGAATGTCATACGTTCCGGCTCAGCCTGGCAAAGCGAAGCGGACATCTCGCGTGAGATGAACGACGCCGTGCCCGTTTACCGTTACGCGATGATCGGAGAGGCTCAGGTATGGCCTGACGCGGAAACGACTCAGGAGGCATTGAAATCTATCGATCTCGCCGCGAAGGAATACTCCGGCAAGCTTGTAAGTCCGCTGCCGACGAGCGACCATTTGACGCGCAGTACGAACCGTCGTCTCGGCACTGAGACATATGGAGACTAAACGCTTTGTAATTTTCACAGGGCTTTGGCCGGCTGGGAATTTTCCAAAGTTATCACGGGAAGATTTTATCGCCTGCGCCGACGCGGGCTATTTGGTATGTAAATCTGCCGGCGCGAAGCCGGACATTGTGATCGGAGACTTTGACAGTCTGCCTGAAGCCCTTTCGGATGAGATCGAAGGCCTTGGGATCGAGCGTATCATACATCCTCACGAAAAAGACGACACGGATACGATGCTATGCGCCAAATACGGCATAGCGCTTGGATTCGAGAAGTTTTTGATCGTCGGCGGGATCGGCGGGGATTTCAGGCATACGATCGCGAACGTGCAAACACTGTCCTTCCTTATGGATATGGATTGTTCGGCCGAGCTCATTTCGGGCATGGAAAAGCTGTTTATGGCAGACGGAGAAACCCTGACATTATTCCGTGACCCAAAACCGGCTGTCCCTGTAGAATTCACAGGGGCCCCGGGAACGAAGTTTTCCGTTTTTTCGTTTTCGGAACGCAGTTCTGGCGTTTATGTTCAAAACTCGAAATACGAGCTGTCAGACGCCGTGCTTACCCAGAGCTATCCTGTCGGCGTAAGCAACGAATTTATCGGCACAGAGCCCGTTACAGTCTCGGTCAGCCACGGAAGGCTTCTTATTATTACTGAATACAATCAAGCTTAAAAATGAGTTATACTAAACCGTGAAATATATAAGACGTAACTCTGGTAAGGGGGTGTAATACGATGGCTTTAATGACTGGTGAGCAATACATTGACAGTCTGCGCAAGCTTGGTACGCAGGTATATCTTTTTGGGAGGAAGGAGCCTAATTGGGTCGATCATCCGATGATAAGGCCTTCGATAAACTGCGTTGCGGCGACATACGATCTGGCGCATGATCCGGAGCATGAAGACCTGATGACGGCGACTTCGAATCTGACAGGACGTAAGATCAACAGATTTACGCATTTACATATGAGCCAGAGCGATCTGATCAAAAAAGTAAAAATGCAGCGGCTTTTGGGCCGCAAGACAGCGTCGTGCTTCCAGCGCTGTGTCGGCATGGACGCGTTCAACGCTGTTTTTTCGACCACATATGAATGCGACCAAAAATACGGTACTAGCTACCATGAAAATTTCAAAAAATTTCTCATAGATGTGCAGGACAACGATTTGACGATAGACGGCGCTATGACTGACCCGAAAGGTGACCGCGGCAAAGGACAGGGCAGTCAGGCCGACGCGGACCTCTTTGTACATATAGTAGAGCGCAGGCCCGACGGTATCGTAGTGCGCGGAGCGAAAGCGCACCAGACCGGTTCGATCAACTCGCACGAACACCTCGTTATGCCTACACAGGCGGTCGCGGAAAACGACGCGGAGTTCGCGGTATGTTTCGCTGTGCCATCCGACGCGCCGGGGCTGTTCATGATATATGGCAGACAGGCTTCGGACACGCGTAAACTCGAGCCCGGCGCGGACGTAGATCTGGGAAATAAAAAATACGGCGGTCAGGAAGCGCTCGTCGTTTTTGACAATGTCTTCGTGCCGAACGAACGCATCTTCATGTGCGGGGAAACCGATTTCGCCGGCATGCTTGTCGAGCGCTTCGCCGGCTACCACAGGCAGTCCTACGGAGGATGCAAGGTAGGCGTCGGCGACGTCATCATCGGGGCGGCGGCTCTCGCCGCGGACTACAATGGCGCGAACAAAGCCTCGCATGTGAAAGACAAGCTGATAGAGATGACGCATCTTAACGAAACGCTTTACGCGTGCGGTATAGCCTGTTCGTGCGAAGGCTACTGTACTGAAGCGGGCAACTTCCAGATCGACCTGCTGCTCGCGAATGTCTGTAAACAGAACGTGACGCGTTTCCCATATGAGATCGTACGGCTCGCCGAAGACATAGCGGGGGGATTGATGGTCACGATGCCTTCCGAAATCGACTTTAAGTCTTCACTGAAAGTGCCGACAGCTTCGGATCTTTCGATAGGAGAATGGTGCAATAAGTTTTTTGCCGGCGTGGACGGAGTCCCGACCGAAAATCGTATGCGCATACTGCGTTTTCTCGAAAATATCTGCCTTGGCAGTTCCGCGGTCGGGTATCGGACAGAGTCGATGCACGGCGCGGGCAGCCCTCAGGCGCAGCGTATCATGATCGCGCGGCAAGGCGATATAGAAAGCAAGAAGAAGCTCGCGAAAGAAATAGCCGGGATAAAAGACTGAGTGCTGGTAGGTATCAGGTATTGCGGCGGCTGCAGGGCT
>Ga0123356_10007793_pt1 | contig 10668 bp, 9 predicted proteins | sample TergutEmb28metaG_2_FD_92546 | JGI IMG/M metagenome (GOLD analysis project Ga0123356, IMG submission 92546) | Embiratermes neotenicus P3 segment gut microbial communities from Petit-Saut dam, French Guiana - Emb289 P3 | ecosystem: Host-associated > Arthropoda: Insects > Digestive system > Gut ... | reverse complement strand
AGTTCATGGAGCAAATAGACTTGGAGGAAATGCATTAGCTGATACACAAGTATTTGGAAAAAGGGCTGGTGTTTCAGCATCCAAGACATCAGAAAATGCTGATTTTGAAATTAATAAAGAAGAAATTGAAAAAGAAGAGATGAGAATAAACAAACTTATGAAAAATGGAAATATTGCTCCATATGAAATTAAAAAAGCTATTCAAAATATAATGTGGGATAAAGTAGCTATAATAAGAAATGAAAAAGATTTAAAAGATGCATTAAACCAATTAAAAGATTTAAAAGCAAAATTAAAAGATATGAATATTAGCACAGAAACACACTATAATAAAGGACTTCAAGAAGGATTAGAAGTAGTTAATATGATTGAAATAGCTATTTTAGCTGTTGAATCAGCTATTATCCGGAAAGAAAGTCGAGGTGCTCATTTTAGAGAAGATTATCCTGAAACAAAAGATGAATGGAAAAAAAGCATTGTTATGAATAAAAATAAAGGTATAAGATATTTCAGTAGATAAAAATAATATTAAGCTATTATTAATCATTTTATTATAAATTAAAATAAAATTATTACTAATTCAAAAAAACTAGTATTGCAGAGAATTGAAATTTGCACAAACTAAAAAAAATTATAAAAGTTGAAAAATAATTGAAAAACATTAATAATAATTTAATGAAGTAGGTTAAAATGAACAAAAAAAATATGATAATCTGTCTTTTGCTTGCAGTGATTTTTGTATTAATATTTATTTCATTTTACATGACTTTAAACACAACTAAAACTAGTGATAACTATTCAAAAAATGTTTTAGCTTCAAATAGTTTGGGAAATGTCACTTTAGAAGGACCATATGGTAATGAAAGTTCAAATAAAAAAATAGCGTTTATTATCGGTGTACATCCTTTAGAATCTAATTCTCATAATGCATTATTAAATTTAATTAGAGAAAAGAATGAATCATTGAATTATTGCTATTATATTTACATAATAAATGTCACAAAAGACAAAAATGATTTTGATAAAGGACGTCTAAATGGTCAGCTATTAGCTAAATCTTATGTTGTTCCACATATAATAAAAAATAATTACAGCTTTGTTGTTGATATTCACTCACACAGATCAGATTATATTGAAAATAACTTTATAGTTTCTCCAATGAATGATAAAAAATCAGAAGAGATAGGTTATAGTATAATAAAAAGAATAAACGGAATGCATATATTAAAATTTGAACCAGCTACTGACAATAGTCCATCAAGTCCAGAATATGTAACAATACCTATAATAAAAAATGGAACTCCTTCAATAATTTATGAAACATTAATTAATGAACCTACTAACATAACTTATACTTATTTATCCCAATTTATTAATAATTTAGATAACCTCAACTTTTATGATTTAACATTAACTGATTAACAATCATTATATGAAAAAAATGAATAAAAAAAGAAAATTAAATAAGATAATAAAATACCTGAGGCTGTCAAAAATTAGGGTGTTGTGAAAATTAAAATCCAGTGAAAAAAAGTTTTTTAATCAAATAGATAAGTTTAAAACATTTTAATTAGTACAATCACTAATTTTTTACAACCAATATCTCAAAAATCAAATTTTTGTAATATATTACCTAAAAAATGTTATATTAAAGAGTTTTCATTATATTATGCTGATTTTAACTCCTCAATAGCTATTTTCGCATTTTTTAAAATTTCATCTTCATTTAACTTTGTTAAGTTCCCATTTTCCATTAATATTTCCCCATTACAAATTGTGGTGTGAATATTAGACCCATTAGCTGCATAAACTAAGTTAGAAGCTATTTGGTTGCTCATTGGAGTTAAATTAGGGCTATTAATATCAACTAATACCATATCAGCATATTTACCTACTTCAAGTGATCCAATATCACTTTCTAAACCTAATGATTTTGCTCCATTTATAGTTGCCATATTGATAACTTCATCGGCTGGAAGTGCCTTTGGATTCATTGTATTTACTTTTTGAAGTAGTGATGCAAATTTCATCTCTTCAAACATATCAAGGTTGTTATTTGATGCTGCACCATCTGTTCCAATAGAAACACAAATATCATTAGCTAATAATTCAGCTACTGGAGATATTCCTGAAGATAACTTCATATTACTACAAGGATTATGAGATATTTTAACATTTCTCTCTTTTATAATAGCTATTTCTTCTTTTGATAACCATACTCCATGAGCAGCTATAACATCACTATTTAGAAATCCAATATCATTTAAATATTCAAATGGACGTTTTCCAGTAGCTTCAACCACATCTTTGATTTCTTTTTGAGTTTCATTCATATGTATATGAATTCCAACGTTGTACTTATTAGCTTCATATCTCACTTTTTCAAGTAGCTCTTTTGAAGTTGTAAATGTTGAATGTGGTCCAAAAAATGTTTTTATTCTCCCATTAGCTGTATTATTGCATTTTTTGATTAAGCTAATGTTTTCTCTAAATTCATTTTCTCTTTTATCCTGATCCCCAAAATCAATCATCCCATAGGATAAACACCCCCTAATTCCAGATTTTTCAACAGATTTAGCTACATCTTCCATGGAAAAGTACATATCGTTAAAAGTCGTGGTTCCTGATTTTATCATTTCTATTTGTGCTAAAAGGGCCCCAATATAACAATACTCTCCATTTAACTTAGCTTCCATTGGCCAAATATGATCATTTAACCAAGTATCCAGTTCCATATCATCAGCGAAACCTCTAAACAGGTTCATTGAAATATGAGTATGTGTATTAACAAGGCCGGGCATCAATATTTTATTAGTTCCATCGATTATCTTATCAATAGCTATTGAATCAATTTTTGGTGATATTTCAACTATTTTATCATTTTCAATAAGTAATGACTCTTTTTTTCCAGATTGAATAATTTTTCCATTGATATTTTCTTGTTTTAGTATTATCGCATCTTTAATTAGAATATTTTTTGTTTCCATTTTCATCACCAGATTTTCAATTAATATTATTTTATTCTTAGATACTTAACAATTTAATTGTCAATTACCAATGCAGTCAATTTAAGAAAATTTTCTCAAAGATAATAATTAATGCTTGCTGTTTCTTCAATAATAAATTAAATCAATATGATTGTTCAGTCAATAATAGTAAGTTATTTATATAGTCAAATCAAATTATATGAGTTAATAGATAGAATAGTTTAACTTATGACCAATATATTTAGGTTGAATATTAAAACACTTATTAACTAATATCTTTAATTTATATATTAATATAGAGGCCGTTCAAAATGAATAAAAAAATTATAATATTATTGCTCTCAGTAACAATTTGTGTAGCTATGTCAGTAGTTACAGCTGAAAATATGTCTGGGACACCAAAAAATGGAGATAAATCCATCGAAATAATTGATGATACAAGTATTGTTCAAGTTCTTAATGATTCTGAACTTTCATTTACCGAGGATGGTTACGAAACCCCAATCCCTATAGAATTTCATAGAATCATAAATGAAGATGATTATGAAGCTACTGATAAAGATATTTCTGAAGATCCAAGTATCAATGAAGAAAAAACTGCAAGAGTAGGCGATGAAAATATTGACATGAAAGAAACAGGAATACCTATAATAGCTATTTTATTAAGTATAATGATAGCCCTAAGCTTTGTAATTAAAAGAAAAAAATGAAAATAATCCTTCTATTACTTTTTATTTTTTCTTTTATCAGTTGAATCTTCTTTATCAAGCTTTAATTGTAATTATTGAGCTAATTTTTCCTTAAATAAATATTAATCCTTTATTTTATCCTGTAATTTATCGATAAACTACTTTTTTACTTTTTTGAAATATATTTTTCAACTTTACTTTCAAAATCAATTTCTTCATCTTCACAATCCAAAAATTTAAGTTGAATACAACCAACTTATATTTATTAAAAATCAATGAAATAAGGAATTCCCATGAAACTTAAAATTGCAATACCTTCAAAAGGAAGAATCAGTGATCCATCAATAGCTATTTTAGAAAAAGCAGGGCTTGGACTTAAAGATGCAAGTAATCGAAAATTATTTTCAAATACTCATAATTCAGCTATTAGTGTGATGTTTGCTCGTGCTGCAGACATTCCAGAGTTTGTAGCTGATAGAGTAGCTGATATGGGAATAACAGGATTAGACTTAATTAAAGAAAATCAATCTAATGTAAAAATTCTTGCTGATTTAAGATTTGGTCAAACAAGCTTAGTTTAGCTTCACCTGAAGATTCAGCTATTGACTCAGTTGATGATTTAAAATCTGGAATGACAGTAGCTACTGAGTTTCCAAATTTAACAAATAGCTATTTAAAGTCATTAGGCATCGAAGCAAAAATTGTTGAGTTAACAGGTTCAACTGAAATTGCTCCTTTTATTGGAGTAGCTGACGTGATAACTGATTTAACAAGTACAGGAACAACTTTAAAAATGAACCATTTAAAAATAGTTGATAATATATTAGATAGCTCAATAAAATTAATAGCTAATGAAAATAGCTATAATGAAAAGAAAAATTTGATTGATAATGTAAAAGTTAGTATTAAAGGAGTTATTGATGCAGATCGAAAAAAATTACTTATGATGAATGTTACAGTTAAAAATTTAGATAATGTTAAAAATTTGATGCCAGCTATGGCAGGGCCTACTGTTTCAAAAGTTTTGTCACGTGGAGAAGATACTGTAGCTATTCAAACTGTTGTAGATGAGGAAGAAGTTTTTGATCTTGTCAACAATCTGAAAAATGCAGGAGCTCGTGATATATTAGTGGTTCCAATTGAAAGGATAATATAAAATAGCTAAATATTAAATTTTGTGCTTAATTATATAACATTAGTTTATTTAATAGGTTAACAATTTATTCTAAAAATATCAATTATTTTTCAGAAAAAATATTTCATTAAATGAAGTATATTAATCTTAAAAATTAAGTCATTTTGTTTTAATAGTATTAAAGAAAGAAGAATGGGAGTTTATACTTCTTCCTCCAATATGGTTAGACCTAGATAGGATCTATGATAAATGAGAAAATTACTAAGGAGGTTTTTGATCTAACCCATTTATAAATTTGACTTAACAAATATATAAAGTTTACTTTATTTTTTTTCAAATTAAATTGAAATATTATTTTTGGATATGAAAAAATTCTAATTAAGGTATAGCTAAAATAAGTTAAGGATTATATTTCGGCAGCTCTCCACTATATCCTCTTGAATCTAAAGCATGCTGTAATTGTTCACTTTTATCAAGAGACCTAAAAAAGAGGTTTGCAGCTAAAAGTCCTAAGGACCTATAAGAATTATTTAAACCATTATATCCCATCCTTGTTTGCTGGGCATGAGTCATTGTTTTCACTTGCTCTAAAAAGACAAAAATTACAGTGTACATCAAAAGTGCTATTTCAATAAATATTTTAGGAACTTTAACTATGTATAATTCGTTTAATATCTCAGCTATTGGAGTTGTCATAGCTAAAAATCCAAGAACAGAAAAACAAGCAAGTGTCCTTGAAAAAGTAAGAATACCAAGAGTTAAAGCATCTTCCCGGACTACAATACCTAAAATGCCGGTTTCATAAATAATTGTACCTGATCCAAAGAAAAAAACCATAACAATACAAGTTAACAATGTAAAAGTAAAAGGAACTGAAATAAATTTAAGATAAAATTTAATTGGAACTTTAGCTATGAAAATCAATAAAATACCAATTAAAAATGCAATTAAAAAGGAAAATTCTGGTATGCCAACTACAAACACCAAAATCATTAGACCAATAGCAACAATAAGCTTTATACTACTATCAATATTCTTTAATTTATTTGTATGAGCAATATAATCAATTTCCATTTTAATCAACTTATTAATGTTATAATAATAAATTTTCTAAATTATTCATCCTATTCATTATTATTACGTTTTGCTTCTCCCTGCCAACGACCAATGAAATAACCTAAAATTACCCCACCAATAGCTGCTTGAACTGCAAAAAGAAGACTTTCAATTTCAGCACTTGGAGGTTCCCAAAGTATAATTGGATTAGGTTCATAACCTGACTCCTCAACAATATCAGAAGCAACATCATCAGTACCAGTAAAGTAATCATGATCATCCCCAAGATCAGAATACATTACCATTGGAGCTACAGCTATAATAACTACAAGAATTAATAAGATTATGTTTCTATGTTTTTTAATATCCATAATATCACCAATTGATTAATTAATAGCCTAGCTATTAATTAGCTACCTCCTCTTTTCCATTATTAGAATCCAATTTCACTTTTAAAACACCTAGTTTTTCAAGTAATTTTGGCTTATATTTCATTAATTGATCCCAAACAACAACAATTAAGAACCCTTCAGCAATAGCTAATGGAATTTGAGTTAAAGCAAAAATTCCTAAAAATGTGCTGAGAGCTGCTTGGAATGTAGGTTCTGGAAAAGCCAAAGCTAATTGGAATGATGTAGTAATATATGTAAAAAGGTTTCCAAATACTGCTGCAAAGAATATAGCTATTGAAGAAGATACCTTCCTATCAATTAGAAGCCTATAGATTCCCCAAGCTGCAAAAGGACCAACTATTCCCATAGAGAATATATTGGCTCCGAGAGTAGTAACTCCTCCATGAGCAAGAAGTAAAGCCTGAAACAATAAAGTAATTGTAGCAAGAACAGAAACTACAGCCGGACCAAATATAGCCGCTCCAAGACCATTACCTGTAGGATGAGAGCAACTTCCTGTAACAGATGGTATTTTAAACGATGAAAGTATAAACATAAAAGCTCCACTTACTGCAATAAGAGCCTTTGACTCTGGAACTTCATCTGTTAATTTTTTAATTCTAATTATTCCATAAACAACAACAGGTATTGAGACCAGATACCAAAATATAGGCCATAAACCTGGTAAAAATCCTTCCATAATATGCAAACATAACATCTCCATAAAATTATAAATTTAAGTATACCTTATTTTTTTTCAAATTAACTTGAATATATAATTATATAAAAAATATATATATAAACTTTTTGATTATTGAGAGTGTCAAAAAGTGTGGAGTTTTTTGGAAAAATTTGATTTTTATTTATAAACATTTATAAGTAAATTTGAAAATTTTAGAAAAAACTCCACAAAAATTTACACTTTTGATATATTAAATTTAGAAAAAAGTAAAAAAAATAAAAAAAGATATAAAAAATACTATAGATTAAATAAAAAATATAAAAATACTGATAGATAATAGATATATTATTATGAAAACTTAACTATCATAATAAATTATATTGATATATAATTTTGAAAATCTTTTATTTGAATTTATTTTAGTAAAATTCCAGATTATTGTAGTTATTTCCATTTCTATTATTATATAAATTTATCACAAAATTAATTCCCTGACAATACCATTTTAACAATTATAATGAATAAACTATTAAAAGGTTAAAATATGAAATTTTTAAGATTTTATTATAATGATAAAATAAAAACAGCTTATTTAGATGATAAAAAAGTAATTGAACTTAAAGACCCTATAGAAAAAGTTTTAAAATCTTGGAAAACCCGAAAATATATGAACAATCAGGTGAAAACTAGCTATTCAATTGAAGATATTGATTTTGCACCTCCAGTAACTCCATCTAAAATCATTTGTGTTGGGCTAAATTATAAAGATCATGCTAATGAATTAAAGATGGAAATTCCAAATGAGCCAAAAATATTTTTAAAACCTCCAAGTGCAGTTATTGGACATGATGGTATCATCAACTATCCAAAATCTTCTAATGAAGTTGATTATGAAGCTGAGTTAGCTATTGTCATTGGGAAAAAAGGAAAAAAAATAGAAGCAGATAAAGCTAATGAATACATTGGAGGTTACACGATTTTAAATGATGTAACTGCAAGAGACCTTCAAAGAAAAGATGAACAATGGACAAGAGCTAAAAGTTTTGACACTTTTGCCCCAATAGGGCCATTTATTGAAACCGAAATGGACCCAAGAAGTCAAAACATTTCTTTAAAAGTTAATGGAAAAATAAAACAAGAATCTAACACAAAAAATATGATATTTTCACCACAAGACCTTGTTGAGTTTATATCAAATATAATGACTTTAAATCCTGGAGATATAATAGCTACTGGAACTCCATCAGGTGTAGGAGAAATAAAATCTGGAGATATTGTTGAAATAGCTATTGATGATATTGGAATTCTTAAAAATAAAATTATGTGACACTTATTAAAATTTTAGACTCCAAAAAGTTTGGTATTGGGAGTGTCCAATAAATATTCTTCATTTCAAAAATCTTAAAGAAACTGTATATTATTATATATGATATAGAATTTTCCATATATTTCTTTACACATCTAAATCAAAATATGAATTATCGGACACTCCCGTATTATTAGTTATGGTATGGAAATTCACTTATAATTCCAGCCAATACCAACCACTTATTTTAATCAATACTTTACACAGATAAATATTCAATCTATTCAAGAATTAATGAACATGATAAAATTAAAAATCATTTAACTGTCAATCACTCAAAAAAAGAATATGCAAAAGGTAAAATTCATGTTAATACTTGTGAAAATATACATTCATTACTTAAACCATTTTAAAAATGTTTAGAGACGTTTCAAAGAAATTTTTAAAAAGTTGCATTATTTATCACTGCTGATAAGTTAAGACAATTGAAATATTTTTGTTCAGATTAATTGCTGTTTACTGTTAAAATGTTCAGAAACTAGTGGGTTTGTATATTTATTATTTAGGTTTTTGTAAAAAATTTCTAAACCGTTTTCTTAACTTATCAGCAGTGCATTATTTATCAATATTTCACAAATTATAAAGAAGATACACCAGATAAAATTCTACAAGCAATACTAAAACCACGAGCTATATTAAGTGCATGAGCGAACTAAAAATAGCTCCACCAGTTCCAACTGATCGATTATTGGTGTTTTTTAGTCAAATTCTTTTTGGAGTTTTAATCTAACAGTAGTTGTTTTAGTTATAATTTTAATGAACAATAGATTAACTTAGCTATAGCTTTATCTTACCAAATCTAAGTTATTGAAATTCCATACTTAATGGGACTGTCAATTTATTAGTTGATACAGCTTTTAAATTGGTTTTTAAGCTTAAATTTGTAAATACACGATTTTTGAAAGAGTGATTTTTCTTGCCAACTAGCAAATTGACAGCCTCTACTTAATGTTATACAAAATAAGTATAACATATTAAAAATAGATATAACACAAAGAAATAAAAAATTCTAACTTAGAAATACTATTTTCAAGTAAAAAATGGTCAAGATAAAAAAGAGGTAAAAAAACATGGAAAAGTTACCTATTGGGATATCGACTTTCTCTAAATTAATTGAAAATGATTATATTTATGTAGATAAAACAAAACATATCTATGAAATGATAAACACTGGCGAAGTTTACTTTTTATCAAGACCAAGAAGATTTGGAAAGTCATTATTAGTTAGTACTTTAGAAAACCTATTTAAAGGAAATAAAAAACTATTTGAAGGATTATACATTTATGACAAATGGAATTGGGAAGAAAAGTATCCTGTAATACATCTAGATTTTACTAATCGTGCTCATAACACACCTAAAGAGTTAAAAATTTCCATTAATAATTTTCTTAACATAACTGGGGAAGAATATAATCTAAAATTAACTGACAATGACTTATATGTTGATAGGTTTGAAGAATTAATAAAAAAAATACACAAAAAAACAAACAAAAGAGTTGTAGTTTTAATAGATGAATATGACAAACCCATCATAGACAATATAGCTAAAAAAGATGTGTTCTATGGGAATCAAGAGATTTTAAAAAGTTTTTACAATGTTTTAAAGGGAACCGACAGATATATTAAATTTATCTTTATTACTGGTGTTTCTAAGTTTGCTAATATGTCTTTATTCTCTTCATTAAACAACCTTAATGATATTACATTAAATAGAGATTTTGCTTGTATCTGTGGATACACACATCAAGACCTAAAAGATAACTTTAAACCTTATTTAAATAATCTTAAAGACGAACTATCTATTTCATATGAAGAAACTATTAAAAAAATCAATTATTGGTATGATGGTTACAGCTGGGACAGTAAAAATAAAGTTTATAATCCATTTTCAACATTAATGCTGTTTAATAATAAAAAATTCTCTGATTATTGGTTTGATACCGCCACTCCAGAACTTTTAATAGATGTTTTAAAAAGGTCAAAAGACTTTAAAGAAGTTTTAAATCCTATAATAGTCAAAGAGTCAAGGTTTAAAACATTTAATTACGATAATATAGATCCAATAAGCATATTTTTTCAAACTGGATATTTAACCATAGTTGAAGAAATGATAATCGGAGATATTATTCATTATAAGCTCGAATTTCCTAATTTTGAAGTAGAAAGTTCTTTATTAGATCATTTAATAGATTTAAACTTATCTGAAAAGAAAACATTTGAACAAAAAGAGAAGATAATTTCTTATATTGAAAAAATAGATAATAAAAATTTCCAAAAAGAAATGAGAGCTTTTTTAGCAAGAATACCCTCGAGAATTCATATAGAACAAGAATACTACTACCAATCAATATTCTTAGCTT
>Ga0123356_10007792_pt1 | contig 10668 bp, 11 predicted proteins | sample TergutEmb28metaG_2_FD_92546 | JGI IMG/M metagenome (GOLD analysis project Ga0123356, IMG submission 92546) | Embiratermes neotenicus P3 segment gut microbial communities from Petit-Saut dam, French Guiana - Emb289 P3 | ecosystem: Host-associated > Arthropoda: Insects > Digestive system > Gut ... | reverse complement strand
TAGGTGGCCTTACCATCAACGGTAATGCCCAAGTGCTCGACAAAGAACAAACAGTGATAGAGGGTCTGTATGCATCGGGTAACGCCTCTGGCAACTTCTATGCTGGAAACTATCCACGTCATATCCCTGGCACTTCTGTAGGCAGGGCGGCAACATTGGCCTATGTTGCAGCTGAGCATATGTTGAAAGGAGGTCAGTCATGAGTAAAACCAGAATGAGATTGAATCTCGCTTTGATTTTGGTAATCACTGCTTTTGTTTCGCTTGCACTGATTGCTGGCTGTACTCCTCAACAAACAACCGAAGGTGACACAACGCAGGATACTACATTTGTAGAGGGAACTGCCTTCGTTTCTGACGAACAATGTATGAGTTGCCACGGCGGCACCTACGAATCCGTTGCTCGGTTAACTTCTGACTTGGGAGTCTGGAACCCGCATAACCCCATTCACGGAGGCTACAACACATGCGTGAACTGCCACGAGATAGATCGAGCTACTACTTATAACTACTGCTCGCAGTGCCATGTATACAAACCAGAAGCAGAACCCTTATTCTTATTAGACGCTTCCTGATCAGCTTTTTTACCCCCGGTGCCTATTTAAGAAAAGCGCCGGGGGTTTTATTGTTCCTAAGATAACTGCCCCTTTTCAATCCTTAACTTCCACACCACTTTCTTTATATGCTATGTCCTCAACGCTAGTGAAAGCAGGAAACATGCTGGCAACAGAAGATGTGCTGCAAAATCTGAGGACGACCCGAGGGGACAGGTCCCGCGGGTCATTTCAAATGACCCGCGGGACCTGTCCCCTCGGGTCGTCCCCCCTGTCCCACATTTTTACCTTTTTTTCAATAAACCAAAAAAGTTAGCGTGAGAGCAAATTGCTCCCCCTGCTTCCTTTATACTATAGGGTATGAATGGCGTGGTATTCAGAGGGAGTGTTATACTTCATAGTGGAGCTGGCTATTACATTTGAAAGGGGTTGACTTGGCGAATTCGGAAGAAGGTTTACACGACAGCAAACCTGTCGTTTTAACCGTAGACGATGACCCAATTATCCTCAATTCTGTACTTGTTGCACTCAAGGATGATTATGTCGTGAGGCCGTTTCCTTCGGGAGAGGCTGCTCTCAGGTATCTGGAGAACAATCACGTTGACATCATCTTGCTTGACCACAATATGCCTGAGATGACCGGCCTTGAAGTACTCGAAAAACTCCAAGAAGACCCCAAGCTCAAATCGATTCCCGTCATCTTCCTCACCGGTTCGGTCAACAGTGACGATGAGGTGCAAGCTCTGGAAAACGGCGCTGTTGACTACCTGCTTAAGCCCTTCCGTCCGCGAGCACTCATCACCCGCGTACGTCTGCAACTGGAGCTCTTCCGCCACCGTCATCAGTTGGAGGAGATGGTCCAGGAGCAAACGACTCAGATCCGTCGCGTCAACAAAAAGCTCGAGCAGCGAGACCGCATCACTTTGGACCTCCTGGCGCAAGCCTCAGACATGCGCGACCACGATACCGGGGCTCACATCGACCGCACCACAGCCTATACGCGCGCGCTGGTCATGGATCTGGTCGAAAACCCCAAGCCGGGCTATGAAATCACGCTGGATTACGGCCAGGACATCATCGACGCTGTCAAGCTGCATGATCTGGGCAAGCTTGCCATGCCGGACAGCGTGTTGCTCAAGCCGGGAAAGCTCACCATTGAGGAGTTCAGCATCATCCAAACGCATCCTATCCATGGCCGCGATATGCTCCGCCGCGCCATCGACAAGATGGAAGAGGACACACTACTGCTCACAGCCCTGGACATCACCTTTGGCCATCATGAGAAATGGGATGGCAGTGGGTATCCCTGCGGACTTTCGGGAGAAGATATCCCCCTTTCCGCACGTATAGCAGCCATCGCAGATGTCTATGATGCACTCACTTCAAACCGACCCTACAAAAGAGCTTTTTCTGCAGAAAAGGCTCTTGGTATCATGTACGAGGATTCCGGCAAACATTTTGACCCTTATCTCATAGAGGTCCTCCAGCGTCATGAGGAGGAGTTCGAGGAAATCTCCCTCAGTAACCAAGACCCTGTCAGGGAGTATATGTAGAGTTTGTTAGAGAGCATCTCTCAAAGGTAGGCCTTCAGGCTACCTGTTTAGTACTAACGAGACGGAGACTCAATGTCAAGCATCACAACCGATCAGATACTGGCCTCAACGGAGATTCATGGTGTAGACATCATGGAGGCATTGGGGCGCATGGGTAACAATTCCAAGATATTCATGCGCATTATCCATTCCTTTACCACCAATATGCCCGGTAATCTCGCCGAGCTGGCCACCGATACCATAACTGCCGACACACTCAAGGATTATTCGATCCGCATCCACGGTGCCAAGGGCTCTTGCTATGGCATAGGAGCCAATGCCATGGGCGACGTTGCCCTGGCACTGGAGATGGCTGCCAAGGCAGGAGACCTGGAAACCTGTTTGCGCGATAACGATTCTTTTATCACCGGCACGCAAGAACTGCTGGTAGAGTTAGAAGCTTTGGAAGCGAGGGTCGAACAACTGGAAAGCGACGGGGGAGGCAAAGCTCAGGCAGATAAGCCGGATGCCGCTAAGCTCAGAGCACTCCTGACAGCAACACAGCAATTCGATATCGATGAGATGGGCAAGCTGGTAGAAGAGCTCGCTGGTATTCAGTATGCGCAAGGCAGCGAAATAATCTCGAGGATCAAAAATGCCAATGATGCCTTCGATTACCTCACCGTTGAAGAAACCATAGCCGCTTACCTTAAAGAAAATTCGTACTAATGTGTCATGGGGACCTGTCCCCTCGGGTCGTCCTCCCTGTCGTCCTGCGCGTCGCGAAGCGATGTTGCAGGACCTAAACAGCTCACGGGGACGGTTCTCGTGAGTCATTATAAAATGACTCACGAGAACCGTCCCCGTGAGCTGTTGAGAAAATACGTGACTTACGGAGACGGGGAATCTGTGTCAACTTCCCCGTCAGACTGTGTGAAAACTCCTCCCTGTCGTCCTGCGCGTCGCGAAGCGATGTTGCAGGACCTATAGGTTTTGCACTGGACTAGTAGGTCCTGCATAGAAATCAGTTGCCAAAACGGGCAGGCCGTGAGAGAATAGGCATCCCAATAAGCAATTTGTTCTCATCTGCATAAAACACAGCAGGTAACGAAGTTTTAACACACAAGAAAAGGCAGCATTATGGAGTTTCTCAAAGTATCTTCAAAGTCTTCTCCCTCCTCGGTTGCTGGTGCCATTGCCGGCATGATCAAAGATGGCGTGCACGTTGAGATTCAAAGCGTGGGCGCGGGGGCGGTCAATCAAGCCGTCAAGGCAATAGCCATTGCGCGCGGATTCCTCTCTCCCATTGGAATAGAGATCGTGTGTATCCCTGCCTTTGCCGACATCAGCATAGACGGCGAGACACGAACCGCCATCCGCTTTGTGGTTGAGCCAAGATTCATGCGTGGCGCATCACCGGTTGACAACGACGATCACCTGAATTTGGACTCACAGAGATACTAGCCACAGTTTTAGAATGAGCCCCTTTCCCTCACAGCTTTCTGGTAGCACCTACCACATAATCACCTTTGGTTGTCAGATGAATAAGAGCGATTCCGAGCGAGTTGATGGCATGCTGGGTGCCTTGGGCGGCGAGGCTGTAGCCACTCAGGATGAGGCCGATATCATCGTGTTCATGACCTGTTGCGTGCGAGAGGCTGCTGACGTACGGCTCTACGGGCAGGTGGCTTCCCTCAAGAATTCTAGGGCCCTGGTGGTGGTGGGTGGCTGCATCGGGCAGCGTGATGGAGCCGAGCTGGCAGCCAAGATGCCGCATGTTGGCGTGGTGTTTGGTACGCATAACCTGGCGAGCCTGCCGGCACTTATCATGGAGGCTCTTGAGGCCAAGGACAAGAAGCCGGTGGTCGAGGTCATCAGCAACAAGGACGCTACTGCGTTTAATCGCTCTCCCGCCGGCACCGATACCCCCGTGACACGAGAGCATTTCTGGCATGCCTGGCTCCCTATCATGACCGGTTGCAACAATTTCTGCTCGTATTGCGTGGTGCCCTATGTGCGCGGGCGCGAGAGAAGCATGCCTTTTGAGGAGGTGCTCCAAGAAAGCAAGCGCCTGGTAGGCGACGGAGTGCGCGAGATCACCCTTTTGGGGCAAAACGTCAACGCCTATGGGCATGACCTCTACGGTGGATCCCGCTTTGCCGAACTGCTCTTAGCTGTGGGAGAGTGCGGTGTGGAGCGATTGCGTTTTGTCACCTCTCACCCTAAGGACCTCACCGAGGATACCATCAAGGCCTTTGCCGAGCTGCCCTCGCTCATGCCGGCTCTGCATCTGCCGGCGCAAAGCGGCTCAAACAGGATACTTGAGGCCATGAATCGTCGCTATACCGCCGAACACTACCTGCATTTGGTGGAGCAGGTGAGGTGCGCTTCTGCGGCAGCTGGCAAGGAGCCCGTGGCTTTTTCCACGGATATCATCGTTGGCTATCCGGGTGAGACCGAAGAGGATTTTGAGCAGACCATGGCCCTGGTTAAAGCGGTTGGTTTTGCCCAGGCTTTCACCTTCATCTACTCCATGCGCAGCGGCACGCCTGCGGCAGAGCTTGCGGCAGAGCTTGCGGATGAAACGCCGCGAGAGATGATCCAAGAGCGCTTTGACCGGTTGGTAGAACTGGTACAAGAGAGCGCCTGGACCTTCAACCAGCAGTTCCTAGGCACAGAGGTGCTCACTTTATTTGAGGGAGCTTCCAAGCGCGACAGTAGCGTATTAGCGGGGCGTGGACCGCAAAACCAGACCGTGCACGCACCGCTCCCAAAGGGTAAAAGCAGCGCCGATTTTGTAGGCGAGCTCCTACCGGTACGCATAAGCGAGGCAAAGACATGGTACCTGAGCGGCACTTTGTAGGCAGCCTGTAGGCAGACTGAAGGTAGACTGAAGGCAGACTGAAGATAGACTGAAGGCAGACTGAAGATAGACTGAAGGCAGACAGCGATGAATCATTGCACACCATCTTCCGACCTGATTGTTGCGATAGTCGGCCCTACTGCCACCGGCAAATCATCCCTGGCGGAGAGTCTGGCACAAAAGCTTGATGGCGAGATAGTGAGCGCCGACTCCATGCAGGTATATCAAGGCATGGACATCGGCACAGCAAAGATGCCTATTGGTCGACGCGGCGTGAGGTACCACTGCATAAATTTGGTGTCACCGGATGAGGAGTTCAATGCCTTCCTCTACCAAAGGGCGGCTCGGGCTGCTTTTGAGGATATCTGGTCACGCGGCAAGCAAGTCATTTTGTGCGGCGGCACCGGCCTCTATGTCCGTACGGCCTTGGAAGCATTTGTGTGTCACGGGGATGACCCGAGGGGACAGGTCCCGCGGGTCATTCCAAATGACCCGCGGGACCTGTCCCCTCGGGTCGTCGGGACGACCGCCCCCGGTCGTCCGGTACCAAGCGAGCCTGCCTTGGAAGCATTTGTAGGGACGACCGCCCCCGGTCGTCCGGTACCAAGCGAGTCGGCCATTCCCCGCGCCTCGGAACTTCGGCAACGTTTGACCAAAGAAGCCGAGGATCTTGGGCCAGAAGCCTTCCACGCCAAACTTGCGGCCATCGACCCTCAGAGCGCTGCGCTTATTCACCCCAATAATGTGCGCAGGGTGATACGAGCCTTTGAGTGGCTGGAACAGGGGAGTAGTTATATGGAGCAGGCAGCGGGATTCGCAAGCAACACCGAGGTCTATCCCGTTGTCTACCTAGGTTTGACCCTGCCCAGGGAAAAGCTCTATAAGCTCATCAATGAGCGGGTAAGGCAGATGATTGAGCAAGGTCTGCTGCAAGAGGTGCAGGGTTTGCTCGACAAGGGCTATGGGCAGGCGCTCACCTCTCAGCAGGCCATTGGCTACAAAGAGCTTGTTGGTGTGCTTTCTGGAGCAGTGAGCCTGGACACAGCGGTGGAGCAGATCCAACAAGCCACCCGCCGCTATGCCAAACGGCAGCTCAGCTGGTTCAAGCGCAATGAACGCATCCACTGGCTGGATGCCCAAAAACCTCTCGATGAACTCACTGAGGAAGCTGATATGATCATCACCAAGGAAATGACCTGAATGGATGACCCGAGGGGACAGGTCCCGCGGGTCATTTAAAATGACCCGCGGGACCTGTCCCCTCGGGTCATCGGGACGACCGCCCCCGGTCGTCCGTAGATGCTTGTACACCGGTAGTACCGGACGGTCGAGGCGACCGTCCCTACCCTTGCCACTCTGTAGGGACGACCGCCCCCGGTCGTCCGCTCCCAAAAAGAAGCAATTAACGAGAAAGCGTAGGCCTTTGATAGCAAGCACCAAACAAAAGCCCCGTAAGGTCCTCCTGGTAGACGGTTATAACGTCATCCGGGCGGGTGGCTATTATGATCATCTGGTGGAGCAAGTACCCGACCACTCGCAGGATTCCTTCAACACCGCACGAGAAGCCCTGCTCTCGGATGTGGTGTGCTTTGCGGGGAGGGAATATCAAGCTACGGTGGTGTTCGATGGCGCAGGAAACCCAGGTTCTGAGGGAGAAAAGCAAAGCTTTGGCACCATCGAGTACCTGTTTTCACCTTATGGGGTATCAGCGGATACGATTATCGAAAAGCTCGCCAACCAAGCGGCCAAGGAAGGCCTTGAGGTGCTGGTGGTGTCTTCCGATGCAAACATACAGGCAACCGTCTTTGGTCATAGGGTTGCCCGCATGAGCGCGGCAGGCTTTTACTCGGAGATTGAGTCACTGCAGGGGAGTCTGGATGAGCTCTCCTCACAAGGTCGTCATATCTCTGCCCGAAAGAACACCCTCACCGAGCGCATAGACCCAGAGGTCTCAGAAAAACTGAGACGCCTTGTGAGAGGTGAAGACTGGGACTGACACAATATCTCGGACCCTCTGTCTGCTTGAGCGCCTTGACTATCAAGTAACTAGATAGTTTATACTGGGAGCCCCCCCACCCTTTTTGGTAGGAGCTGGATGATTGCCTGGCTCCTACCAACTCTTTTTTGGGGACCTAATCACTTTTTCAAATAATTGACTCACAGGGACGGTTCTCGTGAGCCATTTAAATGGCTCACGAGAACCGTCCCTGTGAGTCAATCAAGCTTTAATTGAATTAAGTAGCTTGCGGATCTCAAAGTACTGCTTTCCTCTGTGGAGAAAGCCTTTGAGATCTCTCCCGGTAGCACGATGCCGCATTTCAACGGGAAGCTCATCTACCCGCAGATGCTGCCGCAGGGCCTTGATGGTCATGTCTACCTCCATGGCATAACCGTGGGCAAAAGGCCTTACGCAGTCAAGGCAGTTAAGTGTCAGGGCACGCTGCCCACAAAGAGGGGCTTTAGCCTCAAAACCACCACCATGTTTTGCAATGCCATCACGGGCGAGTGTCTGCACCCAGCCAAACCCTGCTTTACCAGAGGGCCTTGGCATGATGCCAATTGCCAAATCAGCCATGCCAGCCTCGAGCGGTTTCAACAACTCCCCGGCAGCTGAGGCACTCTCCTCTAAATCACCGTCTAGGAGTATAACGCCATCCAAGTTCCCAAAAGGCTGCTCGCTCAGCAAGGTGAAGGCAGCGAGCTCCATCGCAGTACCTTTACCGCGATTGGATTTGTTGCTCACCACCATAGCCCCCGCACGGCTGGCCTCCCCGGCGGTATCATCCTTTGATCCATCGTCAACAACTATGACACCCACAACTCCGGGCACCAGGGCTGCTGCAGCAACAGTGCTCTGAATCCGGTCTGCCTCATTATAGGCAGCAATAAGAACCGCATATCTAAAAGGGGCACGAGTGTTCATAGAGACATTGTAACTAAAACTTATCTAGGGCGAAGCCCCCTATCGCTCTTCCCCTTTTTTAAAATACGTGAGGGGCTCGGGTAACAGCGAAGACCTCCGAATGCTGACAGCAACAGCGATTCATGCTTGAGCTTGAGCATGTGAAGATTATCGTAGTATGGCCTGCTAAGAACTACTCTTTTTTCAGATTGAACAAAAGTTGACTATGCAAAGCTCTATAAGCAGCAGCGAAGTGAGGATTCCTTTTATGCCTAGCTCTTCTTGGCCAAAAACAGAAGTCGTGCGCGATATTCATAAACTCGATACTTGCAAGTGGTCAGAATTGGAACTTGTGCGCGATTTTTGGCAGGTTTTCAGAAGTTTCTGGTCAAGAATCGAAGTTGTGCGTGATTCTTGGCAACATCGCACACCCAGTGCTAGCTCGCCTGATGGCCCACTGATGATAAAGTGCTGGTAGAGAGCTTGTTCAGTTTATCAGTGCTATCTAGTTGCTTGATGGTTGAGGTGCTTTTTGTCGTCATTTCTGCCAAATTTCGCGCACAGCTTCGATTCTTGACCAGTAACCCTCGATATCCTGCCAAAAATCGCGCACAAGTTCGAATCTTGGCCATTGCCTCATCTAGCTTGTAAATTCTATAAACAGCGAAGTACTTATCGATGAGAAAAAAGTTAGGTAGCTTAGGTTGTAAGAACAGGCGTGGGGCTAGATTGCTGTTCTTTGGCCAGCTGCCTTGAATGGTCAACATTCGGGGTCCTTCGCCGTCCCCCGAACCCCCTCGCGTTAATTTAAAAAAGGGGAAGAGCAATAGCGTGGGCTCTGCCCCCGCCCCACTTCGCGGGGCCCCACCCCCCTGGATAACAGAGAAAGAAGGAAGCTTCTTAAGGTTCATATCGTAGGTAATGACATCGGTATCATACGTCCGTATCACCCCAGAGCCAGCATACCTTCATTAACATTCATGTAACAAGGCTTGCTTGTACGGTATACTGGCTTTCGTGACTTGCTCTTTTGGGTCTATTGCTGGGCATCAGCAGACAAACGGTTTTGATGTCGATGATTGGGAATAATCGACCTACTGTTTGCCAGGATTGCTCAGCAATTTCATAAGTCAAGTTAAAACGGAAAATTCGAGAAGAAAGAACAGAAGGAGAAACCTTATGAAAAAGGGAATTGCAGTCGTGTTGATTTTTGTGCTTGGTCTTGGTGTATTGGCTGGATGTGGCGGCGGCGGTAGCAGCACTAATAATGATGCTCCTGCCGATAATGGACAAGAAGCTCCAGTTGCCGAAGCTCCTGTCGTACTCGCACCGTACACGGTGGACATGACGACGGACGAAATGTGGGAGACCTACAAAGCGTTTTCTGCAGACAAGAATTTAAGTGAAATAAGCTATGAAATGCTGGTTGAACTCTTTGGTGTCGAAGCCGAGCTTTCAGCTGAAGACTCAACAGACAAAAACGATTGGTATCAATGGTATGCCAATGATACCGGCGGCTTGATTGTTCTGTTCAGTAAAGATACCGGCAAATTCGTGAGCGCGAGTATGGCCTATCCTAATCCCTAGGAAGCCTGTTTAGGTTCAGCAGGATGGCTCACGGGGACGGTTCTCGTGAGCCATTTTTTGGGACATGGGGGACGGGGCTTGGTGGGACAGGGGGGACGGGGCTTGGTGTACCAATTTTCCTTCAAGGAAAATTGGTACACCAAGCCCCGTCCCCCCTGTCCCACCAAGCCCCGTCCCCAAACCGTGAGTTCTAAAACGTCCGGCCCCTCTGTCTGCCTGACTGCTATAATCTGTTAGGCAGCACGAATACCTACTTGTGCGCCAGGTGCTCGTTTTGTGGGTGAGGTACTGGAGGTTCGCTCTCGTCGTGCTGGCAATGATTTCCGCGTTGATATTCTGTATCGCCATACCCTTTATCTTCATGGCGATGCTCACACGCTCACTTGAGAGGTCGGCGCCGCACTATCCCAACTATCGTGGCATCAGCGTATATAACGGTCTGGGCATTGTCTGGTTCGTCTGGCTCTTGTCCTTTTGGGGAGGGGCGCATCTCCTCAATATAGCCAACTGCATCCAACCTAATTGGATGAGTTATCTCATTCCGATATTCCCCCTCATCGCAGGGTCTTGTATCTTTGGACTCTTTGATGACTGGGTGGGAGACGACAACGCCAAGGGCTTCAGGGGTCACATCGGGTCGCTGGTAAGGGGGATCCTCACCACCGGTGGCATCAAGATGCTCTCGATTGGCCTCCTCTCACTCTTTACCATGATCTCGCTTTATTGGAGTAGCACCGAGGGTCTGGTGCGCATCATAGCCGGAACCTGCGTCATAGCGCTTTCCGCAAACTTCATCAATCTCTTTGACCTTCGGCCCGGACGCGCGGGGAAGATCTACTCCCTCAGCCTGCCCGTTTGTCTGGTGGCTGTGGCCTTTGGCGGCAACGTGTTTTTGGATTGGCCGGATATCGTCTCACTGGCTTTGGCTGGGCTGGGACCACTCATCGCGGTCTGGCGTTACGATATTGGTGAGAAGGGCATGCTGGGAGACGCGGGCGCAAACTCCATGGGGGCCTTTCTCGGGTTTCTCCTGGCCACCGCCCTGCCGCTTTGGCTGCTCATCAGCTGGGCAGTTCTGATGCTGGCTCTCAATCTAACCGGTGAATACGTATCGTTCAGCAAGATCATCGAACGCAACAGGATTCTCAACAAACTGGACCTTATTGGTCGAAAAGATGACGTAGAATTAAAGGAAGATATCGTAGAATAAAGAAATCGAAGCTATGAGCAT
>Ga0123356_10007791_pt1 | contig 10669 bp, 9 predicted proteins | sample TergutEmb28metaG_2_FD_92546 | JGI IMG/M metagenome (GOLD analysis project Ga0123356, IMG submission 92546) | Embiratermes neotenicus P3 segment gut microbial communities from Petit-Saut dam, French Guiana - Emb289 P3 | ecosystem: Host-associated > Arthropoda: Insects > Digestive system > Gut ... | reverse complement strand
TACCTTCTTGCCGCCGGCGGCATGCTGTCGGCCAGGCCCAGCAGCCGGTCCTCCGGGATCACCACGGCGAATTTCGTCTCCAGTATATCCTCCGCCTGCTTTTCCTTCAGCTGGTAGCCGCGCTTGGCGGCCTTGGGGTTGGCCCGGTTCAGCACGCACATTACCTTGCCGGGTTTTTGCTTTAAGGCCATGCGTATTATGCGGTCGCAGTCCCGCAGGGCGGAGGGCTCGGGCAGGGTCACGGCTATCAGCCCGTCGGAAGCGTCCACATACGCCATCACGTCCGGGCCCACGCCGGCCGGGGCGTCTATCAGCACATAGTCAAAGTCACGGGCCAGCTCACCGGCCACCCATGCCATGCCGCCCGGTGGCAACGGGGTGCCCTGGGGGGCGGGCAGCAGGTGCAGCGTGCTTATCCTGGGGTGGGTTATCAGCGCGTCCTCCACCTCGCAGCGGTGTTCGGCCACGTCGGCCAGATCGTAGAGCACGCTGTGCTCCAGCCCCAGCGCCATGTCCAGGTTGCGCAGGCCGATATCGCCGTCCACCACAGCCACGCGCTTGCCGCACAGCGCCAGCGCGGCGCCCAGGTTGGCCGTCAGCATGGTCTTGCCCACGCCGCCCTTGCCGGAAGCGATTGTGTATATCAAGGCTATCTACCACCTTTTAATTAAATGAATTGCCGGGGAAAACCGGCTCCATGTTGCCCCTGCTGCGATTTTCCATCCAGTAGCTTATCACGGCCCGGGCAGTGATGGCGTTTTTGTCGCCGGCGGAACCGTTGGGTATATAGGTTACCACGGCTATCTCCGGCTCGTCAAAGGGCGCAAAGGCCACCAGCCAGGCCGACTGCTCAATATCGATATCAGACACCTGCGCGGATCCGGTTTTGCCCGCGATATCGTCCTTGTATTTAAAGTTTTGGAAAGCGGAGGTCGCCGTGCCGTCCACGTCGCTCATAACCTCGCGCATACCCTCTTTTACAGCAGCCACATAGGCCTCCGGCAAATTCAAGTCGGTAAATTGGGGCACGGTTTGGATAACTTCGCCATTGGGGTCACGCCGTGCTTTAATTATATGAGCATCGAACAGCTTGCCGCCGTTGGCCACCGCCGCTGCGTACCGGGCCGCAGCCACAGGGGTAATCATAGTTGCTTCCTGCCCGATGCTGGCAAACAGCGTGCGGGTAGCCGTCCATTTTAGCTGGAACAAATCCTCGTTTACCATGCTGTCCAGCTTGTCCGCCTCCACGTTGGCCGCCGGGATGGCCAGATCCTTTGCCAGCACTTCACGCACGATGGGACCCTGCTCGCCCTCGGCGGCCGCACGCATAATGCGCTCCAAGGCGTCCTCCAGAGTTTGCGGATCCAGATGCCAGCCCTTGTCCGCAAAGTAATTGGTGAAAAAGTTTTTTAGTTTGCGATAGGTCAAGCGGGCGTCGTTGCCGCGCTGGCGGGAGGCGGGTAGTGAAAGGTCGTACAGGGTGGTGGGGCTGGCAACCTGGCCTTGCAGCTCGCCCTGCAATTCAATGCCGGAAAGCTGGTTAAGCCCGAACTTCGCCGCCCAGTCAAACATTTTTTCCCAACCCATGCGGAAAGCCAATTCATAAAAGTAATAGTTGCAGCTATTTTTCAGCGCTGCCATCACGTCTTGATTGGCGTGCCTGTCCAAGCCTTCACGCAGCCAGCAGCGCGGGCCGTGGAACTCTGAATCCTCGGCCAAGTGTTTTATATACTCACCCTCGTCGGTGATTTCCTCGTTTATTGTCACGACATCTTCGCACAGCCCGGCAAACGCGGTGATCATCTTAAAAATCGAACCAGGATGAGCACGTGAAGCGATGGCCTTGTTAAACATGGGCCGGCCGGGGTCGTCCTGCAGGCGTTGGTATTCTGCTTTCGATATACCTCCGATGAATAAATTCGGGTCATAATTCGGGTAATTCGCCAAAGCTAAGATTTCTCCGTTGCGCACGTCAATTACCACACATGCGCCCATTTCGGCATAATGGATATCCTTGTCGGAACGCTTGCTCAAGGATTCGTCGAATTTTGGTTTGTATTCCAGATAGCGTTCCTCTTGGTATTTCCGCGTGGCTGCAACATTTTCCTTCAAAGCCTTTTCCGATGCGCGTTGCAAGCCTGCATCAATGGTCAGCACAATATCATGGCCGTCTTTTTGGGGGGTGAATTGCAATTCTTGTGTTATTTTGGAAAAAACGTTAACCTCAACAACACGCTTGCCCTGCCGGTCCAGCAGATTACCGGACAGCACATCCTCAAAGCTTTGCTCAATACCGGAAAGCCCCACGGTATCGTCGCGAGAATAACGGTAAACATCGCTTTGCGGGTCACAGTATTTTTTCATCAGCTCCTCGGACATCCGGCCCGTGTATCCCAAAACCGGGCCCAGGCTTTCCCCGCGCGGATAAAACCGCTTGGAGCTTTCCCCCACTGTCACAGCCAGGGAATAAGGGTTGACGCTGGAGGTGTACGCCGCCACGGATGACGCGGTTTGGAAATTTACATCGTAGGAAACTATAACAGGCAGATACGCCATATAGCTGCTCAACTGCACCTCCTGCCATACGGATAACAGCTTGCAGGCCTCGTCATCGTCTACGTCTTCGGGTATCTTGTAGCGATCCCGCAGCATTGTATATATCTGAAATGGCGGGTCGGCACGGCGGGCATTGGCAATGACCATGTTTTTCTGCCAGTTTTCCAAACGTCTTTTGTAAATGTCCTCCTCCACGTTGCCAAAATCATAACGCCATTCGTCACCGCTCCGGGTAATATTAAACCCGGAGACCGTCTTGCCGCCGCCCTGTTCCACCAGACGTATCACATCACGCAACACGGTGGTATATCCTATCCTGTCGTCCTTGGAGGTTTTTGTGGGGTCGCGGTAGAACTCTATGTTATAGCCCGGCACATCATAGGCCAAGGGCAAGCCGTTGCGGTCGTAGATTGTGCCCCGTCGGCCTTTTAGTGTTATGGTTTTGGTTTTGGTCTGGTCTGCGGTTTGTCGTTGATCCGCGCCTTTTACCAATTGCAAATTAACCGCCGCTCCCGTCAAAATCAGGAACAGCACGGCCATTACCCAGCCCAGCGCCATGGTACGCGGAGGCATAATGTCTTTCTTATCCACCGCTATTCACCAAAAATGATTCCCCGAAGAATCATGATGTCCTCAATGTTAATCATTCCGTCTCCGCTTAAATCCCCGGCGTGCAGTTCGACTTCACGGAGCCCGAATATATGATCACGCAGGGCCAGGATATCGTCGATATTCGCTTGCAAATCATAGTCCACGTCCCCGCGCACGGGCTTGCCCGGGCCGGAATACACCGCAGAATCCTTAACCAAAACATTTTCCGGCTTAATAACATAATAAACGTTATCGTCGTAAAAGAATTTTATCGAAACCACGGTGGATTCCGTTTGGTCGTTGCCATTATCGGTTATTATTACGCACCACTCCCTGTCCTCCCAGCCCTCTGTCAAAATCGGCCCGAAATCAAAAACAAACGTGCCCTCGCACTCCGCCCCTTCGGAATTGGCATCGAAAGGCAGGTTGGCATATATATTTTTTAGAAAGGGGGCGATTTGCCCTTCCGCAGGTTCACCGTCTATAAATTCCGCAAGGGAAACCCGTAGTTTACTGCGGTTGGTGGCGCGCAAGGTGACTTCACAGGTCAGCCGGGGCTCAAAATACCCTACCTCTATGGTGTAGAAGCCGTTATCATACAAAAACCGGCTGCGCAGTGCGCCGTTGAGATCATCGGTGTTGGAGACCTGATTCAGCGCATCGTAGGGCACCCAGATAAAACCGTCGTTATTCCACGTGGGGCCATAGGAGTTTACAACCAAAAAAGCGCCTTTTTCAAACTCATCTACCTCGCCATCATCGTTTAAATCAAACCAGTATTCGTCATCATAGCCCACAATGGCCACGGCATGCAGGGCAGCTGTTGAGCGGCCCTCCACATGGGTAACCACTTCCTTGGCAGACCTGCCTGCCCCCACCAGCACCTTTTTCCAGGCGCCGTAGTCGGTGGTTATTGCCAGCGGATATCCTGTGGCCAAGTATTGTTTGGCCGCTTGTAAGCAGGGGGAGTCCGGCCCGGTTATGGGTGTTTGCTCCGTTCGGTCTGTTGTTAGCTGGGTATAAGTATAATCCGTTACGCGGTATTGCAGCGCGTTGCGGTAAACTTCCGCGGTGACGGGCCAATTGGCAAAGGATTCCAGCGTATTGCCGCCCTCAAAAGGAAAATCCGCATTGGTGGCCACGCCGTGGTTTTTCATAAGCTCATAGGCCGGGCGGTAGTTAGCCCCCGAATTGCGGCCGCCGTTGATATAATTGTACGTCCACCGTGCGGAAAAGATATGCTCCTGCTCGCTGGCGTCCCAGTCCATCAGGCGGGCCATTTGGTAGGTGAACTGGTAATAAGTACAGGCAAACGCGATACAGGCCCCTTGATCCCCCTGGCCGCCTACGGGGGGGAAGTATTTATCCTGCGACAAGTCCACCTTAACGGGCAGTTCGGCTTCCTCGGCATTTACGGGTGCCAGCGGGGTGAGGGTAGCTAAAAGCATCAGCAGAATTGCGGTAATCGTGATAAGTCTTTTCACGGTTTTTACTCCTCGGTTCTTGATTTAATAAAGATAAAAACAACGATGGCTATCCCCAACACCAGAAAAGTCCATAAAAGCTCCGGTAAAACCAGCCGGGTAAACGCGGTGGGGATGGAAAAAACCGCGCCTCCCATAGCGGCGGCGTACCCAAGCCGCAGATTGATTGCTCCCAGCGCCAGCACACACAGTATGCCCGCTGCCATTGCTTGGCGCGGCCCGCTGTCCCGCCGGTATAGCCCGGCGAACAGGCCGGCAAGCGTCAGTGGCGCAACATAGGTAAGCAGTGGGAAAACCGCATTGCCCTCCAGCAGCAGCCCGCAGGACAGCCCGGCCACGGCCCCGGCCAGCGGCCCCAGCGCCAGCGCTATTATTATAACGCAGATCAGGGGTAAAAAGGGGAATATACCGCTTCCCATGGCAGTAAAAACGGCGGTGTGTATCAAGCACACGGCGTAGGCGCACAGCCCTGCGACAACGTACTTCATGCCCCGGCTACCAACACTGCCGACAGCTTGGAAAACTCCACTGACGGCTCTACCAGAATCTGGGGCTTGGCGCTTTCCGTGCCGGGGGTGATTTCCGTCACCTTGCCCAGGGTGAACCCGCGTGGATAGACGCCGTCCGCCCCTGTGGTCACGATTTTATCGCCGGGCAGAATGTCGGCGTTTTCCGAAAAAAACGCAAGCGTCATGCGGGGGGCGGACATTCGAGTGAACATGATGCCCTCGCACAGGCCCTGCTCCCGCGTGCGCTCGCTGGCGCAGGCTGCCTTGGAGGCCCCGTCGATCACCGCCATGATTACAGCCCGGTCGTCTTCGTCCAGCCGTACTACACGGCCCACCACCCCGGCCTCGGTCACCACCACAGCCCCCACCCGCACGCCGTCCTTGCGGCCCCGGTCAATCGTATATTGCGTGAACCATGTGCCCGGGTCACGGGCGATTACACGAGCGTGTACCCAGTTATACTCCGGATGATCCAGCGCAAAACCGGCCAGTGCGGCGGCATCCTGGGCGGCGCGCAGCTTCTCCGCCGTTTGCTGGGCATCCAATTCGGCTTTTGCCAACTTGGCTATAAGCTCATCGTTCTCCCTGCGCAGGGCCTCCATAGAGGCCTTTTCGCTGCCGGGGCTGGGTGCAAAAAGCGACTGCACAGGCCGGGTTAGCATGTGGAAAAACGCCCGAACGGGGCTGCCCCGGGGTATTGCGGAAATAGCCACCACCGCCACGAAAACACACACCACAATAATCACCGTGCGTTTGGCGCGGGGCGTGGATCTCCGGGCGGCACCTAGCTTGGGCAAGGACATTATTACAACCGCACCCACTCTTTCTGCGCATATGCTATCAGATCATCTGCTTCTTTGCGTGTGCCGGGGTGCGTTAGAATAAACAGACCGTCCCGCCCCACTGCGTCAAAGATTATTTGCAGCTGTTCCGGCGGTACGCCCAGCAGCACCACCTTGCGGCCTGCCGCCAGTGTTTTTTTATACACGCCCAGCGATTCTTCGCTAATAAAGCTGATCTTGGGTTCCGGCGTCCACTGTATGGCGTGCAGCTGGGGTATGGAAAGCAGCATATCCAAGTGCTTGATCTCGCCGGTGCCATCCAAGTGATATACGCTCTGCCCCAGATACTGCGAGATCCGCGTCAGCCCCGGCATCACAAACCGCTCGAACATCGCCGGGGAAAACATTACGCACATGTCGCATTGCATGGGGTACCAAGGCTGGGTATGCACCAGCGGGAACCAGCAAGTGTAGTATTTTTGGGCGCTGAGAACGGGTAGCTGGGACTCAAACATTTCGATAAATGCGTCGTTTATTGCACCGTCCGCCATTAGTATTTCTTCGGGGTAATCAATCATGTCGGTTAATAATTCTTCCCCCCGCAACGACCACAGTATATCTATGGAACCGCCGATATCGGTGAACGATGTTAACCACCGGCCCTGAGAGGCGGCGGTCAGCGCGGCGGTTTTTTCCGCCACAACCCTATACAGCTCATGCTGTTTATTCAGCTTAAGCGCCGGCACATCGCCCCAATCTTTGATTATGGGGTTAAGATCATACCAAACCGTATTGGGTTGCAGCTGGTAGTTGCCGCCTATCATGGCCGCCAGCGAACCCGGCCCAATGTTCACAAACTCATGCTGTATTGCGTCCAGCCCGTAAAACGTACGCGCAGTTTTAGTTTCCGCGGCCTCCACGCAATAATCCACGCCCAGCCAGCGCTCCTCCGGGCCGGCGGGGTCACGCAGGGGCGGGCGGGCATGCGCAGGGTCGTCGGTTATTGGCGAGCTTACATAGAGGTAGGAACCCTCACCCTTTTTTAAAGGCTGCCAAAACCGCTGATGACGGTCAAGCTTTAATTGTGCATTGTCAATTGTCAATTGTCAATTTCCTTTCTGATACAACTGATCCCAATATCGCGCACTGCCCATAACCACGCACTCCATGGGGCTTTCCGCTATGCGTACCTCCACGCCGGTTTCCTGGGCGATCAGCTTATTAAGGCCGGTCAGCAGTGCGCCGCCGCCTGTCATTGTTATACCGAACTGCATTATATCTGCGGAAAGCTCCGGCGGTGTGTCCTCCAGCGTGGTTTTGATCATTTCGATAATTTGGCTCACCGGTTCGGACAGCGCCGCAAAAACCTCGCCGCCTGTGATGGTCATGGAAATGGGCATACCGGTGATCAGATCCCGCCCGCGCACCTCCATTTCGCCTTGGCTCATGCCCCGGAACGCGCTGCCGATGTTGATCTTGATCTCCTCCGCCGTGCGCTCGCCGATGGCCAGGTTACGCTCCCGCCGGAAATACTGCACAATGGCCTCGTCCAGCCGGTTGCCGCCCACGCGCAGAGAATTGGCCACCACGATATCGCCATAGCTGATGACGGCAACTTCCGACGTGCCCCCGCCGATGTCCACGATCATGGAGCCCTGGGGTTCCAACACAGGAAGCATGGCCCCGATTGCGGCGGCCATGGGTTCTTCTAAAATATGCGCCTGAGATGCCCCGGCGGCATGGGCGGCCTTTTCCACGGCGCGTTTTTCCACCTCGGTGATTCCGCAGGGCGCACACACCACAACGCGGGGCTTTTTGCCGATTGGGCCTAAGCGTTTTACGGCTTTTTTAATAAAATGCTCCAGCATGGCCTCGGTGACGTCGATATCCGCGATGACCCCGTTTTGCAGCGGGCGCACAGCGGAAATAGAGGACGCCGTCCGGCCTATCATGCGTTTGGCCTCGTGCCCCACTTTGACGATCGAGCGGCTGCCGCCCTGTTTCTTCACGGCAACCACGGTAGGCTCGCGCACCACGATACCCCGCCCCCGCGCAAAAACCAGCACGTTGGCGGTGCCCAAGTCAATGGACAGGTCGCGGGCCAGCCAGTCATTAAACCCCATTTGCTAACTTCCTTCTTATTGCGGCCAGCGGCAGGCCAACCACATTGTCATATGAGCCGTTTATCCGGCTGATATACGCGCCGGCCAGCCCCTGTATGCCGTAGGCCCCGGCCTTGTCCAAGCCGTCGCGGGCCAGTTTATCAAGATCAGCCTGCGGAATTTCCTCAAACCAAACCGTGGTTTTTTCGGCGAAAAGATCATTTTTACCGTGATTGAGCATGCAAACACCGGTATAGACTTCATGCTTTTTGCCGGAAAGTTTTAGCAGCATGCTGCCGGAGTGATCAACATCTGTGGGTTTGCCCAGAAATTCTCCATCGCAGTAAACCAGCGTGTCGGCGGCGATCACCAGGGCCTCCCCTTGCATCCGGGCCGCCACGGTTTCCGCCTTGCGCCGCGCCAGCAGCTTCACCGCAGGGGCGGGCGCAATGCCAGGCGGCAAAGACTCATCGCATTCCGGTGCGACGATCTCAAACGGGAAGCCCAGCTTCGCCAGCAGCTTTGCCCTTCTGGGTGACGCGCTGGCCAACACAATACGCATACGGCCAATTATAACACATTATCCGCTGCCGGGGCAAATAAACTCCGCCCCTCTTGCAAAGCCGATGATCTTCCTGTATAATACAATGGGGGAAGTTAAGAGAATTGACTGCCTCGTGGGGGTAATCATGCGCTACAATGTGGAGACACTGCCCTGTGCCTATCGTGAAGGCCAAACGATGCTTCGGCTTAGCGGCCCGGGCTGTTCGGCGGAGATCCTGCCTTGGCTGGGCGGGACGCTGATTTCCTTTGTGGTGCGCGGGCAGGAATGGTTGGATCGCGGTCAGGGCTTGCTTGGGCCGTATACCGACGTTGACCCCGGCACCTCCGCCGGTGCGCCCTTTCTGTTTCCCACCCCCAACCGGGTAACCGACGCCGCATGGACGTTCAAGGGCCAAAGCGTTACGCAGGTGTTGGAGGGCAAAAAGCGCGTTATCCACGGGCTGGTCTTTGACGCCCCCTTTGTTGTGGAGGGCACCGGCGCGGAGGACGACAAGGCCTGGGCCACACTGTCCTGGACGCAGGACGAACAGAACACCCGCTGGGCGGCCTACCCCTTCCCCTGCAAGCTGACCGTAACTTGGACGCTGACGCAGGACACCATTGCGCTGGATTACGCTATAGAAAACCAAGGCGCCGCGCAAATGCCCTTTGGGTTCGGCTGGCACCCCTACCTCGTGCGCCCCGAGGAAAACATAACCGTTAAAGTCGGTGCGGATGAAGTATGGGAGGCCGTGGAGTGTTTCCCCACCGGCAAGATTCTGAATGTGAATGAGAACCCGAAGTACGACCTGCGCCACGGCCCGCGTGTAGACGAGTTCTTCCTGGACGACGAATACCGGGGGATAACGCCCGCTACGCCGGTGGAAGTCACTTACAGGGACTTGGGTACAAAGCTGGTGTACTTCCAGTCCGCCGACTTGACTCACGTGGTGGTATTCAACCACAATCCGCGCTTCTTCTGTGTGGAAAACCAGACCTGCTGCACCGACGCGATCAATCTTTATGCGCGTGGAGTAGAAGGCACCGGGTTGATCATCTTGGAACCGTGGCAAACTCACACGGGTCGGTGCGGGATAGTCGTCGAGCTGAGCGCAAGCTCAGCGTCATGAAAGTCGAGCGAAGCGACTTTCATGCGACCCCCAAGAAAAGCCTGGGCCAACATTTCCTGCATGACAAGCGTGTTCTGGCCCGCATAGCGGACGCGAGCGGGCTGGGCAAGATCAGCGGCGTGCTGGAGATCGGCCCCGGTACCGGGGCGTTGACCGGGTTTTTGGCGGAGCGGGCCGGCAAGGTGCTGGCCGTGGAGACCGATGGCCGGCTTATCCAAGGCCTAAAAGGCAGGTTTCCCCAGGAGTCAGTCATCATCTTACACCAAGATGCCCGGCAACTGGACTGGCCCGCGCTTCAGCGGGAATACTTTAACGGGAATCCGTTCGCCCTGTGTGCCAACCTGCCCTACTATATTACCTCCCCATTGATCATGGCTGCGCTGGAGGGCGGCGCACAGGTAGACCCCATCGTGGTACTGGTGCAAAAAGAAGTGGCCCTGCGTCTGGCGGCAAAACCCAAATGCAAGGACTACGGCCTGCTTTCGCTGGCGGCCCAACGCTACGCCACGGTGGAAACCCTCTTTGAAGTAGCGCCTGGCTGCTTCACACCGCCACCTAGGGTAATGTCCGCAGTGGTGCGCTTGAAACGCCGGCCGGACGCGCCCACGCAGGAGGCTTCGGCGCAGTTTTTCAAGGTGGCCCGTGCGGCCTTCGCCATGCGGCGGAAAACGCTGGCAAACAACTTGGTAAAGGGGCTTGGCATGCCCCGGGAAGCAGCGGAAAATGCGCTGCATCAATGCGGCCTGAACCCCGCCGTAAGGGCGGAAGAACTAACCGTCGAGGAGTTCGACACATTAACCCGAATAATAATTGTCAATTGTGAATTGTCAATTGTCAATTGTTAAAAATTCGCCATTTGAAAGGGGCAAAAGAACATGGAATCCTACGGCATCGAAAAGAACGGCATCATCAACCCTAAAGCGGTGCACTGCAACCTCCCGGTGGGGCAGCAGATACAGCGTACAGTGGAGC
>Ga0123356_10007790_pt1 | contig 10669 bp, 9 predicted proteins | sample TergutEmb28metaG_2_FD_92546 | JGI IMG/M metagenome (GOLD analysis project Ga0123356, IMG submission 92546) | Embiratermes neotenicus P3 segment gut microbial communities from Petit-Saut dam, French Guiana - Emb289 P3 | ecosystem: Host-associated > Arthropoda: Insects > Digestive system > Gut ... | reverse complement strand
TAGCTTAAGCTTAGCAGATCCCCGAACCGTGCGCTTCCCCGCCGGGATCGAGGCCCTCTGGTCTAGTGGTGTGTCGAAAACAGGTCTGCTCTTAAGCGCACGTCGGATCGGGCCGCCGCCTAGGGTCGTTAGGACACGGTCACACACCCGGCCTACCGGATCGTGTTGGCCTGGATCAACGACTTCCGTGGGACGCCAGCGTGCGAGTCGAGGGGACTGAGTTGGTTACCCGGTGACGGACGGCCCTCCTCAGCAGTTCAGCACTCGCTCCGCGATATCGATCTTGACGCCCAGAACGACCACACTACAGCGGCTCGCGCCATGTGAGGCCTGGAAAGCGCGCATAGTCTCGGTCCGTCGTGATCCAATCGCAGCCGGATTCGATGGCGAGAGCGGCGAACCACGCGTCTTGCACGAGGTTGCCAGTCGCCTTTGCGGTTCCGCAAAGATCCTGAAATATCGACCAGTGCCGCGTTCCTGGCACGATCACTGTGGCGTTGGGTTGCTCGAGCAGGGCGCAGCAGAACGCGAAGGCATCCGTCCGCGAGCTCGGTCGGCGGAAAATTCGCGGGTGCGTGCAGATCCGTAGGACTCCCGCGAGGACCTGAGGAGCGATCCCGTACGCAGCGGGTCCGTTGATCACGGACTGGAGCCAGTCCTTGTACCGTGTGTGATCCTCGGAATCCGTGCGAAAGGCGTAGATCAGGACGGTGACGTCCGCAAGTATCAATCGCGCCCGTCCATGCGATCGAGCAGAGAAGCACTATCGTTCAGGTCGACGCCCGGTAGCGTGCCGCCCCCGGCGCGGCACTCCGGCAAAGCGACAGGGCGGTGTTCCGGCCGCTTCATGGGGCGGCGCAACACGAGCTCGAGACCCTGCTCAATGAGAGACGTAAGTGTCGTCTTGCGCCTGGCCGCCTCTGCGCGGGCCCGCTCCAGCAGGGCCTCGTCCAGGCGAACGGTCGTTCTCATGCATTAAAGCATACGTATAGTATGTCTGTATGTCAAAGTCCCGGGCAGCCCCGTCCGCCGCCCGTGCGCGGGAGAGTTCGGCTGTATGCTCTGCAGCTTGAAAACCCACGCCACTCTCTGCGGCGCGCTGCTCGCGGCACTTGTCCTGTGCGGCAGTATGAGTGCACGGACCTGCGACGCGCAGGCGCAGCGTGCCGGGCGCCCCGCCGGGTTCGCGCCGTTGCCAAAGGTCACATCGCCCCGGCTCTATGTGATCGATTGCGGCACGCTCGTTTACAACCGCCCGGAGGACTACCAGCTGACCCGGGAGGAGGTGGCCGATACCAACATGCCGGTGCCGTGCTTCCTCGTGCTGCATCCAAAAGGCATCCTGCTCTTCGATACCGGGTTATCGGATCGCCTGGTCGGCCGGCCGCTCTGGGAGAACGTGGACGAAGGCTACGGGCAGATTAAGTTCACGACGCTCCGAGGGCAGCTGGCGGACATCGGGGTAACGCCGGCCGACATCACCTATCTTGCAATCTCGCACTCGCATTGGGACCACGTCGGTAACGCCAACGAGTATGCCGGCTCGACGTGGCTGACGCAGAAGGCCGAGCGCGCTTTCATGTTCGGTCCCGCGGCCGACAAGGCCCATCTTCGCCTCTACGATGCGCTCGCGAGTGCGCACCAGCTCGTATTCGAGGGCGATCACGATGTGTTCGGCGATGGCACGGTGGTCCTCAAGTACACCCCGGGCCATACGCCCGGGCATCAGTCGCTCTACGTGAAACTCGCCCGTGCCGGCGGCGTGGTGATCGCGGGCGATCTGTATCACTACTGCGAGGAGCGCACGCTGCACCGCATGCCCAAGGAAGAGGAGACTACGGGCACGCCGGCCTCGCGCGACACGATCGAGCGGTTCCTGAGGGAGACGCATGCACAGCTGTGGATCGGACATTGCACGGCGTTCTTCAGGAACGCCGTCAAGTCACCCGGCTGGTACGACTAGCGTCCTGGGGCAGGGAGTAGGGCACGCATGAATCTGATCCGCTTCGGTGAGACCAACCTCGAGGTATCGGAGCTCTGTCTCGGCACCATGTCGATGGGGAGCTCCGCCTGGAAGAGCTGGGTGCTGGATGAGCCCGCATCGATTCCGATCCTGCGGCGAGCGCTCGACCTCGGCATCAATTTCTTCGACATGGCCGACTGGTATTCCACCGGCCGGAATGAAGAGGTGGTCGGCCGCAATCTCCTCAAGATGGCAGCACGTGAGCGCCTGGTGCTCGCCACGAAGGTGTTCTACCCGATGAGCGAGGACCCCGCCGATCGCGGCCTGTCCCGGGCGCACATCAGCGCCTCGATCAACCGCTCGCTCGCCCGCATGGGGACCGACTACGTCGATCTGTACGTTATCCATGCCTTCGATACCGAGACTCCGCTCGATGAAACCATGGAGGCTCTGCACGATACCGTCCGCGCCGGCAAGGTGCGCTATCTCGGCGCTTCCACCATGTACACATGGCAGTTCGCCAAGATGAATCACACGGCGGCGCGGAACGGCTGGACGCCCTTTGCCAACATGCAGTGCCAGTACAACCTGTTGTACCGGGAGGAAGAGCGGGAGATGTTTCCCTACTGCCGGGAAGAGAGGATCGCTGTCACGACCTTCAGTCCGCTGGCCCGCGGATTCCTGGCGCGCACCGAGGCCCGCACCGCCCGCACGACGCACGACGCGTACCAGAGCTTCTACGGCGATGACATCGATCTGGAGATTGCGCGCCGGGTGCGCGAGGTCGCAGCTTCGCGGGGCATGAGCGCAGCTCATGTGGCGATGGCCTGGGTCGCGGGCAGCCCGAATGCGAACGTGCCGATCGTGGGCGCGGCCAAGACCTCACAGCTCGAGATCGCGGTGCAGTCACTTGGGCTCGAGCTCGATGCCGCCGAACGGGCGTTTCTCGAGGCCCCCTATCGCCCGCGCGATGAGATCAACGACCAGAACCCGGTGCGGCGTCCCCGCGCGCTCTCTCCGGACTAGGCTGTGAGCCAGGGGCTACTCTCGCGCACCTCGATCAGGGTCGGTCGATCGGCGTCCAGTGCCTCGAGCACGCACCGCGCGAGGTGCTCGGCGCCCGTCGCCCGTGTGGCGTGACAGCCCAAGCTCTCGGCGAGGCGCACGAAGTCCGGGCTCTTCGGCTCTACACCGATGCGTGGAATCCTGCGCTCGTCCATTCCCTCCACTATCGCCTGCAGCGCATCGTTGTTCCAGACAATGACCGGCAGCGCAAGATGCTCCTCGGCGGCCGTGGCGAGCTCATTCACCGTGAACATGATGCCGCCATCCCCCGCCACCGCGATCACCGGCCGCTGTGGCGCGCCGACCTTGGCGCCGATCGCCATCGGCAGCGCCGCCCCGAGAGCACAGTAGTTGCCCGAGTAGTACCAGCAACGCTCCGCGTCCATGGGCATCGCGAACATGCCGGTGTACACAATCTGTGTCGCATCGCCCATGACGATGGTATCGACGGGCAGCACCGGGCGCAGGGTCTGCCAGACACGCGCGTGCACTTTCTCGAGGTCGGTGAGCTTCGCGGCATTGCGCCTGCGGATCTCCTGTACCCGCCGCTCGCCCTCCGCCTGCTGCGCGCTTACCCTGCGCCCGGCCAGCTCCGTGGAGAGAGCGGCCAGCGCGGCGCGCGCGTCCGCCTGAATTGGCACCGCGGCCGCGTAGGTCGAAGTCAGCTCGGTCGGATCGATGTCGATGCGGATGAGGTCGCCCGCGATGTCGAGTTTCGCGAGGAAGTGATCGCCCTGTGCAACCTCAGAGCCGACCAGCAGCACCACGTCGGCATCCGCGAGCGCCTGGCGGCTCGCCTCCTGCAGGACCGAGCAACTGAGCGACAGCGGGTGCGAGTCCGGCAAGATCCCCTTGCCGGCGTTGCTCGCAAGCACTGGCGCGCCGAGGCGCTCGGCGATCTCGGTCAGCGCGACCCGCGTGCCGACGGCGCCGCCGCCGACGAAGATCAGCGGCCGTTTCGCCCTGGCGAGACGTTCGGCAGCCTCTTCGATCGCGCCGACATCGGGCATCGGCCGGGAAGGCACGCGCCGCACCAACCAGTGCCCCTCGACGGGGGCGGGGAGGACGTCGCGCGGCAGTGACAGATGCACCGGACGCGGCCGGCCGCCGCGGAACACCGCGTAGGCGCGGGCAATGAGCTCAGGCAGCTCATCCGGATTGCGGACCATGGCACTGAAGGCTGTGAATCCGGCGGTGACGGCGGCCTGATCGTTGAGCTCGTGGATCGCGCCCCAGCCCTTGCCCTGCGACGGCGCCGGAGACGCTCCTGACAGCACCAGCATGGGCTGGGAGTCGCTGTAGGCCTGCGCGATGCCGGTGGCCGCGTTGGTGACGCCCGGACCACCGATGATGGTGCACACGCCCGGATTGCCAGTCGCGCGCGCATAGCCGTCGGCCATGAAGCTCGCGCCTTGCTCGTTGCGGCACTGGACGTGGCGGACGCCGGAGCGCGCGATGCCGCGATAAATCTCGAGCGTCATGGTTCCGGCCATGCCGAACACCGTGTCCACCCCGTAGGCCGCGAGCAGCTCGATCACGGCCTCACCGCATGTCATCGCGTTCATGTCTTCCCCCGCGCGGGCACGCGCCAGCGCCTCTGCTCCTCGGGCGGCACATCGTAGCCGGCGAGGAACTCCGCCAGGCGCCGTCCTTCGGCGATCGCATCGGTCTGCGCTCGAATCACAAGGCGCGGCGGAAGCGTCACACCCCGGTGACGCAGGAGCGGCGCGAGGCGGCGCCAGTGCAGCCCGTCACCTGCCTGGCCTCTGAGCCCCACGGCCACCACCGCGTAGCCGTGATGCGCGTATTCCGCGACCTGATCGGCGATCACCGCGAAGAGCAGACTGTGTGCGCCCGTCGGCGGCAGTTGCAACAGGCCGTAGCCGGCCGCCTCGAGCACCGCGAGCACATCGGGAAGCACTGAACGCTCAGCAGGCGCGGGGTTGACCAGCGCGTCGGCCAGCAGCGCCATGCGCCAGCCGCGCACATCCGTGGTCACCTGATTTCCGGCGCCGCGTCGCCGCCGGGCGCCCGGGCGACCTCATCGCGGCTGTCGAGAAAGTGTTCGAGGTCGCGCCTCGAGCCCGCTTCATCGAAGCGGCCCATATCGAGCGCCCAGCCGGTTGCCGGCAGCCGCGGCAGACCCCGGCGCGCAAGCTCCGCCTGCAACTCCTCGATCCAGATACCCGGGCGCGGCAGGATCCGCCAGTCATCCTCGGGACGATTGGGTCGACCGCCCCACGCGGGCTGGCTGGACGTGAAGCGCACTCCGGTGGATGGGCTGCCGTCGAGACCGATCAGGATCACCTCGTCACCGTGGCGCAGAAAGCCTTCGATCAGGGGGGCGATGGCCTGCGCCAGGCGGCGGCAGTGGGCCCGATAGGCGGGCGTGTCGTACTGCTCGTACACCGCCCACCAGCGCCGCACGCCGGCAAAGGCCAGCTCGGGGCAGGGCAGCTGCTGCAGCTGGTAGCCGCGCGCGCGTAGCGCCGCCACCACCGGACTCACGACGCCCGGGTAATTGGCACCCTGACAGACCTTGGCGTTCTGGTTCAACAGGCAGTTGGCGACCAGCGCTACCTTGCGCTGCGGACTCAGCTGCATACCTCACTCTCCGGGGCGCGCACTGTCTGCCGCTGCCGTTCGCGACCCGCCTCAGAACTTGAATCCGATGTTGAGCCCGATGACGCGCGGCCGCAGGATCGTCTCCTGCAGCGCAAACTGCGAGTTCGAGGTGAAGGTGCTCGTCAGGACATTGGTGAGGTTCTGCGCATACAACCTCGCCGTCCAGGCATCCTTCCCGAATCCGATGGCTGCGTCGTAAGTGGTGTAGGCCGGGTTCTCGAATCTCAGGTAATTGGTGGTGAAAGTGGTGCCGCTGGGGGGTGGCTGGCTGCCGGCCTGTGTGAACGAATGCGCGGTATGCGTCACGCCGGCCTGCGCGAAGCACTGGTAGGAACTCATCACCCACTGGTAGTGCAACAGCGCGTTGAACTGCAACGGCGGCGCAAACGCGGCCGGCGTACCCGTGGGACCGTATGGATTTGGAATCGGACCATACACCCCCGCGTGGTTCACACCGGTGAGGATCGGCTGGCCGTACTGCCCCGCGCTCGCGGGATTGCCGAGCAGGGCGGGGTTGTTGGCGATCAGGTAGGGTGAATTGGTCTGCTCGCTGCTGACCCAGGCCGCGCCGCCCTCGGCGCTCAGGCCTCGGGCGAGCACGGCGATGAACGAGGTCTCCACGCCGCGGATCCGGTAGTCGGGCCCATTCGCGTTGAAGCCAACATTTCCCAGGAGTCCCGGTTGGAAGAACGTCACCTGCGCATTCTTCCAGTCTTCCTGATAGACGGCACCGTTCCACTGCAGACGGTGGTCGAGGAACTCGGTCTTCCAGCCGATCTCGTTGTTGGTCAGATTATCGGACACGTACGCGAGCGGCGAGATGTACTGCGGGATTCCCTGGGCGTCCGGGATGTACTGGCCGGAGCTGCGATTGAATGCCCCGGGACGGAACCCCTGGGACCAGGTGTAATAGAGCAGCGCATCCGGCATGAAATGCCAGGTCAGATTGGCCCGGCTCTTGAAGCCCTTGTAGGTCGTCTTGAGGTTTTCGGCGTCGATGTTGGTCGCGGACGCCAGACAAGGGGGTGGACCTGCCTCGTAACAGAAGAAGCTGCCGACGACCGCGCCCTTCTCCTCGTTGTCGAAATGGTAGTACCGCGTGCCTGCGGTGATGGTGAGCACCTTCGGCACGATGTCGAAGTCCACCGAGGTGAAGAACGCACGCTGCGTATAACCGCGTTTGACATCATTGAAGAAGGCGACATTGTCACCGCGTATGAGGTCCGGGTTGTTGAGGCTCGAGCCCGGGATAGGCCCCGGGTTCGTCAAACAGCCGACCGACGTGGATGGCGCACCGGCCTGGGTCTCGACGCAGGGCGGGAGGGTCTTATAGAGCCAGTTGAGCTGGTCGTAAATGCGCAGACTCTCCCAGAAGGCGCCGGCAATGGCGCGCAGCCGCCAGTCATCGGGCGTGCTGAGACGGATTTCCTGACTCTGATGCGTGTTGCGCAGCGTCTCGTTCCAGGTGGCGCTGGGTGAGTAGCAGGTCGAGACCAGGCTCTGTTGCGGGTTGGGACCGTGGCACTGGTAGTAGCCGGCATAGATACCGCGCGCATAGTTGGTGTAGTCCTGCACCGTCTCGACGTTGCGCACGAGATATGAGCCGGTATACACCGCTTTGAGCGCACCAATGCGCCCATTGAACGTCCAGGCGGTGTTCTCGAACCTGTCCTTGTTGAAGGAGGGATTGAACAGCGTGACCGACTGCGGCGGGAGCGGTTCGCCGTCCGAGCTCGTCGGCATTTGGTAGAACACGCCCTGGGCATCCATATCCTGGTAGCTCTGCGTGATGAGAGCGTTCCAGTCGTCGTTGATCTGCCACAGGGCAGACACGCGCAGGCCCTGGTAGGTCACCGGATTGATCGCGTTTCCCGTCATCTGATAGTTGTTGATCACGGGGCTATTGGGCGGAACCTGGCACGGCCCCGGTGGCGTGGGTCCGCAGCCTGTCGGGTAATTCGCAAACCCGATGCCGCCGTCGGTCGCTTTGCGCGTGAAGGTGCCCGGTACGTTGTTGATGTAGCCGCCGCGCCTGTCGCTGTAGATAACCGCGCGTACCGCCAGGGTATCGGCGATCACCGGCACATTGAGGACTGCGGTAAGGTTGCTATTGGGGTCACCGCCTGCGGTCACGCCATACCCCGCGGTAACGCTCGCCTCAGTTGTGTTGAGCTTCGGCTTGTTGGTGATGTAGCGAATGACGCCGGCTTGAGCTCCCGCACCGAACAGTGTTCCCTGCGGTCCTGCGAGAACTTCGATCCGCTCCAGATCTGCGGCGTACACGTCGAGATTTCGACCCGGGAGCTGAGTCGACTGCTCGTCCAGATAGATCGCAATGTTCGGAAAGCCATTGATCGAGCCTCCCGATTGAGTGGGCACGCTGCCGGCACTGAGGCCCCGCATGAAAATTTGCACCTGGCCGGGACCCTGGGATGCTCCGCTCACGTTGGGCAAATGCTTGATCAGATCATCGAAGGTCGTGACATTCAGCTGCTGCAGCGCCTCGCCGCTGAACACCTGGATCGCGATCGGTACGTCCTGCACGTTCTCGGCGCGCCGCTGTGCGGTAACGGTAACTTCCTGGATCGAAGCGACAGCGGGGGTGCCGGTCTCACCACCGGCCGGCTGATCAGCTGCCGCCGAGAGCCCCGCCTGCGTGCCCAAAATGGCCGCGACTGCACGTGCGATCCTGTGATTGGTCACGACGCCTCCGTTCTCCCATCCGCCGCCTTCGATGCGAGGCGACCGGCCATGCGGTGAAGTTGCCCGTCGTCCGGGGTTCCAGCCAGTCAGAAATGTCCTTGCGCCATGCAGAAAAATCATGCCCCAGGCGCGTTGCATCGTCGCATGCGTCATCGCATACTGCTTTAGCATTAGCACGCCGAAGGATTTTCGGTCAATCAATTCCCGTTGCTCTCGAGTACTGCTGCGCTGGTCCTGAATGCGTTCCGGCGCGACGCGCAGCCGCGGTGATTTTGCGCCGCCCGGTCCGCGGCGGGTCGAACAACGCTACCGAAGCAAGGCACCGAGCGAGGTTGGGACTTTGAGCAGCAACGCGATGGCGACCGCCCGATCCGCAGTCGCGCCGCTGCTGCAACGCTGGTACGTCCTCATCGTGTTGTGCTGGGTGTACGCGCTCAACATCGCCGCGCGCTATGTCGTCACCACCGTCTTTGAACCAATCCGACTGGAATTGCATTTAACCGACACGGGGGCCGCGTTCCTGACCGGCATTCCGCTTGCGCTCTTCTACGTGGTGTGCGGAATTCCGATTGCCTGGTTCGCGGATCGCTCGAACCGGCGCAACATCGTGGCGGCCTCGTTGGTTCTGTGGTCGGGGTTCACGGTGCTGTGTGGCTTGGCGCTGAGCTACTGGCAGTTCCTGTTGAGCCGCATCGGTGCAGGCGTGGGGGAGGCCGGCGCGACGCCGCCCTCGACCTCGATTGTTTCCGACTGCTTTCCCGCGGAGCGGCGTCCCATGGCCCTGAGCGTGTTCGCCTTGGGCGCTCCGCTCGGTGCCTGGCTCGCCACAGACGTCGCGGGAGCCGTTGCTCAGGCGCACGGTTGGCGCGCCGCTTTTCTCGCGCTCGGCGTGCCTGGCATCCTGGTCGGGCTGCTCGTCTTCAGCACCATCCGCGAGCCCGCGCGCGGCCGGCTGGATGCGGCGCTCGGTGCCGGCAAGGCCTCATTCTCCTCGGCACTCGCGTTCCTCTGGCGACAGCGGGCGGCCGTTCACGTCATCATGGGGAGCGGCGTGTGTTGCCTGTGGGGTTGGGGTCTGGTGTGGTGGACTCCGACATTTCTTCTGCGGGCCCATGGACTCAACGTCGCCGAGGCCGGTGCGATCACGGGTCAGATTCATCTCATCGGCGGTATCGCGGCCACCGGGGGCGCCGCGTGGCTCATGTCGCGTCCCTTCATGGTGAACCCGCGACGGGTCCTGGGCGTGCTCGCACTCGTCACGGGTGCCGCGACCATTCCGTCCTTCATCGCGTACTGGACGGAGTCACTGTCCCTCGCGCGCATTATGTTCTGGTGCTTCGTCCCCGCCGTATACTTCTTCATAGGCCCCTGTATGGCGCTGGTCTTGAATCTCGCGCCGAGCATCATGCGCTCGACCTTCACGGCCTGGTCTGTGCTGGTCGGCAACGTGTTCAACCTGATCGTGGCGCCGCAGGCGGTCGGAATCGTGAGCGACTGGTTTGGCGGTGCGCACGGGGCAGACGCCGCCTCGCTCCGCTGGGCCTTGCTGCTGCTCGCCCCCACAGGATTCTGGGCGACTTGGCATTTTGTGCTGGCGGCGCGAACCGTCGTTCCCGACATCGCGCGAGCCGAAGGCTATGCGAGCGCCTGAGCCCCCGGGGCGGACGGCGCCGTGGAGAGATATGTGGTGAAAAGAGCAATCCTGGGTCTCGTGCTCGTTGCTGCGGCCGCCGGTGCGCCGGCCGCTGACGTCAAGGTCTTGAACGATGATGCGCATTTTGCCGAGGGACCGATGTGGTACCACGGCAAGCTCTACTATGTTGAATACGACCGCAGCTCGGTGACCGTCTGGGATGGCAGCAAGAACACGATTTTCTGGTCCAAGGCGGGCTGTGGTCCTTCGGCGGTGATCGCCACCGCGCGCGGCGAGTTGCTCACCACGTGCTACGACTCCGGCACGATCGGCCATATCTCCGCCGACGGTAAGGACCTGACCGCCTACAGCCAGGACAAGGACGGCCATAAGTTCGTGGGTCCCAACGACTTTGCCCCGGACCGTCACGGCGGCATCTACTTCACCTGCTCGGGCACGGCACCGGGCCCGAAGATCGACGGCAAGATCTTCTACCTCGCCGCCGACGGCACGATCACCCAGGAAGCCACCGACGTCCACAGCGCCAACGGCATCGTGGTCTCCAACGATGGCAAGACTCTCTATGCCATCGAGACCGAGGACCACCGGCTCATTGAGTTTGAAATCGGCGCCGACGGCTCGCTCTCGGACCGGCAGGTGTTTCTGAATCTCGATGAGCT
>Ga0123356_10007789_pt1 | contig 10669 bp, 8 predicted proteins | sample TergutEmb28metaG_2_FD_92546 | JGI IMG/M metagenome (GOLD analysis project Ga0123356, IMG submission 92546) | Embiratermes neotenicus P3 segment gut microbial communities from Petit-Saut dam, French Guiana - Emb289 P3 | ecosystem: Host-associated > Arthropoda: Insects > Digestive system > Gut ... | reverse complement strand
AGGAAATCCCCTGGACGATACAGCTCAAAGAACGCGGAGCAAGCGCGGCAAAGCGCGCAAAGTCCCACGTGGAGACCGAGAACGTGGAGTTCAACAGCAAGTTTCAAATCCTCACGCGTGACCCGCATACGGCGTTCTTCGTGCTGACGCCGCACTTCATGGAATACATACTGCAAATGAACAGGCGGGCAGGCTCGCAAACGTGTATGTATTTCGTCGGGCGGCAGGTACACATCGCACTGCACAACGGGCGGGATTTGTTTGAACCCGGCGGCAGAAACGCTTTCGCCGTGAATAATATATCCAACCTGCGTTTGCAGATGAGCTGGGACGTAAAGTATATAACAGGTATAATTGATGAGCTTTTGCTCAACGAAAGTTTATTCGACAGCAATAAAAAGGAGGGTTGAAAACATGCAGAAAAATGAAAAAATCCAAAAAAAAGAGGAACTCACCGCACTCAAAAAAAGGTATGACACGCGGGGGATTGTTCTCATTGTCGCGGGCTGTATTTTAACGCTGGGGTATATCTTCGGCATAGACGCGCTGAGAACGGTTTTCGGCAGTACCCTGCTGTTAGTGGTTCCCATGATTGTTGCTTTTGTGCCGTTTGTCGCCGCAGTTTGGTTTTGGCACAAGAGCGCGCAGATACAAAAAGAACTCGGACAACCGCCCGCCGAAAGCATTGTAGAGGACGCAGAGGAAGAAGAAAAAACTGACGAAAAACCCGAAATCGTAGGGGACGATGGCATCGTCCCGGACGACGAACCCGAAGAAGAACCCAAAACCGAAACGGAGGAAGAATAAATGGAACTGTTCTTAATTATAGGCATTCCCGCGTTATTAATCATCATATTTGTTTCGTGGTGGATAGGTACAAGCAACAACTTCAAGCGCAAGGACGTCAAGATTAAAGAAGCGTTGTCGGGCATAGAGGTCGCGCTGACCAACCGCTTCGACAAGCTGTCAAAGCTGTTGGAAGTCGCCAAGGGCTTCGCCGCGCACGAAAAAGAAACCTTTTCGCAGGTTATAGCACTGCGAAAAGGCATGAACATAAGCGAGTTAAATCAAGCTAACGCACAGTGCGACCAGCTCATGGCGCGCATAAACGCAGTCGCGGAGGGGTATCCCGAGTTGCGGAGCGCGCAGATGTTCAACGAGCTGCAAAAGGGCATACGTGAAGCGGAAGCCCACCTGCAAGCGGCGAGGCGGCTGTATAACAGCAATGTTACGCTGTTTAACACCGCAGTCGTTGTGTTCCCGTCCAGTATAGTGGCGAACTCCAAGGGCTGGCAGAAAGCGGATTTCTTCGAGGCGGAGGAAGCCAAGAGAGCCGATGTGGAGATAAAGTTTTAGTAGGGAACGGATTTATCCGTTCCGTTGCATGGGGAACGCATGAATGCGTTCCCTACATTATTTAACCAACTTCACCGCTATAACCGAAATGTCGTCCTCGCGCTCCTTTCCCGCCGAGAACTTCGCTGATGTGGCGATGGTCTCGGCGAAAGCGTTCATGTCCTCCTTGCCCCATTCGTTCTTGCCCAGCTCGCTTTCAAGCCATTTTTCCGACAGCTCCGCGCCGTCGCTCGCCATGATTATAAGGTCGGAAACGCCTATAGTAAAACTTTGCCGCTCGTACACCGGGCGGTGATTTATTCCCACGGGAAGCCCTTTGCCGCTTGCTTTGACCACGCGCTTGTTGCAGCTAATGTACGTGGGCGCGCTCCCCGCCTTAAAAAGCTCCACGTTGCCGCTGTAGAGGTCAATCCTGCAGACGTCAAGCGTGGCGAAGCTTTCATCGGCGGACTTTACCAACAATGAATTGTTGATAATCTCAATCGCCGCGCCCATGTCAACGCCCGCCCGCAGAAGCTTAACAAGCATACCGCAGGCGAACGCCGAGTCTATCCGGGCGCGTCCGCCGCTCCCCATGCCGTCCGAGAGGATAATGTAGGCGAAGCCTTTTTTGTCCACAAAGCTGTCGAAGTAGTCCCCGCAGTTCTTTTCCTTGCCGCGGCTGACCTGATAAACGCCGTATTCAAGCGAGAACGCCGCCCGCTCAAACATCGTCAGGCGGAACTCGCCGCCCGCGTGAGTTATTTCAGGCAGGTCGAATTCCCGCCGCAGTGTCGCCGAGAGCAGGTCACAGAGCCGCTCCGCGTCACAGGTCAGGCGACCCTTGCCGTAGGCTTCCACCTCGGCTCTGTCATCAGCGATGTTTACGGCGGCTTTGGCTTCGGTTATGCCGTAATCGGCAAGCACTTTCTCCGTGATAGCGGCAAGGTGCCTGTCAAAATCCGACAGCGAGGCGAATTCCCCCGACATCTTCACCATCATGGTCTGCGTGGCTGAAATCTGCGACAGCAGAATCGTCCGCATTTGCGCGATTTTGCGATTGGCGGCGTTAATCGCCGTATATTCACGGTACTGCGCGTTGAGCGCGGTCGCTAACTGCTCCCGCTTTTCGCACCTGTAGCCGAGTTGCCCGTAGAAATGCTCAGGCTTAATCGTTCTGCCTTTACGGAGCAGGTGCGTCAGCTCCTCCATAATCCGCACGGTCTCGTCGTATTCACTGCCCCAGCAGGTCATGTTAAACTTACAGCGGCGGCAGATTTCCCCGCAGGCAGTGTTATAAACCCACGAGATTTCCTTACTGCCTGCGCGGTCTAAAATCTGCGCGGTTTTTTCAATCGCACAGCGCACGTCCCCCATTGCCTCGCCTGTCAGGCGCAGACGCTCGGCGAAGATTTCTGCCACCTCCGCGCCGCCTTTGGGGACGGTTTCACGCTTGAAGCGTTTCATCAGTGTATCCGCAGGCACAAGCAGGAAGAAGATTCCGCCCGCTATGACCGAATTGACCTCGATGAACTGAAAGTTATCCAAGCCCGAAAAAGACGCAAACAGCCCCGTCGCGAGGACGAAACCCGCCATCTGCGCGTATTTCCCCAGGCGGGCGAAGAGCCCGCCCGCCGCCCCCGCCGCGCAGATAATAAGCGCGGCAGACATATAATGCGGCGCAGTTATGGCAACGCCGAACGCACCCACAGAGCCGCAGACCGCGCCGCCCGCCGAGCGGAACTTATAGGCGAAGGAGATAGTGCAAATTGATGCAAAGACCAAGCCGAAGTTAAGCATACTTACTTCAAAGTTCATCAGCGCGGCAATCGTCAGCGCGTATGTAAGCCCCAGCGCGGCGAAGCCTGTCGGGCGCAGGAGCGCGAGGTTCTTCCCTGAGAGAATCAGCTCGCGGCAGAGGGACACCGCCCGCGCCCCGAAGCCCGTCAGCACGCCCAGTGCAGGCGCGGCTGTTACGGCGGACGCGCTGTCTGCCGAGAGGATTAACGTTGTGACGAACACGCCCGTGCCCGACAGCACAGCGGTGAACAGGTCGGCGTGCTTTCGGCGGCGGGTTAGGGCTTTAAACGCGACTATAGCCGCCATGACGGCGAGCAGTCCCGCGCTGTCATAAAACCTGCCGCTGATGAAGAAGCCCACCGCGCTCCCTGTCAGCGCGTAAATGCTGTCCAGTCCCGAAAACACCCCCAAAAACACCAGCGGCAACGGCGACGGCATCCCGAAAAGGCTCGTAAGCCCGAGGAGCAGACCGCAGACGGCGGCGAGCGGACTCTTGGTTATATCTTCTTTTTTCATTTTTACGTCCTTTCTTTTTATATCATTATAAAGGACAAGCGGTGCGGATTTTGCTGAACGGAGAGGGGGAAAAAGGTAAAAAAACGCCGCAGTTTTCAGCTGATTATCACAGAGGTTACACTTTGGATACGCGAAAGTGTCACTTCAGTTACACTTTTATCGTCAAACTATACAAAATCATTAAACCTTTATATGTCTGTTTCTACAAACTTTTAACAAAAGTAAAAAAATTTTTACAAATCACTTGCAATTGTAAATTGTTTATTATATAATGAAGATAATCCGGCAGGGATGAAGCCGGTAACATCTTTAACAAAATTTTTTAGGAGGGACCCCACGTTATGATTATCAAAAAACTGCAACAACTGAAAGCCAAAAAAGGATTTACTCTCGTTGAGCTCCTGGTAGTTATCGCAATTATCGGAATTCTTGCCGCTATACTTATTCCGCTGATGGCAGGCTTCCTTGACTCTGCGAGAGTTTCCAACGCTAACACAACCGCTAAGAGCGCGAGAGACATGATGACCAACTGGCTCTCTGACCAAAGCATCAGAAACAGAAATACAACGGCAGGCGCCGCTACTTACATCATCATTCACGTAGCCGTAGGCGGTATGAGCGAGGGAACCGCAACCGTTAACGCCGCAGGCGCACTCGGCACAGGCGGTATCATAGCACCTTCTGCTCCTCAGAGCGGTCCGTCTATCAACGGGCTGGACATTTACTTTGAAACCAGCGCCGCTAACGCAGGACCTTGGCTCGCGGCAGGCGGTTCGGGAGCTAAATGGAACTTAGCGGGATATTCACAGCACGGCTCTCCCGTTGTTGCCGCTCACTCAAACGCTTTAGTTTATGACCTTGCGAGAGTGTTTTACAGCCAGTTCCAGTCTGCAAGAAACTGCACATTCATTTTCTTCATCGGCGGCTCTCAGGGCACATGCCTGCAGACAGCTTATCTCCCCAACGTATTGGCTACTCAGGCGGAAATGTTTGCAACCGCTGCTACAAGATTTGTAGGTGATTCATCTGCAACCGGCGGTAATCTTACCGGTGTTACCACAACCGCAGGTATTGCGGCAGCCAACTTTGTTCCCGGAACGAATACATTCTTCTTTAACATTATGGACGGCAAATTTACCGAAACCGGAGCCGCTCCCATCGTCAGAAATGTTATCATAGGAACAAACTTACTCCACGCATAATCTTAGTTTTTAACGCCCTAAGCGTTGATAAGCGAAACCCCCGCTCGAGAGAGCGGGGGTTTGGTTTTGGCTCTATTGACAAAGCTCGACAGCTATGCTATGATTATTATTAGGGCATACAAAAATACAGCGGCAGCGGTCAATTTCCCCTCGGAAACGAGGTGATGTCGTATGACTTGGTTGGAGTTTCTAACTTTGGCTTTAGTTATCTGTAACGTAATACATTTAATGCAGAACGACTCTAAAAAAAGGAAATAACCGCCCAGCGTCCAAAGCGAGCGGTTATTAACTTAGCAAACTGAGGGCGACCGCTGTCGGTATGCCCTTTCTATTTTTTATTATACCACAAAAAATTAATTTGTCAACCCCTATAATAACTCAATCTCCTCCGCGAAGCCTTCCTCCTGCTGTTCAAGCAGACCTTTGAGCGCGTTGTACGCTTCGTAGTAGATGGTGTTCGCTTTTTCGAGCAGGAACTCGATGTCTTCCACACATTCGGTTTTGTAGAGCTGTTCCAGTTCTTTTATTACCTGCTTGGGGAGATGGTCGGAGAGGTGCATGTAGTGGTATTCATAATGCCTTGGGGTATAAATCAGCCTCAGCATACAGATAATGGGGAAGCGGACATATTCCTCGAAATAGTGCAGGGATTCGATGTATTTCCCGCGCCTGATGAACTGTATCAGTTTTTTGCGGCGGTTGAACCTCGCGACGCATTTTTCAAAAACAGGCTTGATGTGTGCTGAGGGAATAGGGTCGGGCGGGAGGATTTTGACCACCTCTGCCTTGTCGAAGAGGACAAGCGGGAACTCCGCGATGTCGTCCGCGTAGAACGTACAGCCCAGACTGCCGCGGCTGTGGCTCTGCACGCAGATGTCTATCAGCAGGAACTCCGAGGTGTTCTCGATATGGAAGACCCTGCCGAACAGGCGGGGGTCGTGTTTTTCGCTCTCGGTGTAGCTTATGCGCCCGATTTGTGACAGGAGCGCGCCGCACTTGTCGAGGGCGTCCTGCTCGTAGCCGTCTGCCACGTCTACCCAAACGTCCAAGTCAGAGAAGCTGTCGGCTCTGCCCAGCCCGTCCGCGCCCTCTAACCACAGCGCGCAGATGTTCTCGTCGTTTTGCAGACCTCGCTTTAATGTATCTATAATGCGTTGGCGTTCTTCCATGTTTTCTCCTTTATAATTGCAGGAAACCTATCTTTTCACGTGCTGTCTTCAGTATGGGCAGTGCGGTTGCGGAGGCTTTCTCCGCGCCTTTTTCCATGCAGGCTTTGAGATACGCGCTGTCGCCCTTGATTTCGCCGAAGCGTTTCTGAATAGGCGTCAGCATATCTGCGACGCTCTCGCCGACAGCGGTTTTGAAGTCGCCGTAGCCCCTGCCGCTAAACTCAGCTTCAACCTCGGTGAGGGTTTTATCCGTGACTGCGCCGTAGATGGAAATCAGGCTGTTTATGCCCGCCTTGCCTTCGTCGCCCTCGCGGTACTGAACCAGAGCCTCGCTGTCTGTCACCGCGCGCTTGAACTTCTTAATCACGGTGTCCCTGTCGTCTGTGAGAAGCACTGTGGAGTTGGGGTTTTCAGCGGATTTCGACATTTTTTTGGTCGGCTCCAGCAGTGACATAATCTTTGCAGTGCTTTGCGTTATGGTGGGTGCGGGTTCGGGGAGCTTAAAGGTTTCGCCGTGCGCGTGGTTGAAGCGTTGGGCGATGTTGCGCGCAAGCTCAAGGTGCTGTTTCTGGTCTTTGCCCACGGGGACAAAATCCGCGTTATAAATCAGAATATCCGCCGCCTGAAGCACGGGATAGCTGAATAAGCCGACGTTGGCTTCGCCCTCCTTTTGCTTCTCGGTCTTGTCTTTAAACTGCGTCATACGGGTCAGCTCGCCCACCTGCGCGTAGCAGTTGAGTATCCACGACAATTCGGAGTGCGCGGGGACGTGGCTCTGCACGAACAGGGTCGTTTTGTCGGGGTTGAGCCCCGCCGCCATCAGCAGTGCGTAGCAGTCGGTAATCTGCCCTTTAAACTTTTCGGGGTCTTGCCGCACGGTAATAGCGTGCAGGTCGGCAAGGAAATAGAACGATTCAAGCTCGCCCGTTTCCTGTCCTGCGACCCAGTTTCTGATTGCGCCGAAGTAGTTACCTATATGCGGAATATTTGTCGGCTGTATGCCGCTGAGAAAACGTTTTTTTGTCATTATTTATTTCTTCCCTAAGATTTTATTAACCGTTCCGACTAAAATGTCGGCTTTGATTGGCTTGACGATAAAGTTAATTGCGCCCAGCTTGATTGCGTCGTCTACAGTCGACTGCTTGCTCACCTGCGAACACATGACGACCTTTGCCTCGGGGTCGAACGCTTTGATTTCAGCCAACGCCTCAAAGCCGTCCATCTCGGGCATATCTATATCCATGATTACAAGCTCGGGGAGAATCTCCTTGTACTTCTCGAGGGCGAGCTTCCCGTTCTCGGCTTCACCTAAGACGGGTATTTTATTAGCCGCTAACGTGTTTCTGATAAGCTCGCGCATAATCGTCGCGTCGTCCACTATCAGCACGCCCGTGGTATGCTTGCGGTCGCCGATGGTTTCCTTGGGCTGGCGTCTGCCTGCGCCTACGATTTTATCTTTTTCCGCTTTTATTTTAATGGGGTCAATGTTTTTCAGAATTATCAGCATTTTGTCAAGCTCTTTGCCGATGGATTCGATTTTATGTTTGATTTTTGTCAGCTCGGCGTCTGCCTTTTGCTCGGCGATGTCCGCGCGGAAGCCCTCGTTTAAAAACGATTCAAGCAGACGCGGACGCTCCGACTTGAACTTTTCGGTTGCGTCCTTTAAGTTTTCGAGGCGTATGTTTATTTCCTGATTTATTTCCTCAACCTGTACAGCGAAGCTTTTCATGGTTTTCTCCTTTAATTGTAGGGAACACATTCATGTGTTCCGAAAATGCGGTTTTTACAGCGGAACGGATAAATCCGTTCCCTACATTAGAAACATTTTGCTAATAATTCAACGCCTTTTTCGATTTGCTCGTCCGAGGGCGTGGCGTAGGTCATGCGGAATGTGGTGACTTTTTCGCTTTCGTCTATGCAAAAGGCGTTGCCGGGGACGACCGCGACTTTGTTTGCGATGGCTTTACGGGCGAACTCTGCCGCGTCACCGAAGGGCAGCGTCCCCCAGACGAACAGCCCGCCCTCGGGCTCGGTGAATTTTACGGCGGTGGGGAAGCTGAAGTTAAGACTGCCCAGCATTAAATCGCGTTTACGTTTGTAAACCTGCCGCAGGTTTTCGAGATAGTCGCTGAAGCCGCCGTCTGAAACAAAACGATACGCCAGCATTTGCGCTAATATATTGGTATGCACGGTACTGCACTGCAACGCGGCGACGCTCTTCTGCACTATGCTCTGCGGCGCGCACATGAAGCCCACACGCATACCCGGCGAGATAGTCTTGGAGAACGAGCCCGCGTAGATGACGTGCCCTTTTTTGTCCATGGACTTAATGGTGGGGACGTCCACGCCTGTGAAGCGCAGGTCGCCGTAGGGATTGTCCTCGACAATCAGGACGTTGTATTTATACGCCAGCGCGAGGATTTCTTTCCTGCGCGCGAGCGACGTGGTTCTGCCTGTGGGGTTATGAAAGTTCGGGATTGTATAAATGAACGCGGTGCGCTGATTGGCTTTCAGTGCGGCTTCTAAGCGTTCGGGAAGCATACCGTCGTCGTCAGTTTCAACGCCGATGAGCTTTGCGTTAAATGACCTGAACGTATTCAGCGAGCCGATGAACGACGGGCTCTCGCAGATAATGGCTTCGCCCTCGTTGCAGATGACCTTGGTGGACAGCTCCATGACCTGCTGTGCGCCTGCGGTGATGATTAAGTCGTCGGCTTCAGCTTCCGCGTTGAAGATTCCTTTAGCGGCGAGGTCGTCCTTGAGCCAGTCGCGGAGTTTGGGGTAGCCCTCGGAGATGGAGTATTGCAAAGCCGCGACAGGCTCCTCGCGGAAGATGTCGGCGGTCAGTGCGGCTAATTTCTCCGCGGGGAAAACTTCGGGCGCGGGGTTCCCCGCCGCGAACGGAATGACCGTGGGGTCGGCGGTGAATTTGAAGATTTCTCTGATGATGGAGGGTTTGAGGTTTTTTATTCTGTCGGAGTAGACATTCATGCTTTAGCTCCCTTGTGTATAGATAATATCATTCTACCATAGATTAACATGAATTTCAATAGGGACGGAAAATAATTCCGCCCCTTTTTAAAATATTCACAACCGTGATTACCCCAACACAACCTCCACCTCATGCGTTCCCCCGTCAAACGCGGGGATTTTATTACCGTCTATGGGCTTCCCGTCTACTGCGAGGCTCTTGACGCCCTTGCAGACGTTTGCAGGGTTTTTGACGGTGATGTTATACCTCGCGCCGCGGAACTGCCGCACCGCCGTGAAGCCGTCCCAGTGCTTGGGGATTGACGGGTCGATAATCAACCCGTCATAATCGGGCTGTATGCCCAGAATATACTGCGATACCGCCGCGAAATTCCACGCGGCAGTCCCTGTCAGCCAGGAGTTCTTGCTTTCGCCGTGGCGTCCTGCGTCCTTGCCCGCTATCATTTGGGCGTAGACATAGGGTTCGGTTTTGTTTAAGCCGGAGATTTCCTCCCTGAACGCGGGAGCGATTTTGGAGTAATACTCGAAGGCTTTGTCGCCGCGCCCTAAAAACGCCGCCGCGCAGATAATCCAGGCGTTGTTGTGGCAGAAGACGCCTGCGTTCTCCTTGTAGCCGGGGGGATAGGTGGAGATTTCGCCGTATTCTAATATATACCGCGTGAAAGCGGGCTGTTGAAGCACTAAGCCGTGTTCGGAGTTGAGCCACTCGTCCACGCTGTCAAGGGTCTTTTGGTCGTAGCCGAGGTCTTTGCCCAAGCCTGCCATAATAGCGAAGCCCTGCGGCTCGATGAAGATTTTTCCTTCTTCGTTCATTCTGGAGCCTAATTTCTTACCGAAGTCGTCGTAGGCGCGCAGGAACCAGTCGCCGTCCCAGCCGTGTTCAAGCACGATTTTATTCATTTTTGCAATCTCTGCCTCGGCGCGGTCGGCTTCGGCTTGGTCGCCCTTGAGCTTGCACATAGCTGCGTATTCGGGCCCGATGAACGCCAGCATGGTGGCAATCATGACGCTCTCGGCGACTTTTCCGTCCTTGCCCTCGGTAGTCTGGAAAGATTGCCCCGAGGTAGCGGAGAAGCAGTTGAGGTTTAAGCAATCGTTCCAGTCTGCCCGCCCGATAAGCGGCAAGCCGTGAGGCCCGACTTTGGTTATCACGTGGTTGAACGCGCGCTTCATGTGGTTGAGCAGGGTGGCGTTGAGTTCCTCGTTGTTTTCATAAGGCACGATTTCGTCCAGTATAGCGACATCGCCCGTTTCCTTTATGTACGCCGCGGTGGAAAGTATCATCCACAGCGGGTCGTCGTTGAAGTTAGAGCCTAATTCATGGTTGCCTTTCTTGGTTAGGGGCTGATACTGGTGATACGCGCCGCCGTCACGCAGCATGGTTGAAGCAAGGTCTAATATGCGCTGTCTTGCCCTTGCAGGTATCTGATGCACGAAGCCTAAAATATCCTGATTAGAGTCACGGAAGCCCATTCCCCGCCCTATGCCCGACTCAAAATACGACGCCGAGCGCGACAGATTAAACGTCACCATGCACTGATACTGGTTCCAGATATTGACCATGCGGTTGAGCTTTTTGTCGGGGGAGTTAACCGTGTAAATAGACAGCAAGTCGTCCCAGTGGGCTTTCAGCTCGTCGAAAAGCTTGTCGGCTTT
>Ga0123356_10007788_pt1 | contig 10670 bp, 8 predicted proteins | sample TergutEmb28metaG_2_FD_92546 | JGI IMG/M metagenome (GOLD analysis project Ga0123356, IMG submission 92546) | Embiratermes neotenicus P3 segment gut microbial communities from Petit-Saut dam, French Guiana - Emb289 P3 | ecosystem: Host-associated > Arthropoda: Insects > Digestive system > Gut ... | reverse complement strand
GCCCCCACGCTCACCTCGTCGGTGGGCTCGCCCCACGACATTTTGAAATCCCTCTGGTTGTTGTCGTCTATGTCGTCTAACAGCCATATCTGGAAGCCGAAAGCGTAACCTGGCTTAAGCATGGCCTTGACCGCGTCGTTTAGGGGCACCCGGCGTTCGATTATGTATCCGTCCGATTTGATGACGCAGGCGACCTGGTGTTCGCTGTCGGGCAGGTTAGTGAACCATTCCTGATGGTCGGTGGCCATCGCGTCGACCCAGTCGATTTCAAACTCGGGCGAACCGACCGTTCTCGCATAGGCCAAAACTTTCACGAAAAGGCCGTTGTCGCCGTAGTGGTCGTCGTTGATGTTGTCGAAATCAAACGTCGATTCAAACGCGTCGCTGCTGAAATTGTCCAAGGGCTGCGTCACGGGGGTCCTGTCGGTCACATCCACGAACATATAGATGTAACTTTCGTCCCAGCACAGCCAAATGCTGCCCTTCGCGTTGTCCCCGCCTTCCTCCGCGTTGTTGGCGATGGAAGCGATATACTCGATTTTGAGTTCGCTCGAATTTTTATAGCAGTCGTCCATGACCCCGTCCACCACGGGCGTACCGTAGGACACCTCGCCTTTTTTGAGCCTTGAAACAGCCTGCGCGCTTTGGGCAAACACCGATATGAGAAGCATGACAAGAAGCAGAACCGAAATAAATCTGCGCATATTTTTTCCTCCGATTTTTTTATTTGAATTTTCGTTATATCTATTATATCACAGCTTTTCGGGTTTTGCAACAGCTAATCATAAAAAATTTTCGGGCAGCCCGGGCCTACAATATCCCGTAGTAGAAAAATATCCCGACCATGGCAAACACGCACAGAATCGAAGTGACAATCGCCGGCACCATCCTGATCACAAACGAAGCGACCACGCACAAAGCCAAAAGCCCCATGCCGATATAGAAAGCCCACATAAACGGAAGGAACGCGAACAGCACGGAGCCGATTGAAGCGATGCTTATAATGGCGGCCGCCGGCCTTCTCTTGTCCAAGCTGGTTTGGATATTTTCCGTCGGCTTTCCGCACATCTGGCATATCTCGGTCCCCTCGACCAATTCCTGCTTATAGTTGACGCATTCAGAATTCATACATTTTATCATAGTGTTTGATTTTACCTCTTTCATATTATATTATTTTAATACTACATTATATCCGTTTGCCGCGCGCTTTGTCAAGATAAATTTTGATTATAGTCAATAATTATCAAGGTATTCGATAAACGCCCCGGGATGGATATATCTGTTGCCTTTTTTGTCGGTGTATGCGGTTTCAAAGAGTATTTTTATCATTTCTTCCCCGCCCAGCCCGGGCTTTAGCTGCCAGCCCATGGCCAGAACCCCGGCGGCGTACGGGAGCGCCCAGCTCAGGCGGCCCTTGCCGTCATAGCGGTATCTGTATTCGCCTTTTTCGGAGGAGGCGGGCAGCGTCCTGTAATTTACCGGGACGCGCAGCATGTTTTCATTCGGTTCGTCCTCATCGCCGATATATATGTCCCGCGCCTGGTTGTCATAATGATAGGGCGCAATCGCGATCCGGTACGCGCTTTTGGGCTTGCACAGGGATACATCCTCGAAGTTTTTGTAATCATAGCCGCAAGCCCCGAAGACGGCCCCGTGCTCGTTCGTGCAGTCGAGCACGATCATGCCTTCTTTTTCGGCCCGCATGAAACTGTACAGATATTGCTCCACATTTATCCAGGGCAGCGGATTTTCCGGGTTGGGCGAAATGCACACCACCCTTATTTTCTCGCCCTCCGGCAGAGCGCCGTTGACTTCGATTATCCAGTCCAAGGCCGAGGCGTAATATGCGGCGTCGTACATCTCCCAGGCGGGGACGGCGGCATAATAGATATTGACGCCCGGGGCGGCGCCTACGGTCTCCCCGGCGAGAAGCCCCGCTATCGCGGGCCCCTGCGCGCTCGATTCGGCTCCGCTTCCGAAATCCCGGTACTCGGCTATTTTGCCCCTGTATTCGGGGTGGCCCGCCTCCAGAGGCTCGTCGATTATCGCCACGTTCACCCCTTTGCCGGTTATGCCGCGTTCATGAAGGGCGCGGAGCCCGAGCCCGGGGTTTTTCCCGCTCTCCATCACCTTTTGGGCCGTTCTTTGGATTTCGCGGGGAAACAGCGTGTTTTCGTCGAACGAAACGGTATAAAAAGATTTCTGCACCGGGGCAAAGTCATAATTGCGCGTGTCTTTTCCTGTTATATCTTCGCCCGGATCTACGCATTTCGTCTTGTTTTTAACCAGCACACAGTACCCCCGCGGGGCGCCGGGCATCAGTTTCGGATCGGTAAAATCGGCGAACATATAGTCTTTGCCGCCGATATTCCTGACTGCGCATACGCTGACGCCCCCCATGGGCAAAAAGAAAATATCGGACTCTTTGTTCATCCAGCGGTACACCCCGTCGAAGCCCCGCTCCGAAAAAGCCAAACCGGAAGACGTCATCACCAGAGTGCCGTCGTCGAAAAATTCGGCGCGGCAATAGGGCAGCTTTAAGTCCAATCTTTTGTAATTGGGCTCGGCAGGGTCGAAATCCTCGAAGTTTTCCACATAGTCGGCCATCGACCAGCTCCCGCGGATATCGCCCTCTGTCAAAGAGGGCGGGGCCGTTTCGGTTTTTTCGGCGATCTGCGGAGTTTCGGTTTTGCCTTTTACGTTGGCGGCGTAAACGAACCGGATCAGAATCACCGCGACGCCCATCATCAAAAGGGCGGTGGCCGCCGCGGGGCCGAAAAGCCTTTGTTTGCCGCCGTTCGGCCGCTGGCCGCCGCCGTCCGGGCTGACCGGCATTTTGCCGGTCGGGGTTATTTTTATTTCGCGGTCCATACAGCTTCCGCCCTCCTTTTTTGTTTTTTTGTTCAGCCTATTTTCAAGTCCACATATTTGGTCACATGAGAGCCCCGCTTCTGGATTTCGTTGCTGGTATTGTCCGCCGACTTCATGGAATTGCCTTTGGGCGAAATCATGTATATCTCCACTTCCTTGCCGCCCGGTATGAGCCCGATAATGCTGTTCATGGCGGGAGCCGGGTTTCCGCCCCACGCGGGCATGATCAGAATTATCGTCCCGTAGTCGTCGAAGTTTACCGTCAGGGGCTCGATCTCCGCCTTTTTCATGCGCATGGCTTCAAGGGCGCCCGAGGTCATCACATTGAACTTGGAGCGCTGTTTGGTTTCCTTTACCTCCACCGCTGTGTCCGCCTTCAATTCCTTGGCCTTGGTCTGGGCCATTTTTTTCGCGTTTTCGTCGAACGAATAGTACAGTGCCAATCTTTTTTTCATCTTTATCCCTCCTGATATATAACTCTGGTTTAAATTTTACTATACTATGTATTATAGCATACAAAATAAAATTTGTCAAGCATTTGTTCGCAATTTTTTTTCGGAATTTTTGTTTTATAATCAAATTTTACCGAATTTTAAGGCCAAATAAGTCATAGGGAGCGAAAGACGCGAACGGGAGAGAGTTCGCGTTTTCGCCCCTACGAGAAGTGGTACGCGTATTTTGGGGAGATTACCCGATTTGAGCCGCTAAAGCCTCGACTGTGTCGGCTTCGAGGATGGATTTGTTCGCGCCCTGTTCGAATTTGCAGAACGGAGTTTCGGTTCCGCATTTTCCGCCTCCGACGCATTTTATCTCAAAAGTCACATTTTTGCCTTCGAGCAACTTCTGGAATTCGTCGATATAATTCCCGTTGCATTTCTGGCACATCCTGATTTTGATTTTGGCTGGAGCTCTTGGCATTTTTGTTTTCCCCTTTCGATTTTTAATTTTTTGCGTAATTCAATTATACCACGAATAATATGACAACTGTCCGTCATATTAAAAGCGAACGCTTTGTTAACTTTTTAAAAAACGGAAAAACTTTTTAAAAAACGGAAAAGAAATCCCCGCCGCTTACATGAACGGCGGGGATTTTGTAATCGGACAAATCCGAAAAATCACTTGACCGCTCGTTTTTTAGCCAAAACGACGCCCGCAGAGGCCATTGCCATAACTGCGAAGACTATAATGCCCGTATTTCCGGTGGCAGGGGGCGCTGACGGTGTGGGAACGGCAGCCGGGGTGTCGCCGCCGCCCGCCGGGGCGCTGCCGCCTCCTCCTCCGAGGGTTCCGCCCGCGGTGCCGCAGAGGACCACTTCGGAGAGCTGGATCACGTTGCTGTCACCGCCGGTTTCGGAGTAAAGCTTGTAATACTGATACGCCGCAGATCCCGGCAAATCGACGTAATAGTAAGTGAAGTTTTCGTTTTGGTAGTCGTCGGCTTTGCCCGTGTATATCACGTCCCAGGCCGAGCCGTCGTTTGAGCCGGAGAGCGTCCAGCCGTCGCACATGCGGCGCGGATATTCCGCGTTGTCGTTGGCGGTGGCGAATATCAGGCGGTCGGCCGTGTATGCCTGGTCATATTTCCAGCTCGCCCAGTACGGGAAGAGGTTGTCGGTGGCGCAGTACTTGGTCTTGACGTCGCCGTCAAACATATTGGCCGCAACTTCCACATCCACGCCCTCGCCGCCGTCGACAAACTGCGCTCCGGGAATTATGCTCTTTCCGCCGGCCGCGTCCTGCGGGCGGGGGATCGTCTTCAAGGCGCCGAGCGTGATGAATCCGTAGGACTCACCGGTCCAGCTGCCGCTTTCGCCCTTGTCGTTCTTGGAATATACCACCTGCTGGGTGCCGTCGGCGTCCTGCACGTCGTTGATCTGGAACTGTATGCCGATCTGCGCGCCTTCGCCCACCGATATCGGGATCTTGAATTCGACGTTGTAGCCGCCGTCGACTATCTTGTGGGCGTATTCAAACTGCGAGCCCACATTGGCCTGACCGTAATCCGCAAGTCCGCCCTGGTTGTATGTGCAGGGCCAGCCGGTTATGTCTATCCTGTACTGCATGACGTTTTCGGCCGTGTCGCCGGTGTTGTTCTGGTCGATGAAAACCTCGAGGCTGTCGCAGGTCCACGGGGTGTTTTCCTGTTTGTCCGGCTCCGGCGGTATCATCGCCGGGTCAGTAATTTCGCCGAATACATATAAAAATCCGTCGCTCCAAAGTATTGTCCCCACCCCTTGAGTGCCGATGTCGCTCACTTCTCTGTTTATCACGATTGAAAGTCCGAGGTGGCCGTAGGCTTCGTCTTTTTCGCCGTCGATGACTATGGTTTCATTTGTCTTGGCCACGGGGCCGTAGTCGTCCCCGTCGCCTGCAAATACAGCCATCGAAAGCGCCGAAACGACCAATAGCCCCGCAAGTAGTGCCGCTAAAAGTTTTTTCATTAAAATTCCTGCTCCTTTTTTTATTTATTTTTGATTAAACAATCAACACATATATATTAATACAAAATTTTATATTTGTCAACAATTAATTTCAAAAATCCGAAAATTATTTTTCAATTTTTTCAATCATCGCCAAAAGGAATTCTTCGCCCTTTTCTAAGGCCTTGGAAAGCTTTGAGATTTCTTTGCCGCCCGCCACCGCGAACTCGGGGCGCCCCCCGCCGCTGCCGCCCGTCAGCTGAGCTATCTGTCTGACCAAAGCGCCCGCGTTCGCGCCGCGCTTGACCGCTTCGCTGCCGCAGACCGCGCAAAATGTCAGCTTGTTTTCCTTGACTGAGGCGAGCACCGCGGCGATATCCGGGTTTTTTTGCTTCAGCTCTTCGCAGATCATTTTCGCTTCATCCGCCGCGGTGTTTTCCAAAACGGCCGCGAGATAATCGACTCCGCCCGTCTTTTTTATCTTCGGGAGCAGCTCCTTTGTCTTTTGCAGGGCGATATCCGAAGACAGTTTTTCGATTTCGCGTTTGTGTTCTCTTAATTCGAGCGCGGCGCCCTCGGCCCTTTTCGCTATTTCATTCGGGTTATTCGCCTTTAATATCTTGGCCGTGTTCAAAATCAGCTCCTTGTCGCGCTTTATCATATCCAAAACCCCGCGCCCCGTGACCGCCTCGATGCGCCTGACCCCCGCCGCCACGGACGCCTCGGAGATTATCTTGAACAGACCCGCCTTGGCCGTATTGTCCATGTGCGTGCCCCCGCACAACTCGGATGAAATTTTGCCCATTTGGACCACTCTGACCACTTCGCCGTACTTTTCGCCGAAAAGGGCGGTCGCGCCCGTTTTTTTCGCGGTTTCCATATCGGTTTCAAAAAAGGTGATATCTATGCCGGCGAGTATGTGTTCATTCACGATATTTTCGGTTTTCTCGATTTCTTTGGGGGTCATCGCGTTAAAATGCGTGAAGTCGAAGCGCAGCCTTTCAGAATCCACGTGCGAGCCCGCCTGCTCTATGTGGCCCCCGAGCACTTTGCGCAGCGCGGCCTGCAGCATGTGCGCGGCGGAGTGGTTTCTCATTATGGCCTCACGTGTCGCTTTGTCCACGCGGGCGGTCACTTCGGAGCCCGTTTTGAGCTCGCCGGTTTCCATTTTGCAGATGTGTATTATCTTCCCGTCGGAGGTTTTTTTGCAGTCCAAAACCAAAGCGCGCGCCCCCCCGCCGCCCTCAATCGTCCCCACGTCGCCCACCTGGCCCCCGCTCTCGGCGTAAAAGGGCGTTTTATTCAATATGAGCGTGAATTCGCCCTCGCTGACCAATTCGGCGGCGGCCAAATTTTCGCCGTCCTCGACGATAATCTCCGAAATTTCGGCGCGCTCTTCGAGCACCGAGTATCCGTCAAATTCGGTTTTCGATATATGCCGCATCAGGGAGGTGAGTTTGTCCTTTATCCAGCCTTCGATATTGGTTCTCGCCTCCCTTGCGCGCTGTATCTGCTTTTGCATCAGATCGTCGAATTTTTCCTTTCCGAGGACGAGGCTGTGCTCCTTCGCTATTTCGCTGATCAAATCGTAAGGGAAACCGTAGGTGTCGTAGAGCTTGAATATATTTTCGCCGGACAGCTCGGACAATTTGCTTTCCTTGAGTTTTTTTATCATGTCCTCGAGCATTTCGAGGCCCGTGTGGATAGTGGCTTCAAACCTGTCCTCTTCCGCTTTTAAAACTTTTTTGATATATTCGCGCTTGGCCTCGAGCTCCGGGTAGGCCTCCTTTGAGAGCTCGATCACCACATCGGTCAGATCGTGCAAAAACGCCGCTTTTATACCGATCAGCTTGCCGTGCCGCGCCGCCCTTCTCAAAAGCCGGCGCAAAACATAACCGCGCCCTTCATTTGAGGGCATGACGCCGTCGCATATCATAAAGGCGGCGCTCCGTATATGGTCGCCGATGATCCGCGCCGATATGCCGGAATTTTCGCGCGGTTTGTATTCTATTCCCGCGGTTTCGCAGGTTTTGAGTATTACGGTTTTCACCGTGTCGACGTCGGCCACCGTGCCGGCCTGCTGCACCACCATCGCCAGCCGCTCGAGCCCCATGCCCATGTCTATGTTTTTTTGTTTTAAGGGGGTATAATTGCCGCTGCCGTCGTTGTCGAACTGGGTGAACACGTTGTTGCACACCTCGATAAACCTGTCGCAGTCGCAGCCGGGAGCGCATTCTGGGCTGCCGCAGCCGTTTTCTTCGCCCCTGTCGAAATATATCTCCGAGCAGGGCCCGCAGGGGCCCTTGCCCAAATCCCAGAAATTGTCCTTTTTCCCGAGTCTGGTGATTTTTTCCGGCGGCAGGCCCATGTGGACAGTCCAGACTTCGAAGGCCTCCTCGTCCTCAAAGTAGACCGAGGGGAAAAGCAGCTCTTCGGGGATCTCCAAAACTTTGGTCAGAAATTCCCATGTCATTTCCACGGCTTCTTTTTTGAAATAGTCGCCAAACGAAAAATTGCCGAGCATTTCAAAGAATGTACAGTGCCTCGAGGTTTTGCCCACTTCCTCTATGTCGTTTACCCTGATGCATTTCTGGCAGTTCGCCACCCTTTTGGCGGGCGGAGTTTTTTCCCCGGTAAAATACTGCTTCATGGGGGCCATTCCGGCGCTTATGAGAAGCAGCGATTTGTCGTCGATGGGCACCAGGGGAAAGGAATCTATTATGAGGTGGTCCTTGGATTTGAAAAAGTCCAAAAATTTTGTTCTCAGCTCGTTGAGCCCGAAATATTTTATGTCGCGCATTTTAAATTTCTTCTCCTGTTTTTTTACGTATAAGTATACAGCTTTTTCGCCGTTCTGTCAAGCGCGCATTTGATTTTTTCGCCTTGATAAAAAAATTTATTTTTTATCTTGACATAACCCCGATAAAATACTATACTATATACTATAGTCAGGCAAAAAAACAATCACGGGAGGATGGTGTATATTGAAAAATTTCAAAAGGGTTTTAATCGACAAGGAGAACAAATGCGAGGCGTGTTCGGCGGCGGATTTTTTTAACGACGGCAAAATCGAGATTGTGTGCGGCGAATACATGTACTCAGGCGATGACTTTTCAACCAAAACAAAAATATGCGATATCAGGTACAACGGCGATTATCTCGAGGATTTTTCGGATTACCCGTTGGATGTAAACGGCAACGGATATCTAGACATTATAACGGGGTCATGGTGGTCCGAGGGGATATTCTGGAGAGAAAACCCAGGAAGGAAAGGCGGGCTCTGGAAAACGCACAAAATCACCGATTGCTCAAATGTGGAAACGATCAGGTATTTTGACATTGACAACTGCGGGACAGTCGAGATTTTCCCGAACTGCCCCGGCGAGCCGCAGTTTTTTTTGAAACTCGTCAAAGACGAAAACGGCAGGCCCTCAGAAAAATTCGAGAAATATCAGATCAGCAGCGAAAACGCCGGCCACGGAATGGGCTTCGGGGATATAAACGGCGACGGCAGGGTCGATATAGTCCTGGCGGGCGGATGGCTCGAAGCGCCCGAGGACGTATACAGCCCCAACTGGAAATTCCACGGCGATTTCAAGGATTTCAACGTGCCCGGCACATGCGTGCCCATGCTCGTCCATGATATAAACGGCGACGGGACAAACGACCTCATCGTGGGGGCGGGACACGGATTCGGGCTGTGGTGGTTCGAGCAGAAGATAAACGCGGCGGGCGGCCGGGAGTTTGTCAGGCACGATATCGATTTGGTTTGCTCGCAGTACCACGACATGCAGCTATTTGACATAGACAACGACGGCGAATTGGAACTGATCACCGGGGCGAGGTATTTCGCGCACTGCGGGCACGACCCGGGCGAGCTCAACCCCATCGGCAGCTATATATTCAAGATTAAGAAAACTCCGGCGGGGGCAATTGTCTTCGACAGGAACACCCTGGATTACGGGCCCGCCGAATCCGCTTCGGGACTTGGGATATACTTCTGGCTCGAGGATCTTAATGGCAGCGGCTATAAGGATATAGTGGCCCCGGGTAAGGAAGGGCTCTATGTTTTCTACAACAATTAAGTGAATAAAAACGATTAAAAATCAAAGGAGGCAAAATTTTATCATGGCGAAAAGAGTGAAAATAGGATTCATCGGCGTAGGCCACATGGGCCAGTTGGCGCACCTGCAAAACTACGCGCAGCTACCCGAACTCTGCGAGATCACCACGCTTTGCGACGTCAAGTACAATCAGGCCAAAGTGCTGGCCGAGCGCTACAATGTACCCAAGGTGACCGCCGATTACCGGGAGCTTTTGGCCGATCCCGAAATAGAGGCTGTGGTCTGCATCCAGTATTTTGAGAATCACGTGGTGCTGGTTCCGGATGTTTTAAAGGCGGGCAAGCATGTGATGACGGAAAAACCGCTCTGCGTATTCCCGGAAAACGGCGACAAATTGGTGGCCGCCGCCAAAGAGAGCGGCAAGATACACATGGTGGGCAACCACAAGCGCTCCGACCCCGCGACCGAACACGCCATTTCGGTGATCAACAAATGGAAGCAAACCGGCGAAATGGGCAAGATGACATACGTGCGGCTCTCGATGCCCCCCGGCGACTGGAGGAAGGACTGCGATATGCCATATATGACAAACGAACCCGCCGGACCCGTTCCGCCGGAACCGGGCCCCGAGGGAATCGATGCGGCCACGCGAAACAAAATGGTCTGGTTTGTCAACTACTACATACACCAGACAAATCTGATGCGCTTTCTGCTGGGCGAGGACTACTCGCTCACGTGCGCGGACAAACATTTTTTCTCCGCCATAAGCGAAAGCGGCGTAAACTGCATACTGGAATTAGAGCCCTACAGCACTTCCATCGACTGGCAGGAACACGCGCTGGTATGCTTTGAGAGGGGCTGGGTCAGAATCGATCTGCCCGCGCCGCTGGCGCTGCATCTGGCGGGCACGGTCACCATCTACGAAAACAAGGGCAAGGACAGCGGATACACCATGCCGGTGATGCCCAATGTGAGCGCGATGAGAAACCAGGCGAAAAACTTCTGCCTGGCGGTGGCGGGGGAGAAGGCGCCGCCGTGCGTCTCCTCGGAGGCGGTGAAGGATTTGCGGATTGCGGCGGATTATATAAGCATGACAGATCTCGCCGAGAAGCCCACATACGAAAACCGCAACAAAAAAAGATAAGCGAAAAAGCAGTAAAGAAAGCGGCGGAATGCGCAATTTCGCCGTTTTTCTTTGAATGTAACGAAAAAGAAGTACAGGGTGGCCGCGATGGTTGTATTGGTTTCTCGCAGAAATGGTTTATCGAGTCAGGATGGAATGGAACTTAGTTCTTGCGGGCGCAGGGGTTAGGTT
>Ga0123356_10007787_pt1 | contig 10670 bp, 9 predicted proteins | sample TergutEmb28metaG_2_FD_92546 | JGI IMG/M metagenome (GOLD analysis project Ga0123356, IMG submission 92546) | Embiratermes neotenicus P3 segment gut microbial communities from Petit-Saut dam, French Guiana - Emb289 P3 | ecosystem: Host-associated > Arthropoda: Insects > Digestive system > Gut ... | reverse complement strand
TGCCAGCCTGTGCCAGAGCGCCCTCTCGGTGATCGCACGACCGGCGGACAGAGCCACTAGCGGGTTCCGCACCGCTCAGCACGATAGCCGCCGGTCCGACGGCGGCCCGGCGGCTACTGCTCGAGCACGGCGCGCAGCGACTGCTTGAGCGAGTGCGTCGTGGCGAGGACCGCGGTCGGCTCGTAACCGCAGTGGGCCATGCAGTTGTCGCAGCGCGGATCCCTGCCGCGGCCGTACTTGTCCCAGTCGGTCGTTTCCAGCAGTTCCCGGTAGGTCTTCGCGTAGCCGTCCGCCATCAGGTAGCAGGGGCGCTGCCAGCCGAACAGCGAGTAGCTGGGGATCCCCCAGGCGGTGCACTGGAAGTCGACCTTCCCCTCCAGGAAGTCGAGGAACAGCGGCGAGTGGTTGAGCCGCCATCTGCGCCGGCGACCGCCGGCGAAGGCCTCCCGGAACAGCTCGTGGGTCTGGCTGACGCCGAGGAAGTGCTCCTGATCCGGGGCTTTCTCGTAGGCGTAGGCCGGGGAGATCATCATCTGATCGACCCTCAGCTCGTCGTTGAGAAAGTCGAGCACCTGGCGCACGCTGCTGGGCGAATCATGGGTGAAGACGGTGGTGTTGGTCGTCACGCGGAAGCCGGCCGCCTGGGCGGCGCGAATCGCCTGGACCGCCTTGTCGAACACGCCCTCGCGGCAGACCGACTCGTCGTGGCGCTCCCTGAGCCCGTCGATGTGGACGGCCCACGAGAAGTACGGCGACGGCTTGAACAGCTTGAGCTTGCGCTCCATCAGGAGGCCGTTCGTGCACAGGTACACGTACTTCTTGCGAGCGATCAGCTGACGCGCGAGCTCGTCGATCTCGGGGTGGATCAGCGGTTCGCCACCGGCGATCGACACCATCGGCGCGCCGCATTCCTCGATCGCGCCGACGGCCTGGTCGACCGGCATCCGGCGGCGGAGCTCGTGCTCGGGATGCTGGATCTTGCCGCAGCCGGCGCACTCCAGATTGCACTGGAACAGGGGCTCGAGCTCGACGATCAGGGGGAACCGCTCGCGGCGCCTGAGCTTCTGCTCGAACAGGTAGGCGCCGATGCGAGCTGACTGTTTCAGTGGAACTGGCATGTGTCTCTATTTTCCCTCATTCGCTTCGGGCGGGAGCTTGAAATGAACGGTTTCGGTGGCGATGCTGTGCTCGCTGACGGTCGCGCCGCCGATTCCCGACAGCGCCCGGACGACGCCGTCGACCAGCGATTCCGGGGCCGAGGCGCCAGCCGTCAGCCCGACCCTGCGCGCGCCGACGAGCTCCCTGGGCGGGATCGCCTCCGCGCCATCGACCAGCAGCGCCCGGCAGCCGGCGCGCTCCGCCACCTCGACCAGACGTCGCGAGTTCGACGAGTTTCCAGAACCGACGACGAGGATCAGGTCGCACTCGCTCGCCAGCGCGCGGACCGCGTCCTGGCGATTCTGGGTCGCGTAACAGATGTCGCTCGACGGGGGCCCGACCACGTCCGGGAACCGTTTGCGGATCGCGTCGATCACCGAGGCGGTGTCGTCGACGGCGAGCGTCGTCTGCGTCAGGTATGCGACCTTCGCGGGATCCTTGACCTCGACCTGGTCGAGCTCCGCGGCGTTGGCGATTACGTGGATCCGCTCGGGCGCCTGTCCCTGGGTGCCGTCGACCTCCTCATGGCCCCGGTGGCCGACGAGGACGATGTCGAAGTCCGAGGCGGCGAAGCGGCGGGCCTCGGCGTGGACCTTGGCGACCAGCGGGCAGGTCGCATCGACCACGTCCAGACCTCGCTCGGCGGCCTGAGCACGGACGGCCGGCGAGACGCCGTGGGCCGAGAAGATCACCGTCGAGCCCTCCGGAACCTCGTCGAGCTCGTCGACGAACACCGCTCCGCGCTCCTCCAGCGACGCGACCACGTGCGCGTTGTGGACGATCTGCTTGCGGACGTAGACCGGTTCGCCCCGGGTCTCGAGCACGCGCTCGACGATCTCGACGGCACGGTTGACACCGGCGCATGACGCTCGCGGAGACGCGAGCAGCACCTCCCGCGGCGCGATCGCCGACGCCCAGTCCTGCACGAGCGCGCACGCCCGCCGCAGGGTGCGGTACGCGATCGCCGTGCCGGTCAGCGTCCGCAGCGGGCGGATCAGCTCGTGGCGCTGGGTGTCGAGCACCACCCGCAGGGTGACCAGCGGCCGGGCGTCGGTTCCCGGTGCCAGCCACGCGGACTCCATGTCGACGGCGGCGGCGCCGGTTCGCCACAGGGTCCGACGGCGTTCGCCGAGGACGAGCCGCTGGCTCGAGGCGATCGGAGCGATCCGCACGCGCAGTCCGCCGCGGCGGAGCACTCCGGCGAGGATCGACGGGTCGTCGCACGGCGTCGTCCCGGTCGGACCGCGCAGCTCTGAGGCCAGCACGATGTCGCCCGGCTCGAGCTCGGGATCGAGCGCTCCGCAGAAGCCGGCGATGATCACCGCAGCGCCGCGGGCGTCATCGGCGAGCTGCGCGGAACGGGCCGCGCGTCGCGGGCCCATCCCGATCTGGTGCACCCGGGCCCACGGCGCACCGGAGCGCACCGCGCGCGCCTCCAGGGACAGCGGCGCGAACACGATCACCCGGTTGGTCGGCTCGGCTTGGATCGGTGCGGTTGCGGTCATGCTCCTGGTGCCGACAGCGCCGGCTGCCGAGTTTCGGTTGCCCTCAGTATCTGGCGGGCAGCGGCGTACCCGCTCAGCACAGCACTTTCCATCGTCGCAGGCCAGCCGGTATCGGTCCAGGTTCCGGCGAGAAATAGTCCTGGAATCAGGGTGCGCGGTCCCGGACGCAGCGCTCTGGAGCCGGGCGCGGCGCGGAACGTGGCGGCGTGCTCCCGCGTGACCCGGAAGACCTCCACCGTCGCGTGCCGAGCAGCCGGCAGCAGCTCGGCGAGCGCCGGCAGGTACCGCTCGCGCAGCCCATCGGCGCTCTCCCCCAGCTCGACGTCGGCGGCCGACAGCGACACCGCGAGGTATTGACCATTGCGCAGACCGCTGCCCGCGGTCCGGTCAAACACCCATTGGACCGGGGTGTGGACGCCCGCGGCAAACGGCACGTCGAGCACCTGCCGATCGTAAACCACGTGGAGGTTGACAATCGGCGAGCTCCCGAGTGCGGAGGCGTTGATTTCGGTTCCTGGTCTAGCGGGACCAGGAACCGAGGCGGGCGTCGCTGCCGGGATCAGCTTGGCGGCGCGGGTCGGCGGCACCGCCAGGATCACGAACGCGGTCTGGATCGCGCCCGTCCCACCGCGGTGGTCGACCAGGAAGCCGCCGTCTGTCGGGACGACCGCGGTGGCGCCGTGGCGGAGGCGAACGTCGACGCCCGCGGCCGCGAGCGCCCGCCGCGCGGCCACGTCGTGGATGTCCGACAGCGGCGCCGTGGCGTGGCCGACGTCACCGGCGGCGGCGTCGCCCAGCAGGCCGAGCTGAAACACCTGCGCCGCCTGGGCGAGCGACGCATTCGCCGAGGCCAGGTTCAGCGTCGGGCGGGCGATCAGGTCCCAGACCGCCTCACGCGCGCCCGCGCTCTGTCCGTGCTCGTCCAGCCAGTCGGCGAACGAGCGCGCGTCCGCCGCCGGGTCATCCCGATCGACCGCGCGCAGAGCCTGCATCGCCCGGGCGACCGCAAGCCGCTCCCGGACGCCCAGCAGCTGGTAGCGCAGAAGCGCCGGCGCGAGGTGCACCGGCGCCGGCAGGCGACCGCGTCCGAGCACGGCCCGGCGCCCACCCGGCGCCAGCACCGTGATCCGCAGGCGAGGCTGGAGCGTCACGAGATCTTCGGCGCCGAGGTCACGAAGGAGCCCTCGATAGGCGACGCAGCAGCGCAGGAACACGTGCTGCCCGTTGTCCATCCGCAGCCCGTCGCGCTCGAACGAGTAGACCGCGCCGCCGAGCCGGGCGCGGGCCTCGAGCAGGGTCACGGCGGCGCCTTCCTGCGCGCACCTGAGCGCCGCGGCGATCCCGGCAAGACCGCCACCCACCACTGTCACGGATCGGTCAGTCATGCCGCTGCCCTGCCGGCCGTGCCCGAGGACGCCCGGGCCGTCGCGAGACTCTGAAGCGCAACCCACGCCTTCTGCCAGGTCGTCAGGGAGATCCGTCCGACGAGCACCTGAGCGGGATCCTGGAGGATCCGGTCGAGGATCGAACGGTAGATGCCGGTCATCGCGAGGACGCACGAGGCGCTGCGGGCATCGAGCATCGCGGTCAGCTGCATACCCCGGTCAAACCATTCGCCGGCGCGCGTGGCCTCGAACAGGATCAGCTCGGGGGCCCGCTCGGCACCGGCCGGCGGGGCACCGTCGAAGCCGAACCGGCGCAGGTCCTCGGCGGGGAGGTAGACCCTCCCGAGCCGCTCATCCTCGCGGATGTCCCGGAGGATGTTGGTCAGCTGCATCGCCACCCCGAGATCGTCGGCCAGCGCCGGGGCTCCGGCGGGCTCCTGGCCGTCGCTGAAGATCGCCAGACACAGGCGGCCGACCGAGCCCGCGACCCGCCGGCAGTATCCGACCAGCTCGTCGAAGCTCTCGTAGCGGGTGCCGCGAACGTCGTATTCGACCCCCTCGACCAGCAGGGCGAGGGCGTCGAGCGGGAGGTTGTAGTTGGCGCAGCTGTGCGCCAGCGCCGTCCGGACGGGGTCCGCGAGGCTCGCGCCGTCATCGCCGAGCGTGGCGATCATCGCCCGCTCGGCCGCCAGTGCCGCCAGCTGCCGGCTCGGGTCGGCGGGGTGGGTGGGATCGGGGTCCGAGGCACTGTCGCCGATGTCGTCGACCCGCCGGGCGAATGCGTACACCGCACACATCGCCTGGCGCTTGAAGCGCGGCAGCAGGCGGATCCCGTAGTAGAAGTTCGCGGCCTCCGCGCGGGTGATCTCCTCGCAGCGGCGGTAGGCGAGCTCGATCTCGAATGCCGGCGTCTTCATCGCCCCGCCGCGGTTGCCAGGAAGGTGCCGGCGAACGCGAGCGTCCGTCGTCGCGAGCGTCCGCTGCCGGCGACGCCGTCGTCGCGCTCGAGCTCGGACAGCGCCGCCCGCCCGCCCGCGACGAAGCCGGCCACGGCGATCCGCTGGCGCGGGGGCAGCGACCGCAGCAGCGGCAGCCCGGCGCCGAGCAGCTCCCGCGCCCGGCCCGACTCGAGCGCGATCAGCGCCTTTCTGGCCGCGGGCGGCGAGGCCACCGGATCATCGGGGTCACAGCCGCAGCCGATCAGGTCCTGGCGGGGCATGTAGATCCTGCCGCGGTCGAGGTCCTCGCCGATGTCCTGCAGGTGCTCGGTCACCTGCAGCCCGGCGCAGACCCGGTCGGACAGCGCCACCCGCTCGGGCGTCGCGTGCCCGAAGACCTGCAGGACCAGCTCGCCGACCGGCGCGGCCGACAGCTGGCAGTAGGCGAGCAGCTCGTCAAAGGTCTCGTAGCGGCTGACCATCTGGTCCTGTCGGTTGGCCTGGATCAGGCGGCGGAACGGGTGCTCGGGGAGCGAGCATTCGCGGATACTGGTGGCGACGGCGGTCATCAGCGGGTGGGCCGGACGCTCGCCGGCGTAGATCCGGTCGAGCTCTGACTCGACCTCGTCGAGCAGCGCGCCACGGTCGCCGGTCGACTCGTCGCCGACATCGTCTACCAGGCGCGCGAACCCGTAGATCGCCCGCAGGTGCGCCTGGCTGCGCGACCCGACGATCAAGCTCGCGACGGTGAAGTTCTCATCGGGCGCCTGTGCCAGAACCTCGTCTGGCAGCGGCAGTGTCGATCGCTGGCCGCGGTCGACGAGGCTCATCGCGCCAGCCGCCCCAGCGCCATGACCGGGAACACGAGCCTGTACAGGTGGTAGTTGATGTAGAAGTCCGACGGGAAGCCGGTTCCCGTGTACTGCGGCTCCTCCCACGTTCCCTCCGGCAGCTGGGTCTCGATCAGGTACCCGATTCCGCGCTGCACCGCGGTGGTCCGCTCTCCCGCGGCGTGCAGTGCCAGCAGCGCCCAGGCGGTCTGCGACGCAGTGCTGGGGCCGCGGCCGATCCATTCCGGGTCGTCGTAGGAGCGGGCATCCTCGCCCCAGCCGCCGTCGGGGTTCTGGTGCCGCTCGAGCCAGCGGACGGCGTGGCGGATCGGCGCCGCGCCGGTACCGACGCCGGCGGCGATCAGGGCCGGCACGACCGCGCCGGTGCCGTAGACGTGGTTGACCCCCCAGCGGCCGAACCACGAGCCGTCGGCTTCCTGGTTGTCGAGCAGCCAGCGCACGCCGCGCTGGGTGGCGGTTCCGGTGCCGCGCCCGGCGACCGCCAGGACCTCGACCGCGTGCGCCGTGACGTCAGCGCTCGGCGGGTCGATCACCTCGCCGAAGTCGCAGAACGGCACCTCGCGCATCAGCGACCGGCAGTTGTCGGCGTCGAACGCGCCCCAGCCGCCGTCGGAGCTCTGCATCCCTTCGAGCCAGCGCAGCCCGCGGTCGGCCGCGGCCTTTGCGCGTCGATCTTCGGGCACGGTCCGCAGCGCCAGCAGCACCTCGGCGGTGTCGTCGACGTCGGGGTAGTTGACGTTGACGAACTCGAACGCCCATCCGCCGGCCGGCAGCTCGGGCCGCCGCACGGCCCAGTCGCCGCGACCCGGAATCTGCTCGCCGAGCAGCCAATCGGCGCCGCGGGCGAGCGCCTCATGATCGGCCGGCAGCCCCGCGTCGGCCAGTGCGATCATCGCCAGTGCCGTGTCCCAGACAGGCGATTGACAGGCCTCGACCCGCCTCGGGCCGTCGTCGTCGATCGTGAAGCGCTCGAGTCCGTCGAGACCCCGCCTGATCACCGGATCGTCGTTGCCGTACCCGCGGAGGTGCAGGGCCAGCATCGAGTAGACCATCGGCGGCTGAATGCCGCCCCAGGACCCGTCGGCCTCCTGGCGATCGACGATCCAGCGCTCGGCGCGGGCCAGCGAGGCGCGGCGCAGAAATCCGATCGGGTGCTTTTGGTAAAGGTGGAGGAGCCTGTCGAGGAAGACGAGGGCCCTGCCGGTGAGCGAGTTCGGGTTCGGGGGCGACCAGGGCTCGGCCCCTCCCAACTCCTCGATCTGGAACGGCAGCGGCTTGGTCGGGCGGTAGGAGAGAACGACCGAGAGCGCCACGACCGTCTGCCGCGCCCAGCAGGCGAAGTCGTAGACGTTCAGCGGGAACCACGCCGGCAGCAGGATCTGCTCCGCCGGCAGGGTCGGCACCTGGTCCCAGCTCCACAGGCCGAACAGCGCCAGCCAGATGTGGGTGAACACGCGGGCCTTTTCGACTCCGCCGGCGCTGCGGATCCAGGCGCTCGCGGCTCGCATGTGCTCCTGGTCCGGGCTGTCGCCCGCGAGCCGGAGCGCGACATAGGATTCGACCGAGGTCGAGAGCTCGCCGGGCCCGCCGAAGAAGTTGGTCCAGGAGCCGTCGGCACGCTGCTTGGAGCGGATCCAGGCGGCCGTCCGCTCGGTCGTCTGTCGCTCGCGAACGCCCAGGAACTCCCGCAACAGCATGTCCTCGGCGTCCATCGAGACGTTGGTCTCGAGCTCGCCCTTCCACCACCCCGCCTCGTCCTGGAGCGACAACAGCTGATCGCAGGCCCTTGCCAGCGCCTCCTCCGCCGTGCCCGCGGACGCCCAGGTCCGGGTCGTTGCTTCCCTGATTGGCTCCACTAGCCGTTCACACGCTATTAGATATGCGGATGGACAGCGCTCAAATCCGCCCCCCCGGACCCGATCTTTCCGACCTGCTGGAGCGCAGGCATGGCGAGGCGTTGCCGCTCAACCAGCGGTACCTGAACCGCCAGCTCGGCAGGGTCGTCCAGACGCTCGGGTTCGACCGCGAGTGGGTGCGCGGCCAGGGATCGCACCTGATCGACCGCGAGGGCAACGAGTACCTCGATCTGATCTCCGGCCACGGCGTGTTCGCCGTCGGGCGAGGCCATCCGCACGTCAAGCGCCAGCTGCATGAGGTGATCGACGCCGACACCCCGTCGCTGACGCAGATCGGCGTGTCGACCTTTCCCGGAGCGCTGGCCGAGGATCTGGTCCGGCGTGCCCCGGCCTCGATCGACGCGGCGGTCTTCACGAATTCGGGGGCGGAGTCGATCGAGGCGGCGCTGAAGCTCGCGCGCGCAGCGACCGGCCGGCCGCGCACCATCTACTGCGATCGCGGCTTTCACGGACTCACGCTCGGGGCGCTGTCGATCAACGGCAACGACGAGTTCCGCGAACGGTTCGGCCCGCTGCTCCCCGGCTGCGACCGCATCCCGTTCGGCGACACCGCGGCGCTGGCGAACGAGCTCCGGCGCGGTGACGTCGCGGCGTTCGTGGTCGAGCCGATCCAGGGCAAGGGCGTCTACCTTCCTCCCGCGGACTATCTGCGAACCGCCCAGGATCTCTGCCGTGAGACGGGATCGCTGTTCGTCCTCGACGAGGTGCAGACCGGGATCGGCCGCACCGGGCGCTTCTTCACCGCCGAGCACTGGGGCCTCGAGCCGGATCTGATCACGCTCTCGAAGGCTCTGTCCGGCGGATACGTGCCGATCGGCGCGGTGCTCGCAAGCCGGGCCGTGTTCGACGCGACGTTCGATTCGATGGAGCGAAGCGTGATCCATTCCTCGACCTTCGCGAACGGCGATCTGGCCGCCGTGGCTGCGCTCGCGACACTCGCCGTGATCGATGCCGGCGAACTCGTGTCAGCGGCGGAGCGGCTCGGCGGCCTGCTGCTGGCGCTGACGGAACCCCTGGCGGAGCGTTTTGAGATCGTCCGGGAGGTGCGCGGCCTGGGGATGATGTGGGGGCTCGAGCTTGGCCCGCCGCCGGGGTTCGCGGCCCGGCGAGTGTGGGAGGCGATCGAGCGCCGCCAGCCGGGCCTGTTCGCGCAGATGGTCGTGGTGCCGCTGTTCCACGAGCACAAGATCCTCACCCAGGTCGCGGGACACCACGTCAACGTGATCAAGGCGCTGCCGCCGCTGACGACCTCTGAGCTGGATCTGCGCCGGTTCGCGACGGCGCTGGCGAGCGTCCTCGAGGACGCCGATCAGCGGATGTTCCGCAGCTACGCGAGCCTCGGGTTCTCGCTCGGGCGACGGAGCCTGACGGCGGGTCGGGGTTAGGCGCCGTTAGGCGCGGGTTACAGCGTCCGCCGAGGCCGCTGCGCCGATTGATCGGTCAACTACACTCGTTCACATGACGGTCGCAACCTCCTCGACACTGGACGGCGCCGCACTGGAGGCGTGGCGCAGCTATCTGCAGAGCCACGCCGCAATCGTGCGGGCGCTGGACGCCGAGCTGCTCGCCGCGCACGGGATGACGACGAGGGACTACGAGGTCCTCCTCTACCTGGCGCAGTCGCCCGACCGGAAACTGCCGATGTCGGCGCTGTCCGAGCGGACGCGGCTGACGCGCTCGGGCATCACCCGCCTGATCGACGGCCTCGTCGAAGCCGGCCTGACCCGGCGAATCGCGTGCGCCAAGGACGCTCGAGTCTCCTACGCCGGGCTCACCGACCTCGGCTACGAGAAGCTCCGGGAAGCGGGCTGCACCCACGTCGCGAGTATCGAGCGGATGTTCCTGGCGCACTTCACGGAAGGTGAAATCGAGTTGCTCGCCGAGCTGCTGCGGCGCCTGCCCGGCGCCCAGGTCGACGGAGCCTGCACCGTCGACTGACGATGACGGCGCGGGCCGAAACCGCCTCACCACGGATCGGTGCCGGCACCCGGATCGGCACCGTGCGGCTGACCGTCCGCGAGCTCGACCAGTCGGCTCGGTTCTACGAGCAGCTGCTCGGGCTCGTCCCGGACGAACAGCCCGACGGGAGTGTGCGATTTGGCGCGGTTCCTGGCGGACCGGCGTTGCTCGAGCTGCGCGGCTCCGCGACCGCGCCGCCCCGCGACGCCCGGCTCACGGGGCTCTACCACTTCGCGATCCTGGTACCGACGCGGCGCGATCTCGCGGTCTCGCTGGTGCGCCTGGCGCAGGCACGCTACCCGCTCAGCGGGGCCTCTGACCATCTCGTCAGCGAGGCTCTGTACCTCGACGATCCCGAAGGAAACGGGATCGAGATCTACCGGGACCGGGACCGGTCCGAATGGCGCCGCGACCAGAGCGGTCAGCTGCAGATGTCAACGCTGCCGCTGGATCTGCGTGGGCTCGTCGGTGAACTCGACGCGGCCCCGCCGGACCCCACGGTCGATCGCACCGTCCCCGCGGAGACGCGGATCGGCCACATCCACCTGCAGGTCTCCGAGCTGCGCGAGATCGAGGCGTTCTACAGCGACTTGGTGGGATTCGACGTGGTCGTGCGGAGCTACCCGGGCGCGCTGTTCGTCTCGGCCGGCGGCTATCACCACCACGTCGGACTCAACACCTGGCACAGCCGCGGCGCGGCGCGCCCCCCTCGCGGCGCCGTCGGACTGGATTCCTACGACATCTTGTTCGACACACGTGAAGGGCTCGACGAGGCCCTGGAGCGGGTACACGGCGCTGGGCTCGAGACGGAGCCGGCAGGGCGGACGGACGGGACTCCGTCGAGCGGGACCCTCGTCCGCGACCCGAGCGGCAACGCCGTCGTCCTGACCGCCTGACAACGTTTTGGCCGTCCTGCGGCTCAGGGCCCGACAGGCTCTAAGCTGGTTTTCGGGACACC
>Ga0123356_10007786_pt1 | contig 10670 bp, 7 predicted proteins | sample TergutEmb28metaG_2_FD_92546 | JGI IMG/M metagenome (GOLD analysis project Ga0123356, IMG submission 92546) | Embiratermes neotenicus P3 segment gut microbial communities from Petit-Saut dam, French Guiana - Emb289 P3 | ecosystem: Host-associated > Arthropoda: Insects > Digestive system > Gut ... | reverse complement strand
GCTTCACAAAAGGTTTATGAGGCGATTACCCGGGGGGAAGACCCGCATGGCATTCGAGTCGATTGGCAAGACGACCTGGCCAGGTTTGAGCAGGTCCGCGAGCGCTACCTCATCTACAAATAAGCCAGCGCGTCGGGAGACTTACGAAATGCTGGCCGGCGCGACGGCCCACCTAAATGGAAGAACTGAATTGAATTAGTCGAGCAACCGGCTGGTGATCGGACCGTAGCTGTCAATTCTCCGGTCGCGCAGGAACGGCCAGTTGCGGCGCGTATCTTCAAGCACGCCCGAATCCACTTCGCCGATCAGGATTTCTTCCTTATCGTGCGAGGCTCTCGCGAGAATGCGCCCAAAAGGGTCCGCGATGAACGATCCTCCCCAAAACTCCAGCCCTTTGCCCGGGGCTTTCGTGCCCCGGATGTCTCCCTGCTCGAAGCCGACACGGTTGACGACCGCGACATAAACTCCATTGGCAATTGCGTGGGCACGCTGGATGGTCTGCCAAGCGTCGTACTGCGCTTCTCCGTACTGCGCCTTCTCATCCGGATGCCAGCCAATGGCGGTCGGATAAAAAAGCACTTCGGCACCCTGCAAGGCGGTGAGCCGCGCCCCTTCGGGATACCACTGATCCCAGCAAACCAGCGTTCCCACTCTCGCGACCTGCGTATCGAAAGCCTTGAAGCCGAGATCCCCGGGGGTGAAGTAGTACTTTTCGTAATAAAGGGGGTCATCGGGAATGTGCATCTTGCGATAGATGCCGCGCAGACTTCCATCGCCGTCGAGCAGGACTGCGGTGTTGTGATACACGCCGGGCGCGCGTTTCTCGAATAACGAACCGATTACCACAACTTTCAACTCTTTAGCTGCCTGGGCCAGCTTCGCCGTTGCCGGGCCGGGAATGGGTTCGGCGAGATCGAAGAGCGACGCGTCCTCCCGCTGGCAGAAATACTGCGTCTGGAAAAGTTCGGGAAGGCATACAATCTGGGCCCCCTGCGCCGCGGCTGCGTGCACCTGGCGGATGGCATGGAGAAGGTTCTCAGCCGGTTCGGGAGTCGCCGACATCTGGATCAGGCCTATGCGGAATTTTCCGGGCAATCATCCCTCCCTTCGCAAGGATAGCTTAACCGGGGCTTCAAGCGGTCACCAGTTTTTGGAAATCTCGAGAAGACGTGCACAGGTTCGAGCTGGATCTAGGGAAAAGCTGCGCCGGAGCATGCGACGGGAGTTCCTGGCTGCTTGCTGGCACGAGTAGCTTGAAGCGGGTGGCTTCAAGTAAAGTTAATGCTTCCTATCCAACTTTTTGGGGGCGAAATGAAGCACACCGATGGCACTGGCATCGACCGCAAACTCCATAATCCCATCGAAGACCGCCTGGTCCCGCTCGAGCCGCTGGATCTCGGCCGCGTGCGCTCCGTGGATGATCTGGTTCGCGCCATGGCCAAGACGGCCTTCACCGGGCGCCAGATTGGCGAGGCGGCCGATGTGCTCGAGGCCATGGCCCGCGACCAGGACTGTTTTGTCGTAATGACGATGGCCGGTGCGATGACGGTCGCCAAGCAGGGGCTGATCATCGCCGACCTCATCGACCGCGGAATTGTGAACGCGATCGTCTCGACCGGAGCGCTGATGGCGCACGGACTGGTTGAAGCCACCGGCCGCTCGCACTTCCGCTACAATCCGCAAGTTTCCGATACGGAACTCTACGAGCAGGGCTACAACCGCGTCTACGACACGCTCGAGCCGGAGAAAAACCTGGATGACGTGGAGCGGGTGATGGCGGCAGTGCTTGCGGACTGGGACCATTCCGAGGTGATGTGCTCCTACAAGCTGAATCATGCGATCGGCGCACATTTGGCCAAACATGCGCAAGGACAGCGGGGAATCCTCAAGTCCGCCTACGAGCAAGGGGTTCCGGTTTTTGTGCCTGCCTTCACCGACTCCGAGCTCGGGCTCGACGTTGCCCTGCACAATCGCATGCGCGAAGGCTCGGGGCGGAACAAGATCCGCTTTGATCCCTTTGAAGATCTCGAGCACTTTGCATCTACGCTTCTGCGCCAGACCCGGCTGGGGATTTTCACCATCGGGGGCGGAGTGCCGCGCAACTGGTCGCAGCAATTTGGTCCCTTCATCGAATTGCGCCACCGCCGCATGGGCGAGAACCTGCCGTTGAAGCGATACCACTACGGGGTGCGGATCTGCCCGGAGCCGGCGCACTGGGGCGGGCTCTCCGGGAGCCCGTACAGCGAAGCGATTTCGTGGGGAAAATTTGTTCCACCCGCAGAAGGCGGGCGCTTCGGAGAGGTATTCGTGGACGCGACAGTGGGCCTGCCGCTGATCGTTGCCGCCGTCCTTGAAAGGATGGAATCCGGCCGAAAGCGAGGGGCAGAAGGGGCGGCGGGCAAAAAGGAGAAAATCAAGAGATAAGCCGTCGAGAATTCATGGGCAGGAAAGGTCACCGGGAGCAAGACCGCTTCGATAGAATCCGGACCGTTTTCGTTGTGCTACGATCGGCGAAGAAGCCCTCCGAGCTAATGTTGCCCATGCGTCGATCTTACGGCTTTCTTCCGCTTCTCCTGGCGTGTTGCGGTCTATTGGGAAGCCCCGCCCGCGCGGCCGACGAGCATTGGCTGCGCGTCAGTTCCGACCACTTCATCGTGATCACCGACGCGAACGAAAAAGCCGGCCACGAGGTGGCGGTCCGGTTCGAACAGATGCGCGCCGTCTTCAGCCAGCTGCTCATGCGCAGCAAGATCCGAATGGCTGAGCCCCTGGAGATCGTCGCCATCGCCAACGGCCGTGAATACGCGCAACTTGCGCCGGGACCCACGGCCTTCTGGCTCGCGGGCGAGGACCGCATTTTCATTGTTCTCGATTTGTCCAAGCCGGACAGCTGGGAGACAATCGAGCACGACTTCGCGCATTACCTGCTGAACTACAATTACCCGCCCACGCCCGCCTGGTTCGACGAAGGCTTCGCGGAATATTTTGCGTCGCTCCATCTCACCAACAAGAACGCAGAACTCGGCAGCGATGCCGAACTCGCTCCTCGATCGTTGACCGAAATTCTGGACAACCCGGTTTGGCTCGCCTGGCCCGACCTGCTCGCCATGAAGAACCGCCGCACCGCGAATGGCGTCGAAGGTACGCACCATACGCTGTTCTATGCGCAGTCGTGGATCCTGGTGCATTACCTGCTCAACAAGGACAAGATGTCGGACCTCGGCAAATACTTCAGCCTGGTTGAGGTGCAAAAGGTCCCCACCGAGGAGGCGATCCAGCAAGCCTTTGGAATGAGCGTGGCTGAGCTAGACCACCAGGTGAAGGACTACTTTCATGGCCTGGAGCCGAAGTTGGCCGTACCCGGGGGAACCCCGCTGCCTGGCGCCGAGCCGGTGCAGCCCCCCGGTCGAGCGCAGCCCGACGAGCCGCCGCAGCGCGTCGAGCCAGCCCGGCCCGTCTACGAGCTTCCCTTGCCCTTCTCTCTCGACGACGTCGGCACCAGCACGAAATCGATACCGCTGCCCGAGGCCGAAGCCTTGGTCGATGAGATGGAGCTGCGTCTTCCCAGTCTCCGGGAGAAGGCCTTTGCCGACCTCGAAAAACTCAATGCCGATCCCAAAACCGAAACCGTGGTCGCGCATCGGGCCCTGGCCTGGGCCTACGTCGAAAGAAGAGAAACCGATCACGCCTTCGAAGAGCTGAGCGACGCTGTACACATCAACGCCCGCGATCCCTGGACCCGCTTTGGTCTGGCGCTGGCGAGCTATCACTCGGGGCAGCAGGGGGCGCGGGTTCAGGGCCTGGCGAACATGATGGAGAGCCTGCACATCGTGATCGATGAATATCCGGATTTTGCCGAAGCTTACAACATGCTCGGCTGGGCGCGGCTGGCCGGAGGGGGCCCGAATGCCGCCATTGACTCGATGAAAATGGCCGTCGAGCTCAGCCCGAGAGACGAACCCTATCAGTTGCGGCTGGCGGACGCGTATCTGGCGGCGAAAAAATTCGACCAGGCCAAGCCAATTCTCGACCGCCTCAAGCTGAGCCAGAGCCCGGAGGTGGCGCGGGCAGCGTCGAAGGACCTGACCGACCTTCCATTTCTCGAGAAATACGGCGTGCCGCCGGAACAGGCCGCCGCTCCCCAACCAACCCCGGGCACGGCGAACAACGACTCAAACGATGAGGAAGACGATCAAACTGCCTCCAATCGAAAGCCGGCCGAAGCCGAACCGAGCATCGACAAGCGCGCGGTCCAGTTCTTGAAGGCCACGATCGTCTCGGTGGACTGCTCGAAGGCGCCGGCTGCCATGGTTTCGGTTGCAGAAGGGAATCGCGTCTTGAAGCTTCGTACGCCGGACTACAAGTCTCTCCCGCTAATCGGAGCCCGGGACTTTTCCTGCGCGTGGAAGGGCGTTCGGGTCAACGTGAATTACCGTCCTTCAGGATTGAGGAGTGGAGACCTGGTCTCCATCGAAATTCCGGAGCCCGGCCGGTAGGGTGCGATCTTGAAGGCGAAGAGCGTACCTCGCGCGCCAGAAAAGCTAAAAAAAAGCGCCTGAGAGCCAAAAACCCTTCCATTCCTGGAAGGGCTGGCAAGTGGATGGGGGCTGATCCGGAGCCCAACCCCACTTTCAATTTAGTTGGACTATCCGCGGACGACGTTAGCTGCCTGATAGCCTTTCGGCCCCTTCAGCAGATCGAATTCGACCGTTTCGCCTTCATTCAGAGTACGGTATCCATTTTCCTGAATGGCGGAAAAGTGAACGAACACATCCTCGCCCGTAGAACGTTGGATGAAGCCGTACCCTTTCGCCCCGTTGAACCACTTAACTGTACCCTTCTCTCTCACAAAGTTACTCCTTTCAGCCATTCGCTAAGATTTGCTCCGCCCCTTCGCGAGACTCCCGCCTCAAGTGTTGCTCTAAAGGACCGAAGCAGAGTGAACCGGGCGTGTCTTGCTACAGTCGCTAGGCCCCAAAATAAAAAGCCCGGCCAAGTCGAGGAAACGTTTGCCTCAACTGGGGAAGCCAGGCAGTTCTCGGAGTTTTGACACGACACAAAACATCAACCCAATTCTGTTCACCACCAACGTCAACGTTCAGGAGGCGGCAACAAATATTAGTCAGGAACTTACATTGAACGCAAGCGAAAATTTGCATTAACTGGCGATTAAATCGATTTATCTGGCCTTCTGCCTGCTTCTGGTTTTGGGTCGCCGCCCGCCCGCCCGTGCCCAGCCACAACATGCAAGTGTCTGATAAGATTGGCGCATTGTGTCCGACGCTTCGCTCGTTCCCAACCCCGATTGGAGCCGGGGCCCGGGTTTGAACGGGGATTCTTTTCCCCGCGCCGAGAGCGCCGCCTCCGATGCCATCGTCTTCGAGGATGTAGAGCTCGCCTTCGAGAGCAGGACGGTGCTCGATGGAATCTCGTTCCGGCTTGCGTATGGCGAGACCAAAGCAATCTTCGGGGTCGCGGGATCGGGCAAAAGCACGATTTTGAAACTGGCGCTTGCCCTTATCAAGCCCGATGCCGGGCGGATCGTGATGCTCGGGGAAGACGTTACCCGGATGAGCGAGAACCAGCTTTTCGACTTGCGGCGCCGGGTGGGAATCGTCTTTCAGGAAAGCGCGCTCTTCGACTCGCTGACCGTCCACGACAACGTGGCCTACCGGCTCCACGAGGAAGGCAGCGTTTCCGAGGAGGAAATTGAAAAACGGGTTCGCGAAGCCCTCAGTTTCGTCGAACTTGAGCACACCGTCGACATGTATCCGGTGGAGTTGTCGGGAGGAATGCGCCGGCGGGTTGCCATCGCCCGCACCATCATCACTCAGCCCGAGGTGCTCCTCTACGATTCGCCCACCGGCGGGCTCGACCCGGTCACCTCGAATACCATCATCGAACTCTTGGTGAAGCAGCGAGACCTGTACAAAACCAGCGCATTACTGGTAACCCATCGCCTTCAGGATGCGTTCACCATGGGCACTCACTATTTCGATCGCACGCGAAACCAGATGAGGCGCCTCCCGCCGAACACCCGGGCGGAGGTGCCGATGGGGTTTCTAATTCTGCGCGATGGGAAGATTATTTTTGATGGCGATCTGAAGGCCCTGCGGGAGACCGAAGATCCCTATATCCGCGAATACATTTCCTGACCGGCCGCGGCAAATTCTGAGCGCGGCGCGTGGCCGGTCCTGGCTGTCGAGATCCTTTCCCGCTTGCCGATCCGCGACGTCAAACCTTCGCCGCCGCCGTCGATATCCTGCGGGCTTCGGCGCGCTTAAGCCACATTTCCAGACATGCGCGTCCTGCTCTGCTCTGCGTTGCCAGCGTTTCTATCCGCCGATAGAGGTCCGGCGAGTTAGTGGTTTCACGCACTTCCTTGAGAAAGGGATGGAGCTTTGCGAGAAAAAACCACATCTCCTCGCCACTATCGAAAAATAGTTCTTCATTCAGTACGCCCCGCAAGACGAAAGACGCCGCCATGTCCCAATAGCCGCTAACCTGGCGAAACCAGGCGTTTTCGAGCGGGTCGGCGCCCTGGATCACGCGCACCACATCATGAGCCTCGCGCGGCCACCACGCCGAGAACCACGCCCGGGCTTTTCGCATTTCAGTTTCGCGACGAAGCTCATAAAGGCGCAGGATGATTTGGGCGTCTTCGGCTGTGGCTTTGTCGAGCATGGTCGTCTCCTCCCGCCTACCTTAACACACCGTCATCGCGGGCGAAGCAAGCTCGGCGCTCGAATGGCCGGGAGGTTCGGAAGCACCGGGAGCCGGCCTGGAGGCTTTACGCGCGCAGCCGGAAACAGTCGAACCGTCGAACAAGCGAATGGATCTGCTCTTTGGCCGGCAACGATAGATCCTTGGCGGCGGATGAGAAGCGCCGAGAAGGCCGGTTTTCTCGGGAAGGGACGCAGGCGCGGCTTTTAGGCCTCTGCCCCGGCCGGCACCGGAGCAGCGTTTTCGTTCGGGCGCTCGTAGTCGCACTCTTTGTCCGTGCAGGCGATCACCGGTCCGGACTTCAAATATTTTTCGACCAGATATTCCTTGCCGCACTTGGGACACTTCTCGTCGATCGGCTTGTTGGCCGAAGTGAATTTGCACTTCGGGTAATTGCTGCAGCCGTAGAAGGTATTGCCTTTGCGCGCGCGCTTTTCGACGAGCTCGCCATCTTCGCAGAGCGGGCACTTGACGCCGATGAAATTCTGCTTCACGTACTTGCAGTCCGGATATCCGCTGCAGGAAGTAAATTCGCCATAGCGCCCGTGGCGGATCACCAGATTGCGTCCGCACTTGGGGCAAAGCTCTTCGAGCGGGATGTCGGGAACTTTCTTGCCTTGATCCAAACGGCGCGTGGTCTTGCAATCCGGATAACCGGTGCAGGCCATGAACTGCCCGAAGCGGCCGCGCTTCAGCACCATCGGGCGGCCGCAGTTCTCGCAATATTCCTCCTGCGTGGTTTCCTGCAGATCGGCCGAGTCGAGGTCGGGCAGATTGATCGGATTCTCTTTGGTGAAGGTGCAGCTGTTGGGGTCGTCTTTGTCGTAGGAACTGCAGGCGTAAAACGAACCGTGCTTGCCCCACTTGATGACCAGCGGCGAGCCGCAGCGCTCGCATTTTTCGTCGGTGGGCTTCTCCATGCGCTTGATATTTTCCATGTGCTTCTGGGCATAGCGCAGGTCCTTCTCGAACTTCTTGTAGAACTCGGCGAGCGTGTCGGTCCAGCCTTCTTTGCCCTCTTCGATTTCGTCGAGCTCTTCCTCCATGCGCGCCGTGTACTGAACGTCGAAGATGTCGGTGAAATTCTCGACCAGGAGGTCGGTGACGACCAGGCCGATTTCTGTGGGCACAAATTTCCCCCCGGCCTTCTGCACGTATTGGCGCTCCTGAATCGTGCTCAGGATCGCCGAATACGTAGACGGGCGGCCGATGCCGCGTTCTTCGAGCTCCTTTACCAGCGAAGCTTCGTTGTAGCGCGGCGGCGGCTCGGTGAAGTGCTGCTCGGGCTTGAGGGAGCGCAAGGTGAGCTTCTGCCCAGCGGTGAGCGCGGGCAGCTTGTGCTTGAGCTCCTCGTCCTCTTCGTCTTTGCCTTCCTTCGACTCCTCGTAGACTTTGAGGAAACCGTCGAATTTCAGCACGCTTCCGGTGACGCGGAACCAGAAGGTGTCGGAGCCGGACCGGGCGTCGATGTCGATCGTGGTCTGGTCGAAAACCGCCGGCGTGATCTGCGAGGCCACGAAGCGCTGCCAGATCAGCTTGTAGACCTTGTACTCGTCTTCCTTCAAGTACTGCTTGATCTGGTCGGGATGGCGCATCGCCGAGGTGGGGCGGATCGCCTCATGCGCGGCCTGCGCTTCTTTCTTCTCTTTGTAGGTGTTCGGAGACTGCGGCAGATACTCCGGGCCGTAACTCGAGCCGATGTATTCGCGCACTTCGGCCAGCGCTTCGGGAGCGACGCGGGTCGAGTCGGTGCGCATGTAGGTGATGAGGCCGACCAGGCCCTCCTCGCCCAGCTCCACGCCTTCATAGAGGCGCTGCGCGATGATCATGGCGCGCTTCACGCTGAAGCGAAGCTTGCGGGAGGCGTCTTGCTGCAGTTTGCTGGTCGTAAACGGCGGAGTTGCGTTGCGGCGGCGCTCCTTCTTTTCGACATTGCGCACCACCCACTGCGCTTTTTCGAGCGCGGCGCGAATTTTGTTCGCCGCTTCCGCGTCCGGAATCTCGATCTTTTCTTCCCCCCGGCCGACGAAGCGGGCGTCAAATGCGGGAGGCTTCGGACCGGCGAGGTGAGCGTCGATGGTCCAGTATTCTTTTTTCTCGAACGCTTTGATGTCGCGCTCGCGTTCGACAATGAGCCGCAGAGCTACGGTCTGCACTCGCCCGGCGGAGAGGCCGCGGCGGACTTTGTCCCAAAGCAGCGGGGAAACCTGATAACCGACCAGCCGGTCGAGCACGCGGCGGGCCTGCTGGGCGTCCACCAGATGCTGGTCGATATTGCGGGGATGCTCGAAGGCCTCGCGGACTGCCCGTTGTGTAATTTCGTTGAAGGTCACGCGGCGAATGCGCTCGTGCCCGTTCTGGTTTTTTTTCTTCTTTTTCTTTTTTGCCCCGTCACCGAGTTCTTCCGCCAGGTGGGCGGCGATGGCTTCGCCTTCGCGATCCGGGTCGGGCGCGAGATAGATGGTTTCGGCCCCGTCGGCGATCTTCCTTAATTTTGCGACTACCTTCTCTTTGCCCGGGATGATGATGTATTCGGTTTCGAAGTCGTTGTCGATATCGACGCCGAGCGTGCTCTTGGGCAGGTCTTTGACATGGCCGAGCGAGGCTTCGACCGTGTATCCCTTGCCTAGATACTTCTGAATGGTTTTCGCCTTGGCCGGCGATTCGACGATGACTAAACCCTTTGCCAAGTTCACCTCGGTTTGAAACTAGCATGAAAAGGCAGCTTCTAGCTACTGGCTGCCGTCAAGCTCTGTTTACAGGACGCAAACCGTTCGAAGGAGAGCCCAGATTCGCTCTACTTCGATCACCACCGATCCGGTTGGCGAAATCTTGCTTCGTTCCCCTAAACTGAGGGCGCGCCCCGCGAAGTGGATTCGTTTTCGGAAATCCGCGAGTCTCTTCGTCGAGCTCGACTCTCAGCCCCTGTGCTTTTCCCCGGACTTTCAAAGTCCCCAAAATCCTTCGCGGAACCTTCCGGGAAAAAACACCTGCATGTTGCCTGCCCCGGGCAGGGGAGCCTCCCTTAGAAAATTTCTTTCCCGCGAGCTTCTCACTTCGCCCGCCAGTTCCAGCGCGAAACCGTGCCGCAAAGATTTACGAAGACGAGAGCCGTGGGTTCCAGCTTCTCGTTGATCTCACGAAGATCGATGGCCTGGCCGGCCTTCGACACCCGCGAGATTCGTCTTTTCGTGCGGAGAGAGCGAAGGTTCCTCGGATAATGATGCAGTCTCAGCCGCCTGCGATTCAGCCGCGCCTTGAGAAATGAGCGTAAGTCATAGATCCGCAGACAGTTCCTGCCCGTGCGCTTTCCCGGGTAGCGGCCGGATTTTCCGCCCCCTGGGTGAGCAGGAAGATTTTCGGCGCAACCATTTTCGAATTCCTCGAAGAAAGAATAAGCTTCGGAGCTATTTCCCGGAGAGCCCTTCCTGATCTCCGTACCCCACGAACCCACTGCACTCGGGAGTACGTCGTGGCAGGCACTCGATAGAAGCCCCCAAACGGCGTCTCCGCAAGAGGCATAGTTGCCGGCTGCAAGAAACTCTTGCCGACCGGTCGGATAGGTCCATGCAACTCTTTGCAGACCAGCGAAGCAAATTTCGACTCACCGCCGCCAGCCGGCGCACCAACCGAAGCTGCCTTTCTGATCGAGGTGCAGTTGAGCGAACTCTAGAAAATGCCTCGTTAAAATGCCTCGTTATGGGACCCTTGCCGGCCATGCCGGAACGTAATTCTGCCCTAAGCGGAAGTTCCTGAAAACTCGCTAGTACGGTATGATCTCGGAGCAATATGCCTGGTTTCGACTGGGAATTGACACTCCACAGGCCTAAAGGCGTGGGATTCTTTACTGGTTCAACACGCAATGCTAGCTTTCGCCAGTCTTACTCGCGCTCCCCAATCGTTTAAAGTCTCCGGGTGTCCCTCGGCGACTAGCTTTAACCCTTCAG
>Ga0123356_10007785_pt1 | contig 10671 bp, 9 predicted proteins | sample TergutEmb28metaG_2_FD_92546 | JGI IMG/M metagenome (GOLD analysis project Ga0123356, IMG submission 92546) | Embiratermes neotenicus P3 segment gut microbial communities from Petit-Saut dam, French Guiana - Emb289 P3 | ecosystem: Host-associated > Arthropoda: Insects > Digestive system > Gut ... | reverse complement strand
GCCCGTAGCTAAATGGGGACGTTTATACAGCATGGCGGGGCAGTCCGATCCAAGGCGGGCAGCATACTTTTCTAACTCTATCTCGATTATGCCAAGCGAGAAATAGTCATTTAACAACCTTAATGTGTACGCTCCGTCTGATGAACCGCCCCCCAAGCCCGCACCTGCAGGAATCTGTTTGTACAAGTGCAACTGTATCGGTGGCAAATCGTAGTCAACTTGCAACATGCTGTAAGCTTTCATGCAAAGATTATCCTGCAGCGCTCCCTCTACGGGTAAACCATAAAGAAAGAGCTGCGGCTGTTGTGATGGTTTCACTTCTAAAATATCACACAGATCAACAGGATAGATCAAGGTCTCGATGTTGTGAAATCCGTCGTTACGTCTTTCCAAAATCTGAAGACCAAGATTAATCTTTGTATGAGGATATGTAATCATCTATTCTATTATCCGCATTTTGAGTAACCGCAAAATTTACAACAAAGGCACCCCTCTTGATAGGTCAACTCCTGAGAGCCGCACTTTTGGCACGTTTGGCCCTTTTTCCCTACCGTACCATCTGGAATATAACGCCTCAATGCCCTCTCCACACCGTTCTTCCACGTATTGATCGCCTCGCTGTCCAAATCAAGTCCCGATACCAGATGTACCACGTCTTCTATGGGCATGCCAATACGCAACACTCCCGAAATGAGCTTGGCATAGTTCCAAAACTCTTTGTTAAACATGTGGGAGATTCCACCGATGGTATTGGGATAGCCAAACCTGTCTATGTACCTAAAGTCGTAACGGGAGCGTCCTTCCTCTTTAACCTTTAGAATGCACCCCATACTTACTGCTTTGGGAATCGGAAGTGTTTCTTCGTCCACCAAGCCGGTAAAGATCTCGTAAGGTTTTCCGTTGTACAAACCAACCAAAGCAATCCATTGTTCATTCTTATTCTTGAATCGAATCACCTCGCAATCCAGAACCTGAGGACGCACACGCGGGAAAGTGCCGGGTTCATCTTCTGTTCGCTTCTCTATGACTCCTTTTCGCGATCCCTCTCTGTACACAGTAACACCCTTGCATCCGGACTCCCACGCCACCTGGTATACTTTGGCCACCAGCGCTTCGTCAACATCCTTGGGCAAGTTCACCGTAACACTGATTGAATGGTCAACCCACTTTTGTATCTGCCCCTGCATGGCCACCTTTGCTACCCAGTCAATATCATATGAAGTTGCTTTGTGGTAGGGTGATTTAGCCACCAACTCCGACATTTGTTCATCATTCATTTGTTCCACCGAAGCCGTTGAATATCCATTTATCTCACACCATGTTAAAAATTTATGATGGAAAACGTTATACTCTTCCCATGCATCACCCACTTCATCCTTAAAAGCGATCTTTGCAGTTATATCATTGGGATTCACCTTTCTGCGACGTTTATATACCGGCAGGAATACCGGTTCAATCCCCGATGTGGTTTGGGTCATTAAGCTGGTGGTTCCGGTGGGCGCAATGGTAAGCATCGATACATTTCTTCTGCCAAAACGAGCCATCTCATTGTAAAGATCGGAATCTTCTTTGCGGATGCGCCCGATCATGGGGTTATTTTCCTCACGCTTTGCATCAAAAATGGGAAACGCTCCACGCTCTTTTGCCATCACCGTTGATGCGCGATATGCCTCAATAGCAAGGTTTTTTTGCACCTCTACGGCAAACTCCAGCGCCTCTTGCGAGCCATACCGCAGTCCCAAAGCAGCCAACATATCGCCTTCTGCCGTAATTCCCAGACCCGTACGTCTCCCGCCCAAAGACTTTTGCGCAATCTTCTTCCACAGATTCAACTCAGTCTCCTTTACGTCCGCCTCTTCGGGGTCGGCAATAATTTTGGCTATAATGGCATCGATCTTCTCCATCTCAAGGTCGATCAGATCGTCCATCAGCCTCATGGCCATTCCCACATGCTTTTTAAATAGAGCAAAATCAAAACAAGCCTCTTTTGTAAAAGGATGTTTTACATAGCTATACAAATTTATGGCCATTAACCGGCATGAATCGTAAGGGCAAAGCGGAATCTCTCCGCAAGGATTGGTACTGACCGTTCTATAGCCCAAGTCTGCGTAACAATCTGCTACCGACTCTCTAAGAATGGTATCCCAAAAAAGTACGCCAGGCTCCGCCGACTTCCATGCATTGTGAACAATCTTTTCCCATAGCTTTACAGCATCTACCTCCTTTCTAATCTTAGGCAGATCAGAATCAATAGGGTATTGTTGAATATAGGGCTTTTTCTGAATCACAGCCCTCATAAATTCATCGTCAATCTTTACCGACACATTGGCGCCCGTTACCTTTCCCTGCTCCATCTTTGCATCAATAAAATGCTCTGCATCTGGATGCTTAATCGAAATCGAAAGCATCAATGCGCCACGCCGTCCATCTTGCGCCACCTCGCGTGTAGAGTTGGAGTAACGCTCCATAAAGGGCACGACGCCGGTAGAGGTGAGGGCGCTGTTAAGCACCGGACTCCCTCCCGGACGGATGTGTGAAAGGTCGTGCCCAACGCCGCCCCGCCGCTTCATCAACTGTACCTGCTCCTGGTCAATCTGCATAATACCTCCATAAGAATCAGCCGGATTCTTGTGTCCGATTACAAAGCAGTTGGAAAGCGATGCAATCTGATGGTCGTTTCCGATTCCCGCCATAGGACCACCCTGCGGCACAACATACTTAAAGTCTTTGAGTAATTTAAAGATATCCTCTTCCTCCATGGGGTTGGGATACTTCTTTTCTATGCGTAAAAACTCCAAAGCAACGCGACGGTGCAGATCATCCGGCGTTAGCTCATACAAGTTGCCAAAGGAGTCTTTCATGGCGTATTTGTTTATCCATACTGACGCCGCCAGGTGGTCTCCTTTAAAATACTCCTTGGAGGCTGATAAGGCCTCCTCAAAAGAGTAAATTTTCTTTTCTTTCTGCTCAGAATTCATATATAGGCTTTAAGGTCAAGTTGTTAGCGATGCGGCAAACTGCTCGTCAATAGGCTGTGACTAACGGCAATTGAGACGCAAGGTACAACCAAAAAGCGACCCTGAAGTCGCTTTTTTGTCTTTTTTATCAAAAGGATATAAACAATTTAAAATTCTTGTAATTATATACTTGTACCATGATAAGCTAACAACAATGCATCGAACAATCTCCACATTGGCTAAAAGCGCCACGCAAGCGACGTTCCACCAAATCCAAAAGGCGGTCGCGCAAGGGTTCAATCGTGATTTGAGCCAGGACGTCGTGTAAAAAAGCAAGTTGTTGCATGATGCGCGCCTCTTTGAGGTCAATGCCACGGGAGCGGAGGTAAAAGAGCGCCTGCTCGTCTAAGCGACCCACGGTGGCGCCGTGGGAGCACTTCACGTCGTCGGCATAGATCTCAAGTCTGGGACGGGTAACGATTTTACTCTCGTGCGTCAGCAGGAGGTTGTGGTTGGCTTGAAAGGCCTGCGTTTTTTGGGCGTTGGGCGCGACCCGAATCATCCCCTCAAATACAGCCTTAGCCCGATCGTCCAAAATGCCCTTGAACAACTGACTGCTGGTGCACTGCGGAGCGTTGTGCTGCGCCTCAATGTGAAACTCAATGCGCTGGTCGCCGTCAGCAAGAAAAATGCCATTGGCCTCACAACTTGTGCCCGGTGCGTCCAAATGTACCTCCATGCGGTTCTCCAACCTGCCGCCGTGCAGGCTTACAAAGGTGCATCGAAAAAAGCTGTCTCTTTCCAATTGAATCTTAAAATCAGAATGATGTATTGACTCATTGTGTTCGTTCTGCATCACAATCAACTCAAAACGTGCGCCCTTTCCTACACGTACAAGCGTCTGCTGCGTGGTGGTAAAGGGATCAAAAGAGAGGGTGTGGTCGCAAATCAACAGTTTGGCTTCTGCGCCATCCCCAATCGCCCACTCATTGGCAAGCTGCAACGCCTCTTTGTGCTCCGGAGTGCGTACGCAAATCAATTGTATGGGCGCCGTTTCAATGGTATGTGCCGGAATAATCCATTGCGCACCAGCCAAATGATTTTGCTTTAGCGCTCCCGTCTGTTCCTGCAAAACGCCATCCACCATAAGCGATTGGCGAATCCCCTCTAAGGGCACTCGGCACATAAATTTGTGCTTGATTTGGGGGATGTAGGAGTACGACTTTTTCATCTGTTTATTGGTTTATCAGCCAGTCGTAACCGCGTTGCTCCACCTCTTGCGCCAGGTCGGGTCCGGCACTCTTAATAATCTGTCCTTTGTACAATACATGCACCACTTCGGGCACAATGTAGTCGAGCAGTCGCTGGTAATGGGTAATCACAATGGTTGCGTTGTCGGGTCGTTTTAGCTTGTTGACTCCGCCGGCTACAACCCTAAGTGCATCAACGTCCAATCCGCTGTCGGTCTCGTCTAAAATCGCCAACTTAGGCTCTAACATCGCCATCTGAAAAATTTCGTTCCGCTTTTTCTCGCCGCCGGAGAAGCCCACATTGACGCCGCGGCTCGAAAACGAAGGATCCATCTCCACAATCGCCATTTTTTCGCGCATCAATTTTAGGAACGCGGCGGCGGAGAGGGGCGGCAGGTTACGCGCTTTACGCTGCTCGTTGATGGCCGCTTTCATAAAGTTGACGTTGGAGACGCCGGGAATCTCTATGGGGTATTGAAATCCGAGAAACACGCCCAAACGTGCGCGCTCTTCGGGCTGAAGCGATAAAAGGTCGTGTCCCATAAAGGTGACGTTGCCTTTGGTCACCCTAAATTGTTCCCTACCCGCAATAACGGCAGAGAGGGTACTTTTTCCCGAGCCGTTGGGTCCCATAATGGCGTGCACTTCCCCCTCGTTCACTATGAGGTTGATTCCACGTAGAATCTCCTTGTCGTCTATGGATGCGTGTAAATCTTTAATTTCCAACATAATTTTTCTTGTCTAAATCTTCTTTATATTTTCTTTTCCACGTAATAAAGCCCATAATGGCCAAAATTAGATAACAGCCGCTGACAATCGGCATAAATACCAAACCCGCTAATAAGTACAATATTGAGTTGGTTACATTCACGGTAAACCATGCAGCCCAGCACTCCAACTTTTTTTGTGCAGACAGATAGAGTGCCGTCAAGATGGTCATGGTAATAAATGCATCAAAATAGGGCAGTCTTGCCGGATTAAAGGTTTTGGGAAGTTGGGTCAATATAAATCCCCATACAGCCGCACCCAAAACAATCATCAATACATGCAAAAACCTCTTCTTATTGCTTAACAACGTAACTATAAGCTCTTTCTTTTTGTTTTCTTCTCCAGCTTTGGGATGAGTCCATCTATAATGACCAAAAATATTGATAATCAACGACACCGGTTGTAGAAGCATGCTTGAATAGAGATGCTTGTCCATAAACATCACAAATAACAACGCCGTATAAATATACCCCGCCCAAAAGTTCAAGACCTTTGCCCTTGATGCGAGAAAAACGCAGACAAGTCCCGACGCAGCGGCAAGCAATTCTATAACGCTTAAATTCATTATCCTACACTCCCTTCTAATGTGATTTGTAATAATTTTTGCGCTTCGACGGCAAACTCCATCGGCAATTGATTGAGCACTTCCCGTGCATAGCCGTTTACAATCAGACCTACAGCATCGTCGGTACTAAGTCCTCGCTGCCGGCAGTAAAAGAGCTGGTCTTCGCCGATTTTGGAGGTGGTGGCTTCGTGCTCGATCTGAGCAGTTTCGTTTTCGCTCTCAATATAAGGGAAGGTGTGTGCGCCGCACAAATCTCCCAACAACAGACTGTCGCATTGAGAGTAATTTCGGGCGTGCGCTGCGCCGGACAACACCTTCACCAAGCCTCGGTAGCTGTTTTGCGACCGTCCCGCAGAGATCCCCTTGCTCACAATACGGCTGCGTGTATTCTTGCCTATATGAATCATCTTGGTACCGGTGTCGGCTTGCTGATAGTGATTGGTCACCGCCACTGAGTAGAACTCCGAGAGGCTATTGTCGCCCTTAAGGATCGTGCTTGGGTATTTCCAAGTAATGGCAGAGCCTGTCTCTACCTGTGTCCAAAACAACCGGCTGTTGACCCCCTTGCAGATTCCCCGCTTAGTCACAAAGTTATAGATCCCTCCCCTGCCTTGAGCATCTCCCGGGTACCAGTTCTGTACAGTGGAGTACTTGACCTCTGCGTCTTGCATCACCACAATCTCTACAACGGCTGCATGCAACTGATTTTCATCCCGCTGTGGAGCTGTACAGCCCTCTAAGTAGCTTACATAACTACCCTCGTCGGCAACAATCAAGGTGCGTTCAAACTGCCCTGTTCCTTTGGCGTTAATCCTAAAGTAGCTCGACAACTCCATCGGGCAACGCACCCCTTTGGGGATGTAGCAGAACGACCCGTCGCTGAATACGGCGCTGTTAAGGGCGGCAAAGTAGTTGTCGCCCACCGGCACCACCGACGCCAAATATTTGCGTACCAAATCGGGATAGTCGCGCACTGCTTCGCTAAAGGAACAAAAGATAATCCCTTTTTCTGCCAACGACTCTTTATAGGTGGTTTTTACCGACACGCTGTCAAACACGGCGTCCACCGCCACGCCGCTCATGACGTTTCTTTCGTGCAATGGAATCCCCAACTTTTCAAAGGTAGCTTCAATTTGAGCGTCAGATTTCTTTGGCGCCGCAAAATAGATGATTTCCTGATAATCAATTGGCGGGATATTCAAATGCGCCCAGTCGGGCATGGTCATCGTCTGCCACTTTTGCAACGCTTTAAGCCTAAAATCGAGCAACCACTCCGGCTCCTCCTTGAGGGCGGATATGGTGCGTATCGTCGACTCATTCAATCCTTTGGGGATAAACTCCTGTTCTAACTCCGTTTCAAAACCGTGCAGATAATCAGACGTGGTGATATTTTGTAATATTTTATCTTGTTCGCTCATGGGGCGGCAAAGTTACAAAAACTGTTTTGATGTCCAATTTAAAATCTAACTTCACCCGCTCCACACCATTGACAATAAGCGTAACCGAATGAACTCCGGGATGTCGCCTCCTTTGTAGAAATCGAAAACGAAAACACCAGATCCCCTCCAACCAGGAGCCATAGTTCATCACCACTTGATCAATAATGCCAATCGCAGAGGCATAATCAGCCGGTAAATATTTTCCCAGATTGATAGTTACTTTGTAAACCCTCTCTTTTAACTCCAAACCATCCCACGTTTCGTCCATCGTCGATTTCAAAAACGCCTCAACCTGAAACGGGTGATAAACTTTTACCAAAAATCACCTATCTTTGCACCCAAATACACAAAACCATCATGAATCGCAACCAAACCTCAAACGAAGAAGTGGCCAATGCCATTACGCATGGCGTTGGCGTAGCGCTTTCTATCGCTTGTCTGTGCGTTGCGGTGGTCTTTGCCGCGTTGCGCAAGGATGTGTGGAGTGTGGTGTCTGTCAGCATCTACGGCGCTTGCATGTTCACTCTTTATTTATGCTCGACACTCTACCACGCAATCGGTAAGCCACGTACAAAAGCAGTTCTCAACATTCTCGATCATGCTGCGATTTACCTGCTGATAGCAGGAAGTTACACCCCTTTTTGTCTTGCCGGAATCAGAAATTACAGCCCCGGATGGGCATGGAGCATCTTTGGCGTGGTGTGGGGATTGGCAATTGTAGGGATCGTTTTCCAAAGCCTGTTCGTCAACAGATTCCAACGTCTTTCAAACGCGACCTATTTGGCGATGGGCTGGATTGTGCTGATTGCAGTCTACCCGCTTTGGAAAGCGATGGGTACGGCTGCGGTGCTATGGATTGGAGCAGGCGGCGTTGCATATTCGCTTGGAGTTATATTCTATGCGATGAAGCAAATAAGATATATGCACGCGATATGGCACATTTTTGTCCTTGCCGGTACGCTCATACATTACGGCGTAGTACTTTTCTACATCGCGTTGGGACGATAACACTATTTTATAATCAAGTCAATAAAAACCGCAATAAAAGCCACTAAAATACCAAATGCCAAATATCCAAAAATATATGACAAAAATGCCTTGATGTAGTTGGTTGCTTTTTTCTTGTCAAAAAATTGCGCGGTAGCCCATGCGTAATAAATCATAATGGGTAAAATCGAGATGTGTAATAACTTCAAATGTGTATATCCCTGAATAATAATCACTATTGAAGAGTATAGCGACGCTACTCCCGACAGAAAGCAAAAGAGGATAAAGATCTCAAAAATGTTATAATCCGATTTTCTAAAAAACAGCTTTACCCAAAACGCTATAAAAAATCCCGTTATGATTGATGTATAGCCTTGATAGTCTGTCATCCAATTAATTAAAAGGTTCACCGTTGGAAGCTCCACTTCATGCTGCTGAAACTGGAAGTCTTGTGCACCGATATGAAAAAATTGACATATAAGCGTATATAACAATGACGTGATGATGACAAACGAAACAGGTTTGATAAACCGGTATCTATCTTCAGTAATAAAAAGCCTGACACTCTCTCCGGGATTAATAAACATTCTTTTTATGGTATACAAAAACCCCCTATTGGCCAAAAAAAAGTCACCAATTTCATGAACAATATAACGTCCGTCTATTCTTTTTAACTTTGTCGGTTGTCCGCAATTTGAACAATAATTACCGCTAACCGGCTCTTTACAATGATTGCAGTTATTCGATAATTCTGTTAAAAGAGTCTTCATGATTTTTATGTTTTTATGATCCGACAATGTTACACAAAATTTTTTATCTTTTTGACTAAAGTCGTGATTTTTTAAAAGTTTGTTCAATTTGGATGATAATTATTCTAAAGTAAAAATTTTTATTACTTTTGTGCTCATAAAAATTAAATACCTAACAACAGAAAAGAAATGTTCAAAAAAGCCATAATCCCAACGATATTAGCCGGACTTCTGCTTTTCGGCTGCAATGATTTTGATTGCTGTATACCAAAGGTTCCCATTTGCAAAATTGTCGAGACCGGCAAACAATACGCCCAGCTCAACAACGCCCTTGCCGACATCACAACCGGCCAGACATTACTCCTGTTGCAGGATATTGACCACACCGACGGCATTGTTATCAACGGAATAGACATCACCCTCGACCTTGACGGTTTTACGCTCAATGTAACCAGTGGCCCGGGCGCCGGCCTTGCGCTGAATAACGGCAGCCTTACCCTTGTTGCAGGCGGAGGTGAATTGAACATTTCCGGCAACGATTACGGCGTCTATGCTGCCAACGGCGGCGCTGCCACCGTCACCAATGCCACAGCAACCGGTATCACCGGTATCGGCGTCTATGCAGACACAGGTGCAGAGATCACCATAGAGGGAACAATTGTTGGGGACACTTATATCGTAGTGAGCGGCACCCCCAAAGGCCTTCATGAGGGTGCGCCCTCGCTTACCAAAATCGGATATACAGAATACGTTGCGGGCACAAGCTACGTGTTTCTCAAAGGCGGCGTCATTGACATGGCTAACCCCACACCGGCAGCAAGCGGCTTAGGCTGGACATACGCGGGCACTGTGTACGCGATTATTGACGGCGCAACTGTGACGGTGGTTCGGAGCAACCAGTTACCTGCTATCAGCCAGCGGCGTATTGTTGTGGATGGCGCTACGGCAAGCATGACGCTAAACGGTGCAACCATTACAGGGCTGAGCCTTGACCATAGCCCGCTCCTACTCCTCAATGCCAACCTTACCCTCACCATTGCGGGAACCAATACCCTTACTGCAGGAGGTTTTTCTGCAGGTATAGAGACCCAGTCAGGAGTGGTCCTTACCATAAACGGAACGGGAACCCTTACCGCCACCGGCGGCCATAACGGCGCGGGCATCGGCGGAGGTCGCTATGAAGCGGGCGGCACGATTGACATCAAAGGTGGTACGATCATCGCCAACGGCGCTTATGGAGGCGCAGGTATCGGCGGCGGTATAGGAGGCGAGTCGGGTAACATCACAATCGGGGGCAACGCAAAGGTTACGGCGACAGGGGGCGGTTACGTCGGCGCTCACGGCGGCGGAGCCGGCATAGGCTCCGGCGGCACAAACGCATTAACTCCATGCGCAGTAAACTCGATACTCATCAGCTCCACCGCTACGGTCGTGGCTACGGGAGGCTTAGGAGCGCCCGGGTTTGGAAAAGGCGCAAACATCGGCCAAGGCGGATACGGCAGCAACGACGGCGCAGAATACCTGTAGGTCGGTATTTGGTGGCAGGGTGTTGGGCAATCAGATGAATTTTGGTACTTTTGCCCCACAATCAAAAGACCATGCAAACCACCACCCGCACCCCCATCTCCCAAATAGGCAAGTTTGGACTCACCGAGCGCATCTCCGGCGCGCTTACTTATAAAGAATCGGCTACACTGCAAGGCATCGGCGCTGATGGAGTGGCCATGCTCTATCAAGAACCCGTTACTGTGTCGGCGCAGGCGCTCTTTTTGGAGGGCGTGCATTTTGACTTGACTTATACGCCTTTGCAACATTTAGGTTATAAAGCTGTTGTCTGTGCATTGGGGCAGGTGATGGCCATGAACGCCACGCCGCGCCATATTCTTATTTCGGCGGGCTGTTCCCAACGCTTTTTTGTGGAGGATGTGGAGCGCCTTTTTGAGGGCGTGGAGGCGG
>Ga0123356_10007784_pt1 | contig 10672 bp, 6 predicted proteins | sample TergutEmb28metaG_2_FD_92546 | JGI IMG/M metagenome (GOLD analysis project Ga0123356, IMG submission 92546) | Embiratermes neotenicus P3 segment gut microbial communities from Petit-Saut dam, French Guiana - Emb289 P3 | ecosystem: Host-associated > Arthropoda: Insects > Digestive system > Gut ... | reverse complement strand
TATGGCGGTTTACGACGTTCCATTGAAGATGGAATGTAGAGTCTGGCCACATTTGAGTGGTCAGACCGTAAACACATCAGTATCCGTCGGACATAGCGCGGTTCATATCACGCTGATAAAGTTCCTGATACACAAAACTGCGGGTTTTTAGTTTTTCTTTTACTTCTCTTGTAAAAGGCATATGCCGCCAGAAAGTACCGCGGACATCCTTGTCAAGTTTTTGTATTCCTTCGGCTTCTTTGGTCATCCACAGAATGTAATCACGGATAAAATATTCTTTAATATCGCCTTTTAATTTTTGAGACTGGTACCACTGATAATAATGTCCTGTAAGCCCTTCTTCCATCCAGTAAAAAGAAGCTTTTTCCTTGGCTACCTGCCAGCGGAGATCTGCAACAGCAGTAAGAACTGCAAGATACAGATTCCGCGGATACATCGGAACAATGATTCTGCCCCGGCTTGTCGCGCGATTAAATCGGTCAAAAGGTTCCCAGCAAAAACCCATATCACCGTAAGTGGGTATAAGCAAAACAAACGGAGCAATACGGTTTAATCTGTTTTTATATACGCGGCAAAAAGCCTCTGCATCAATGCTTTCAATTCTTGCAAGCATGGCGATGATGTTTTCCCTTGTCGCTACTTCGTTAGGAGTACTGTGATAATATTCACTTGAAAGCACCGGGAAGTGATTCCCCTGCCTGCCGATTGTCATTTTAGCCATTTGGCGGATTGTATCACATTCTGTATCAATTGCTCCGAGATCTACCGTAACAGATCCTCCTTCCGCCTGAAGTTTGTCCTGCAATGTCTGAACATCAGCATCAGAGTTAACAAAATCCCTTATGCTTAGTTCCAAATCATGATCGTTTTTCACTAATGACTTAAGCAGGTTTTGAATTTCATTTATTGTTGCTTTTTGTCCCTCGGAAAGGCAATCACTGACATCTGTCATTTCCCGTAAAGGTACGCGTTCAAAAATTGTATTGATTCTGTCACGTATTATTCTTTCTATATCGTTTCGTTCCCTGTCCTTTGCCTTAAGTATGGATCTAGAACCGTCAAGTTTTCCCTGTGCTTTTTCCAGAAGCTGCTGGATTTTTGACTGAGTGTTACCTTTGGCAACTTTTACTTCGTCTGTGCTGGACGGGCGCATTTTAGCTGTTCCGACAGCATTTAACCATTCATCCATGTAGTAAACCGGCTGATCAAGAACATTTTCTTCAACAATTTTGCTGAAAAAATCTCTTGTTTCGGCATCAAGGAAGGATGGATGCAATAGTGCAAAACGCAGAAGGAATTTTTTTGGCGGAGGAAGCCTTCCTGCGGATTTTCTGGCAATATTAAAAAGAAATTCCCAGTAAGGCGATATAAACTGCTGGCGGAATACGCTTCGATCCTTTGGATCTTTGGCAGTCAGATATTTCTGTAAAATACTATGTACCCTTTGGGCAATTTCGCTTTCATTGGAAAGAGCAGCTTTATAATAATTGGGATCATTAAAAAAATTGTGCCCTTTTTCTTCAAGGCGTTTGGTTACCTTCGGAAAACCGGAAGCGCCAAGATCAACTTCGCCGCCTGATGTGCTTGATATATCCGCAAAGTCATCATTATTTTTCGCGCTAAAAATATCGCTAAAATCCGGAAGCGTTGTGCCGCCGGTGTTATTACCGCTGCTGCCGCTGTTAGAGCCTGCTGTCCCAAGTAAAGCGGCAATTTCGGGATCCATATCCCCATTGTAAGCATTTCCAGCCATATTTCATGATAAATTTTTTTTTGTCTGTTGTCAACGTTAAAATTCTGGAGTATTTTCAGAAAGACTAATCCATTAACTCATCCAGATCGATTTCGCCTGCTGTACAAGGAATGGTAACTCCGCATTTTTCAAGCACTTCGGGATGAAGTTCGCCGAAAACGCCGACTGGCTTTCCTTTGCAAATAATAGCAGCCGCCCTGCCCGGGATAAATCTGACATCATCCGATTCTTCCACATCATAATCGCGGGAAAGGTAATAAAAGAGCGTCTGTAATTCTGCGGCGGCTGTGTTAAAGTTCGCGTCTGTTCCGGCGTGAAGGAATCCGGCAAACTGATGTGTTTTGCTGAGGTAGTTTTCCTGGTCATCAAACCAGGCAACCTTCCCAACTTCAAATATTTTATGCGGATAGACAGATCGTCCGGAAATGGATTCGCTGATCATCAGTGATGCTATTACAGAGTCGCGTACATATTCATAGTTTTCGGTCATTGGATTAAAAATACGGATTATTTTTTCACCTGCGCCGCGCATGTTATCTACAAGGTCTTTCCGGGAGCCAAGGTAGTTGTAGATCATCTCCTGATAACCCATACCGACAAGATGTTCCTTAACCTGCCTGCTGAATAAAGTGATTGGTAATAACCTGCCGACAGTTGAATCTGCAGGACGCTCCGGCTTAAATGATTTAAGTGAACGGCCAATCATCACATCTTCTGCGACATCTGCGGCATGAAGAAAATCATTCCGGTATTCAGGCGGATATGCGCGAACCCCTTCCTCACCAAGGGACAGACTACAGTCTGTCCCTTGGCAAGGACCACGGTCTGTTACCTGGCAAGCTTCGGCTTTCACACCCATCCGTGTTAGAGCCTGGACACATTCATCTGCGCTCAATTTTTCACCGAGAAATTTCTCTATTCTTGAAAGCGGACAGAAAACAGGTTCCTGGAAATAATATGGCGTTACAATTTTTCTGCCGTAGGGTGTATCAAAATCATATTCAATTTCTACAGGTTCAATTGTGAATCCATTGTCTGCAAGATCGCAGGCAACAATTGATGCGGCAAGGGTTATACATGGAAGGTCTGTTCCGGTAATCTCCACAAATATTTCACTGTCACCGACCTGAACCGCGCCAAGATCGTTGGAATTGATAATTGGCGGATAAGAAAGTATCTTTCCGTCAGAATCTGTCAACAGGGGATGAACCGGTTCATGCTCCTGAATGAATGCAAATTCCCTGCCTTTCGGGTGATGTTTAAGAATTTCACGTAATGTCATGGATTTGTATTGGCTATCTTTGCCAAGGGACAGACTGTAGTCTGTCTCTTGACCATGGTCTGTCCCTTGGAGAGGGACAAATGAAACGGAATCGGGGTCTACACCCTTGTAAATAATCGGCCATTTGATCGGAACAACAGCTTGATCATTTACCTGACGGGTAACCAGGCGGTAAATACCCATCGACATGCTTCGCCGTTTCCGCCCGAAATTCCAAGCCAGTTTTTCCTGTGTCTGGATTATATCGCGTAACATGGGATCAGTTATTGCCTGACTACTTGCCCGGCCATTTGTTTGTCCGGCTAATCCAGAGATGTCAGCCGGGCAAGTAATCAGGCGGGCTATAAAACCAGTAATGTAAGGTCTGACCTGTTTTACGCTTGCCTCAACTTTAATTTTATGGACTGCATTTTTAATATCACCTGGTCTGGAAAAAAAAGGATACTCCGGGATTTTACCGCTATTATACACACGAAGCTGACGGGCACATCCTGCAGTTCCCCAAAGATCGGGACGGTTTGTATCGTTTAGTTCTATTTTTAAGATTCTTTCCGATTCGGGCAGGCTTTCATCGCCAGGTTCATCAAGTTCAGCCTTGGCGCAGGTAAGCGCTTCTTCAAACTCATCTCTATTGTTCCAAAGGCTCTTTCCGTCAGGACTGCCTGCAAGAGTATAAAAAACCTGTTCATTTACTTCGATTTTGGGCATTTTTCGATTATATGTGACATGCGCCTTTTATGTCTATATGAAGGACATGACAAACGCATGAACAGAAATAAAGACTTAAATATTTTACTTGGGGTCTTGTCACCGAACCGAAGGTTCGAGGTCAAAACCATGCTTCGCATGTCATTTTTACAGGTATCAATATTACTTGAATATAACCATATATTCAGGTAATAATTAATAAAATAAATAATTTTATTATGGAGGAAAATTATGAAAAGATTTTTAGCAGTATCATTAATGGTTCTGCTCGTAGCGGGTTCCCTGTTCGCAACCGGCAACGTTGAAAGAGGCGGTGGCATTCAGGTAGATGTGTTCTGGTATATGTTCGGAGACACATTTTTGACAAGTGTGCGCAATGCAATGGCAGCTGAATTCAGCTTACACTCAGATTTCAGAGTCACACATCACGATTGCAATAATGATCAGACAAGACAGACTCAGATGATTCAAACAGCCATTACTCAAGGCTCAAGACTGTTGATTGTAAACATTGTTACAACAGGTTCGGAAGAAGCCGCCATGAATATCGTTGACATGGCAAGAAGAGCCAATGTACCGATTATTTTCTTTAACCGTGAAGTATCCGACAATGTAATCCGCTCTTATGCCAATGCCGCATTTGTAGGCACTGATGCAGACGAAGCCGGTTACATGCAGGGCGAAGCAATCGCGAAATTCCTGCTCAGGCCGGAAAACTGGACAGGCAACAGATCAAACTTTGACCTGAACGGTGACGGCAGAATCAATTACATCATGCTTCGCGGCGAACATGGAAACGCAGAAGCTTTTGGCCGCACAAAGTATTCAGTAGAAGAAGCCAACAGACAGCTTGCTGGCAGACTCCAGCTGGCACCTTCCCCGGCAAATCAGACAAGCACCCAGTATGAAAACGACGGCATAAGCAACTTCTTCCTGTATGCCAACTGGTCTGCAGCTGAAGCAGCCAACCTCATGCGCACAGCATTAACAGCCCACTCTCTTACAACCGGTGCGATTGAATTGATAATCGCCAACAATGACGATGCAGCCATCGGTGCAATCGAAGCCATGAATGAACAGGGCTTTAACACCGGCAGAGAAGGCGCAGGATACATTCCGGTATTCGGCGTTGATGCAACTTCTGTTGCGGTGCAAGCCATTAATTCCGGCAGAATGACAGGAACAATTTTACAAAGCGCTACCGGAATGGCAGAAACAATCGTGGCATTAGCCAGAAACATTGCCAACGGACAACATGTATTTGCCAACACAGCCAGATTCAATGTAGATGAAGGTGTAAACAAGATTCGTGTACCCTACGCTATAGTTGAATAATTTGTATCATGGGAGCGGGATTCCAAACGGTGTTTCGCTCCTTTTTTTTCTTTTTTTAATTTATGGACAATTACCTTTTACAAATAATCCAGGTTAGTAAATCTTTTCCGGGTGTAAAAGCCCTGGATAAAGTCAGTCTCAATATCCGCCCGGGAACAATTCATTCACTCATGGGTGAAAACGGAGCAGGTAAGTCTACCCTTATGAAATGCCTGTTTGGGATCTATACCACCGACAGCGGCGAATATATTCTGGATGGAAAAAATGTCAGCTTTGCAAACCCAAAACAAGCCATGGAAAACGGCGTTTCGATGGTGCATCAGGAGTTGAATCAGGTACATACACGCAGCGTTATGGAAAACATCTGGCTTGGACGTTTTCCGGGTCTGCCTCCTTTTTATGTAAGCCATAAAAAGATGTATAAAGACACTATTGATGTATTTAAAAAACTTGATATTCAAATAAACCCAAAAGCGATAATCAATACCCTGTCTGTGTCCCAACGGCAGATGGTGGAAATTGCCAAGGCTGTTTCGCATAACAGCAGGATAATAGTCCTTGATGAGCCGACTTCGTCCCTGACAGAAGTGGAAGTTGAACATTTGTTTCGCATAATTAATAACCTGCGTGAAAAAGGCTGTTCAATAATTTATATATCCCACCGCATGAGCGAGATACTGCGGATTTCAGATGATGTGTCTGTTATGCGCGATGGTAAAATGGTGGATACATTGCCTGCTTCAGCACTTACAACTGATAAAATTATCACGATGATGGTAGGGCGTGAGCTGAACAATGTTTTCCCGCCGAAAGACAATATTCCCGGAGATGTTGTTTTAAAAGTTGAAGGACTAACAGCCCAGTACCGTAATCTGAAAGACGTATCTTTCGAGCTCCGCAAAGGAGAAATCCTTGGGGTTGCAGGACTTGTCGGCGCAGGTCGTACCGAATTACTGGAAGGTATTTTCGGACTTATAACAATTAAATCAGGAAAAATATATAAAAACGGAAAAGCGATTAAAACAGGCAAACCGCGGCGCGCCATAAAAAACGGATTTGCAATGCTTACGGAAGAAAGACGTGCCACAGGGATTTTTAATATCCTCAGTGTCCGTGACAATATAACAATAGCGAATTTAAAAAAATATAAACAAATGAAATTTTACATCAGCGATAAAAAAATGAGCATAGACGCAGAGTGGGCAATAAAAACATTAAGAATAAAAACACATAACCAGAAAACCCTTATTCGTTCACTTTCCGGCGGAAACCAGCAAAAAGTTATTTTCGGACGGTGGCTGCTGACAAATCCTGACATACTGCTGCTTGACGAACCAACCCGCGGAATTGATGTAGGTGCAAAATATGAAATATACCAGCTGATGATTGAACTCGCCAAACAGGGAGATTCAATTATTATGGTATCGAGTGAACTTGAAGAACTGTTGGGTGTCTGCGACAGGATAATGGTTATGTCCGGGGGATATAAAACAGGAGATTTAAACCCGCGTACAACAACCCAGGAAGAAATCATGAATTTGGCAGCTAAATGCGTGTAACAACCAAAATGGAGAATAGATATGAAGGATAACAGTATACTATCAAACATCCCGGGTGCGATTAAGCTCCGCTGGCAGAATTATGCGAATCTTGATCGCAGAGATAAACTTATTTTATGGGGTGATTTTCTTATAAGAAATTCCATATACATAATAATTATCCTGATGGTTATATATGTACAGATTTACAGTATACAAAGGGGTTTTGCCAATACATTCCTGTCATTCAGATCAATAATTGATATCCTGATGCGTGCAGCATCGGCATTGTTTCTTGCGCTTGGAGTCGGAGGCATAATTGTATTAACAGGTACAGATCTTTCAGCCGGCAGAATAATGGGATTTACAGCATGTGTATGCGCTTCACTTTTGCAAATGCCTCTTGAGCAATACAGCGTAAAAATGTTTCCCAACATGAATGCTCCTCCGATTATCATTGTTCTATTATTATCAATGGCAATAGGAGCAACATTCGGTCTTTTTAATGGTTTTTGTACGGCGAAATTCAAACTGCATCCTTTCATTGTAACTCTTGCAACCCAATTGATTGTATACGGGCTTGTTTTAATTTATGTACAACTTGGAACAAACGGCGGTGGACCAATTTCCGGTCTTACCGATCAATATAAAGATGTTGTCAAATACACAATTGATTTCAGAGGAGATGCAATCCCGTTATATGTATTTTACGCAATAGCTGCGGCTGCTATAATGTGGTTCATTTGGAATAAAACAACATTGGGAAAAAATATGTTTGCTGTAGGTGCAAATCCTGAGGCAGCAAATGTATCCGGTATTTCTGTCATGAAAACAACTATTCTTGTTTTTATGATAGGCGGAATATGTTATGGTCTTTCCGGTTTTATTGAAAGCGCCCGCATCGGATCAAATGGTCCGTCTACAGGACTTAACGCCGAATTGGACGCCATTGCTGCATGCGTTATCGGCGGAGTAAGCTTTACAGGCGGTGTAGGAAAAATCAGCGGAATAATAACCGGTGTCATACTTCTTCAGATAATAAGCGTTGCTTTGCAATGGCTCGGTGTATCAGGAGACATACAATACATTATAAAAGGCGCAATTATACTAATCGCTGTAGCTATAGATATGCGAAAATATCTGGCAAAAAGATAGTATTTATGTTGATATTAGCGTATGTTTGCAATATATATGGAATATATGGATTAAAACATTTAATTAAACGTTTAACATATATTTTGTGAACAAACAGAATATTTCGCAGATATTTTGTAATAAAAAAATTATTTTATGATTTCCTCTTGAACAAAAAAATTAAAACTGTAATAATATTCACACAAATAATATCTATAATTTTTATTGGAGGAAATTATGAAAAAACTGTTTGCAGTATCATTAATGATTCTGCTCCTGGCAGGCTCCTTGTTTGCAGGTTCAGTCGCTGAAAGCAGAGCTGGCGGAAGAACCGTAATCGGTATCGCAATGCCCGAAACCCACGTTGAACGCTGGGTAAAAGACGGTAACTCACTCAAAGCAGAAGCTGATGCACGCGGCTACAACGGATTAGTCCAATGGGCAAATGCGGATCAACCCACACAGAATCAGCAGATCGAAGGCTTCCTTACACAGGGAGCAAGAGCTCTGATTATCGGCAGCATTAATGATGGTGTCGGTGCGGCTGTTGCCAGCGCCAGACGTGAAAATGCTCTTGTTATCGCATATGACCGCATAATTCAGGGAACACACGATTATGAGTATTTTATCACTTTTAACAACTATAAAGTTGGAACACTTCAGGGTCAGAGCATTGTAGACGGATTAAATCTCGCCGCTGCAACACCTGCTGCACCCAAACACATTACATTGTTTGCCGGTTCACCGACAGATGCAAATGCCAACTTCTTCTTCCAGGGTGCAATGGATGTTCTTCTCCCGTACATTGATGCAGGAGTATTACAGGTTGTAGGTCCTTTCCCAAGGCATTACACACAGGGCGCATTCCAGCAAATCGCAACCGAAAACTGGATGCCCACAATTGCCAAAGCCCGTATGGAAGCTCTCCTTATCGGAGATGCCGGCGGCAACATCGTACTTGATGCAGTTCTCGCACCCAATGACACATTAGCCATTGCCATTCTTGAAGCATGCAAAGCTGATGCAAGATATCAGGGAAGACTTCCGATTATTTCCGGACAGGATGCTCAGTTCTCTTCAATACTGTCAATCATGAACGGTGAACAGTACAGCACCATATTCAAAGACACAGCAAAATTAGCTGAAGCAGCCGTTCTTCTGGCCGATCAGCTTCTCAGAGGTGTTCCTGTACATATTCCCGGCGCAGTTATTGCTGGTGGTGATCTTGTAGAAATTGGATATACCGGTACAGGTTATGTAAGAACTTTCCTTTTGGATCCTATTCTCGTAACCAGAGATAATATCATGGTTCCTGTAGACGCTGGATTCTACACAGATGCTGAAGCTGCCCAAATAAGGTAGTTTGACTTTTTATCTGACCATTTAATCCCTGAAAAAAATCATGCGGTTAAATGGTCAGATTTTTTTTTCCATTGAACTTTATTGAACTTAATATTTTTTCAGAACATTTGTATCTTGTCTTGTTATTTTATTAATATTCATAAATAATAAAATCAAAAATAAAGTGGTCTGCAGGTTTAGGAGTATCATGTGAGTGAATACATACTTGAAATAGAAAATCTGACAAAAGATTTCCCTGGAGTAAGAGCCATTGAGAACGTAAGTTTAAAAATAAAAAAAGGTGAAATTCATTCAATTTGCGGAGAAAACGGTGCCGGAAAATCAACACTGATGAGCTGCATTTCGGGTGTTTATCCAAACGGAACTTACGAAGGTACCGTTACATATAATGGGCATCTGACCAAATATAACAGTGTTAAAGACAGTGAAAAAGAAGGGCTTGCCATCATTCATCAGGAACTTGCCCTTAGTCCGTATTTATCAATATATGAAAATATTTTCCTGGGTCATATGGATACCAGGTTTGGAATAATAAATTGGGATAAGTATTTAAAAGAATCAAAAAAATACCTGAATATTGTAGGCTTAAACGAACAGCCTGAAACAAAGGTAAGTAAACTAGGCGTGGGAAAACAGCAGTTAGTTGAAATTGCACGCGCTTTATCCAAAAAAACCGAACTGCTTATACTGGATGAACCCACATCATCCTTAAACGACGATGAAAGCGAAAAACTCCTTAATCTTATGCTGGAATTGAAAAAACAAGGCATAACTTTGGTTATGATTTCACATAAATTAAATGAAGTTTTAAAAGTTGCAGATACTGTAACAATTCTGCGGGACGGAAAATCAATCAGCACCTACGATGTAAAAGAAGATAATCTGACTGAAGATATGATCATCAAGGATATGGTAGGCAGAAACTTGACACACCGTTTTCCTGAAAGGAAATCAACGCCGGGTGAAACTGTAATGGAAGTAAAAAATTGGACGGTTTATCACCCGGATTACCATACAATCAAAGTAGTAGATGATGTTTCTTTTTATCTGCGAAGGGGTGAGATACTTGCTTTCTGCGGACCGATGGGAGCAGGGCGCACTGAATTAATGATGAGTCTTTTCGGAAGATCTTATGGATTCCGGAACACCGGAGAACTAAACATTAAAGGAAAAAATTGCGTATTAAAAAATCCACGTAATGCTTTAAATTCAGGTCTTGGTTATATATCAGAAGATCGTAAAAGCCTTGGGTTAATTTTAATTCAGGATATAAAAACAAATATTACCCATTCCAGCTTAAACAAAATTTCCAAATTCGGAGTAATCAACAAACAAAAGGAAATTAAAGAAGCTGAGCGTTACAGGAAAGAACTGAATATAAGAACTCCTTCGATAAACCAATATGTACGAAACCTTTCCGGCGGAAATCAACAAAAAGTAGTTGTAAGCAAAGCTTTAATGTCGGATCCGGATATCTTTATTGTTGACGAACCGACAAGAGGTATTGATGTCGGCGCCAAAACTGAAATATACGGAATCATGAACAATATAATCGCCGCC
>Ga0123356_10007783_pt1 | contig 10672 bp, 7 predicted proteins | sample TergutEmb28metaG_2_FD_92546 | JGI IMG/M metagenome (GOLD analysis project Ga0123356, IMG submission 92546) | Embiratermes neotenicus P3 segment gut microbial communities from Petit-Saut dam, French Guiana - Emb289 P3 | ecosystem: Host-associated > Arthropoda: Insects > Digestive system > Gut ... | reverse complement strand
CACCCGGCGGCTACAATTACCTCAAATGGGAGCGTTTCACTGCCGTGTTCCCGCATGTGTTTTTCAATCCGCCATGCCACCTCCAATTCGCTCATGCCGATATGCATGGTATTACGCATGTGTTCAATGGCGGCGTCACTTAGGGATGCGGCCTTTCTGATAAGCGCGATCTCGTCCTCATCTTTGCTCATGCGCAGGTTTTCCACCAATCCATTTACCGGCACAAGTGCAATACCAAAGGGTTTGACGATATCTTTGATTTGACTGTAATGCCAGAACGATAAACTTTCGGCTTCAAAAGCCAGTTCATTCAAGCCCAACCCGCATAAAAACTCAGGCAACCATTTGTACAGCTCAGATCTGCTTTCAAACAACTGATAGTTTGGTGCCTGGTGCCCCGCTTGTTCTATGTAACGGGAGTCTGTGGCGAGCAGTGCCTTGTCTGCCGTAATGAGCAGGTAACCTGCCGAGCCGCAGAACCCCGACAGATATTGGCGGTTTTCCGGTTGCGTTACCAGCAGTGCCGTAATATTTTTTTCTGACAGGCTATTTCGCAGTTTCTGAAGCCGCATGGCTGTGTTCATTTGCTTTGTCCTTTAATGTAGCCATTGGGTGTGCGTCCATATAAACCCGGCGCGCCTGATTTTGTGTTATATGTGTGTAAATCTGTGTGGTGGACAGGTCGGCATGCCCCAGCAAGTCCTGTACCACCCGCAGGTCGGCACCTCCATCTAATAGGTGCGTGGCAAAGGTATGGCGTATGGTGTGAGGGTGTACTTTTTTGGATATTCCGGCAGCGCGGGTGTATTTCAATATTTGCCTTTGAACCCAGCGTTCGGTTAGGCGCCTGCCTTTGTAATTAAGAAAAACAGCTTGTGTAGAAGTTTCGGTTTCAAGTTTGGGGCGTGCGACGTCTAGATAGTTCTGCAGCGCCTGTACAGCTGGTGCCCCGACAATGACCAAACGCTCCTTATTCCCTTTGCCCATGACGCGGATTTCGCGCGATGAGAGGTCCAATCGTTGCAGATCCAAGCCGACCAGTTCGCTTACGCGCAAACCGGCAGCGTAAAACAGTTCCAAGATGGCATTATCGCGCAGGCCCAGTGGTGTGGTGCAATCCGGCATTGCCAACAATGCACTTATTTCGTCATGCGTCAAAAACTCAGGTAAGCGGTGTGCCTGCTTGGGGGATACAATTAACTCTACAGGGTTATGCTCAATTATATGCTCGCGCACCAGAAAGCGATAAAAAGCACGTATGGCTGACAGTTTGCGCGCAATACTTACCTTGGCTATGCGCTGGTCTATCAGATGACTCAGATAGGCGCGCACAACAGTTTTATCTACCTCTGCGAAAGAGTGAATCCTTTGATGATCAAGGAACTGAAAGAATCCTTTTTCTGTGCCGTGGCGTGTGTAGCCGATAAGGTCGCTTGTATAGTTGCGTACGGTATAGCGCGAAACATGCTTTTCCGCCTCAAGGTAATTTACGAAGCGTTCCACATAACCTTGGGCGGCATTTTGCATGTGTCCTATTCTGCCTTTTTACCCTTGTATTTGCATGCAGTGCAGCGTACGCTTTTGGCTCCTGCCTCAATCAGCAACTTGCCGCATTCAGGGCAGGGTTGTGGCAACGGCTTGCTGTTGACGGCAAACTTATGCTTGGGATATGCGCTGCAACCATAAAAGATTTTCCCTTTCTTACTGAAGCGCCCAATTAACTCGCCGCCCGCGGGGCAATCAGGACATGGAACCCCGGTTTTAATGCGGAAATTGGTGTGGTATTTGCACTCCGGATAGCTTGAGCAGGCGATAAACTTGCCGAAGCGTCCCATCTTGAATACCAGTGTCTTTCCACAGTCGGGGCAGTTTTCACCGGTTTGCTCGTCGGCAATTTTGACTTTCTCAATTATTTCACTGGCCTTGGATAAGTCCTGCTCCAGTGGCTTGTAAAAATCACGTACAACGCATACCCAGTTGTTCTCGGCATTGGCTACCTTGTCGAGTTCGTCTTCCATATGGGCCGTATACTCAATGTTGATGATATCGCCGAAGTGCTCCGAAAGCATATCCGTTACCAGACAGCCAAGTTCGGTAGGCTGGAAAGCACCACCTGTTTTGTTTATGTACTCGCGGTCCTGAATGGTAGCCATGATGGGTGCGTATGTGGACGGACGCCCGATGCCGTTCTGCTCCAGCATTTTAATCAGTGTGGCTTCGGTAAAACGCAGAGGCGGCTTGGTAAAGTTTTGTTCTGCGGAAAGATCCACCAAATTCAGAACGTCGCCCTTAGCCAGCTTTGGTAGTGCGAAAGCCTTTTTGTCGTCTGCGTCATCGTCATCTTTTTGTTCTGCATAAAGCGTGATGAAACCCGAAAAGACGTTAACCGAGTTTTGCGTGCGCAGAAGGTAACTGGTTTTTGCTGTCTTGTTCTTAGCCTCTATGTCGATAGTTGTGTTGTCGAACAGAGCCTCTGCCATCTGTGATGCCACCATGCGCTGCCAGATAAGCCGGTAAAGCTTGTGCTGTTCGGAACTCAGATATTCCTTGATGGAGGACGGCTCTCTCATGATTTGCGTCGGGCGTATGGCCTCGTGTGCTTCCTGTGCCCCCTTGACCTTGCTTGTGAAAAAGCGTGCTTTCTTGGGCAGATAGTCTGCACCATATTTGCCACTGATGTATTCGCGCGCCTCAGTTATGGCATGCGCGGCAACGTGCGTGGAGTCTGTACGCATATAGGTGATAAGACCCACACTCCCTTCTTTCCCGATGGGTAAGCCTTCGTAAAGCTGCTGCGCCAGCGACATGGTTTTTTTTGCCGAAAAACGGAAATGACGCCAGGCTTCCTGCTGCATGGTGGAGGTGATGAAAGGAGGGGCTGGGGAGCGCTTTATCTGCTTCGTGCCGATTTTCAGCACTGAGTAGTCAGCCTTCTGCAATTCGCCCTTGACAGCATCGGCAGTTTTTTTATCGTTTACCGGCAGTTTTTTGCCATCTGCAAGCCCCACAAGCGTGGCACGGAACTCAGGTTTTTTGGTGTTTTGTTTTAGTAATTCGGCAGCTAAAGTCCAGTATTCCACCGGCACAAATTTCTCAATTTCACGCTCGCGATCCACCACAATTTTTACCGCAATTGACTGAACACGTCCGGCGGATAGACCGCGGCGCACTTTTCTCCACAAAAGCGGAGAAAGCTTATATCCAAGAAGTCTGTCTACGATGCGTCGTGCCTGTTGGGTATCCACAAGATGCATGTTCACGTCACGCGGATGCTTAAATGCCTCGGCGATGGCATCGTCAGTGATCTCATGGAATACTACGCGGCGGAATTGAGTGTTGGCGCTGCGGGTGATTTCCGACAGATGCCAGGCGATGGCCTCGCCCTCGCGGTCGGGGTCGGTTGCCAGATATACAGAGGTGGCACCCCGGACGGCATCTTTGAGTTCTTTGGCCGTCTTACTCTTGTCGCGTGATACTACATATTTCGGGGCGAAATCATTTTCAATATCCACACCGATGCGGCTCTTGGGCAGGTCACGGATATGTCCGAGAGATGCTTTGATGACATAATTTTTACCCAGCATGCGTGCCAGCGTTTTAGCCTTGGCCGGGGATTCAACGATTACAAGATTGTGTTTTGCCATTGCGCGATATTTCCTAACTACTCAAGATTGGATGAACTCTATCTCCATCCTAAAATCAATTCCATCGTTAATTTGCACATTTCCATCGGGTGATTATTCTAACATGAGGTGCGCAAGCTGGCAATTTAGCGTGGCAAGGCGCAAATTTTTAGGGAGTATGCTGTGTTATAATCTGCTTTAGATACCTCTTTGGGTTTGATGTTTTGAATCGTTATGATTTTGTAATTGTGGGCGGCGGACCGGTAGGCTGCCGTGTGGCGACGGAACTGGCAAAAGCAGGGCACCAGGTGGCCGTGCTGGAGAAAAATACCGCTGTGGGGCAGTCTGTGTGCTGCACGGGTATTGTCAGTTGCGAGTGCATGCGGCATTTCTCGATTCCACCTGAGCTTTCTTTGCACCGGTTTAACAGTGCCTCTGTGTATACACCGGCGGGTACTGTTTTGCGTATGGAGCGCGAAGAGGTGCAGGCGGTTGCCATCGACAGGGGTACATTTAATGCCTATATGGCGCGCCTGACGCAAGACAGCGGCGCAGACTATTTATTGGGGCAGCACGTCAGCGAGATACAAATTAACCCAGACGGTGTCATTGTTCGCTCTGCGTATAATGGAGAGGTGTCGTATTTTGGCGCCCGCGCCGTGGTGCTGACCTGCGGTTTTGCCTCACGCCTGCCACATGCGCTGGGGTTGGGAAAAGCTCGTGCTTGGACAGTTGGGGCTCAGGTGGAGGTGGAATCCTGTGATTTACATGAGGTGGAGGTGTTTTTGGGACGAACGCTGGCTCCGGGATATTTTGCATGGCTTGTGCCGCTGGATGCAAACCGCGCACTGGCTGGTTTGATGTCTGATAAGCAAACATCGGAGCACCTGTTTTTTTTTATCTCAGAGTTGCAGAGGCGTGGGCGTGTGGCGGCGCTGATGGGACGTCCGTCATATCGGGGAATAACCCTGCGCGCCCCAAAGCGCATCAGTGCGGCAAGGGTGCTTTTGGCAGGTGATGCGGCAGGGCAGGTTAAACCGCTTACAGGCGGCGGACTGTATTTTGGAATGCTTTGTGCCGATATTGCTGCATCAGTGTTGTACGGAGCCGTTGAAAAGGGCGATTTTTCCGCCCGCAGCATGAGTGCATATGATAAAAAGTGCCGTGAATTACTGGGGCGTGAGTTGCGCCTTGGATGGCAGGGGCATCGCCTATTCGGCAGGCTAAGTGCCGTGCGTATTGAAAAGCTTGCCCGTTGGGCGCAGCGTAACAATGTGATGCAAAAACTCTCGGCTTCTTCACATGTTGGATTTGACTGGCACGGACGTGCTATGCTGCATTTGCTGAAGGATATTGCGTGGCCATTTAAGAAGAAAAGTACGCTGTGATAATCAAAATATTCTGTTTGAAAGGTAAATAGATGTCTGGTGTTTCCAAAACTGCGCGTGAGCAATCCCAGTCGGAGATGTGTGTTCTGACACAAAAAGGCTATGACGATATTGTAATAGAACTCAATGATTTGAAAAGCCGGCGCCCGGCTGTGCTAGAGGAAATCCGCCGCGCCGCAGCCGATAAAGATTTCCGTGAAAATGCACCACTGCATGCGGCGCGTGAGCAGTTGGGCTATATTGATGGTCGCATACAAGAACTTGAGAGCACTCTCAAGAACGCGACTATTATTGCACAGAATGAGCATGCCGGCTCACGAGTTTGTGTGGGTAAAACAGTGACGCTTGAGACGTTATCTTCGGGTAAAAAGCAGTGCTATACCATCGTTGGACCTAAAGAGGCCAACCCGGTTGATGGTAAAATTTCGCATATTTCCCCTATCGGAAAAGCGCTTATCGGTCGTAATCAGGGCGAAACAGTGGAGGTGATTGTGCCTGCCGGAAAAGTGCAGTACCGCATTGATAAGGTTGAATAATAAGCCGGTATTTTGTAATTGCGCTGCTGTATCGCACTTTGTGCGATTTGCATCACACTGTGCGTTTTGGCTCTGCGTAATTTGAATGAAAAAAGTGGCTGCGCTTGGTGTGTGTTGCACAGTGTGTAGCGGTAATGTATAATGTCGGAGGTTTAGGTTTAGGTTATTACATGCTCTATTGCTATTTGTATCACGCTGGATGACCAAAAACTTCGAACTGAAATTAAGAGAGGAGGTCATCCATAGTGTTTGAGGACAAGTCAATCCAGTGCTGTGATTGCGGCGCAACGTTTGCTTTCAGCGCCCAGGATCAGGAGTTCTTCCAGTCAAAGGGTTATACCAATGAGCCTAAACGCTGCCCTTCATGCCGTCAGGCTCGTAAGGCAGAGCGCGGTGGTGCTGGTGGATTTGGCGGCGGTGCCCGTCAGATGTTCCCGACTACTTGTGCAAGTTGCGGTAAGTCAACAGAGGTTCCTTTCCAACCTCGTGGCGACAAGCCGGTTTATTGCAGCGACTGTTATCGCAGCATTAAGCGCTAGAAAGTTAACTCTAACAGGTAAAATTTATACATGGGTTGATATAATGTCAGCCCATGTATGATTGTCTGAAAGTCTCTGCGGAGGAGGTGAAGTAAGTTGTCTTTGAAAGTGACCATTCGCGATGGCGAATCTCAGGATTCGCTGCTTAAGCGTTTCCAAAGAATGGTGCAAACAGAGGGCGTTTTGCGTGAAGCAAGAGCCCATGAGTATTTCATCTCCCGGGGGGATGCAGAGCGTATTAAGACCAAAAAGAGTGCCCGTCGGCGCAAGCGCCAGGAAAGCATGCCTAAGCCAAGACAGTATTAAAGATTGTCTTTGCAGGTAATATTACGCAAGTTTAGTTCGCAATGCAGCGACCATATGGTCGCTGCATTGCTTTTTCTAATACCCACGGAACAGTAAGTTAATTCCACGACGTTAAAGTGGTATGATAATGTCGGTGCTACAGATGGAAAATTTGCTGCAATTGTTTGCTGCTTGAGTCGGGGCACTAAGCAGGGCTGGATTGCGTTTTTGGCATAATTGCTTTTTCTGTGCCACGCCGATGAAGATTAAACTCAGACTGACTCCGTTTCTGCTGCTGTGTCTCAGCGGAGGATTGGCTGTTTTCAGTTCTACCATGGCCAAAAACCCCGCTTTACCTCTTTTTATTCGCTCAATGGGCGTTCCGGTCTCCATGGTTGGGTTTATTGCTGCTGCATCGACGATTGTGGGTATAGTGGTTAGCCTGCCTGCCGGGATGCTGTCGGATATCATTGGACGGCGCCGTGTATTGCTGGCGGCTGCTTTTGTTTTTGCCACTGCGCCGTTTCTGTATCTGTTGATAACTGCTCCGTGGCATCTTGTGGTTGTGCGTATATATCACGGCTTGGCAACGGCTATTTTGGGACCGGTTGCTCTTGCTGCGGTGGCTGATACCTATTCCAGCGGACGCGGAGAGCGCATTGCTTGGTATTCTTCGGCTACCATGATAGGGCGCTTTCTCGCCCCTTTTGCCGGCGGGTTACTCATCTTCGGCGATAATTTCCGCTGGATTTATATAGCTGACGGTGTGGCGGGTGTGCTGGCGTTGCTGGCGATATCCCGATTGCGTTTTGCAACGGTTGCCTCGACAAAAGCAAAAGAGGCTTTACGGCAACATTGCCGTAAATACGGGCAGGAGATAGCATTTATTTTTCACCATGGCGGCATACTGGCAACCAGCGGTATTGAAGCTGTGCAGTATTTTGCCTTTGGCTGTATGGAAACATTCCTTCCAATATATTTGAATGAAACGTACGGTTACCCCGCCTGGCAAATCGGAATACTTTTCACGGTGCAAATACTGGCTGCTGCGTTTTCTAAGCCGGCAATGGGGCGCCTGTCTGACCGCTTTGGACGCATTTTGCTCATCAGCGTCGGGTTGTTGCTTGGAGGAATTGCTGCCTCGGCGATGCTACTTTGGAGTAATTATGCCGCCTTACTATTGCTGATGGCACTTTTTGGGTTGGGGCTTGCCACTGTTACGGTTTCCACCTCGGCATTGGTAGCTGACATGTCGCGTACGGAGGGACGTGGTGGTGCCATGGGGGTGCTCTCAAGCATTATGGACATAGGGCAGGCGGCAGGACCAATGGTTGCGGGTATTCTTCTCGGGGTTATTTCCTATCAAACTACGTTCGCATTGGTGGGGTTACTCATGGCGGTGTCTGCTGCATTGTTTGCGGTGCTCATGCGACGCAAGCATGTTCTTGGTACCGCTGGTAAAAGAAGCTAGGGCATAGCTTACTCTGAGGTCTTTGATTCAGACTCTATCTGTGCAGGCAAGTGAAATCTAAGCGTTTGCCTTGAAAACTCTTTCTCCTAAACAATCCGTAATACCAACAAGCATTCGCTCATGTGCGCATATCAACGGAGAGATTCTGCGTGCAAAACCTGTGCTGGCAATGTTTTCGCAGCCGCACATATGGTCGCAACGCTTGCTGATAGCGCATCCATCACAGCTTGGCAACTCTTTTGCGTATTCTGTGGAAAGTGTCTCCAGCTTGGATTTGTCAGGTACATGGTCATGATTTGCATTACCCAACAAATATTCGCTGAGACCTACATATTGAGTGCATGGATAAATGCTCCCGTCGGTGGCTATGGAAATTCGAAGCTTGCCGGGGATGCAACGTCCCTCGTCTATTTGAGGGGTCAGCAGATTTATAAACTTACCATCAAAAAGCGGCAGGGCAAAAGTATCATTGTTTAGGAGTTTGTCACCATACCATGTGGCAAGGCGCTCATATTCCGCTCTCAGCGCTGCAAAACCAGCCTCACTCCAGACACCTGAATAGTTCAGTGCGGTAACGACCTTTTTAAATCCGAAATCATACAGAAAATTTATTGAATCATAGAGCATTGGTACGGTGTCTTCGCTGAAAGTGAGCATGGCGGTTGTGTTAGGCAACTCACGCAGAATTGTTTTTCCAATGCGTTGGACTTCATCAAAAGTTGCACCTCCGCCCTTGAAGCGTCTGTGCTTGTCGTGTGCTTCTTTAGTGCCGTCAATGGAAAGTGCCAGCTTTAATCCCTCGGCTTTACAACGCTTGATAAAATTGTTATCGACAAGTGTGCCATTGGTGGTGATGCGGTATGTGAACCGTACGTCTTTGCCGCGACTAATGCTGCGGCAGTAATCCATTGTATCGTAGATTAACTCTTTGCAAAGCAGTGGTTCTCCGCCGTAAAAAGACATGCAAGTGGTTTTATGACCTTTGCATAGGGCATTGGCAAGTGCCATATCCGCGACCTTACAAACAGTTTCGCGACTCATAAAATCATCTGTTTTTGGGGTTGTGCAATAGTCGCAATCCATATTGCACTGCTGTGTGATATGGAGTATGTATTGCATAAGGTGTACTCCTAATGAATATTACTGATTAGTGTACTGTTCTAGAGGGCGAGTGAGATAATATCACCCATAGAGACCTCAAAAGTTTCTGCTGATTGAGGCTCCGACGACTGATCTGAACCTGTCTCGTTTGTAAAATCCTGTGGCGCTGGAGTGCCTGGAGTATATTCTGGTTCAATCAGGTTTTCTCCACATCCTCCCAACGCACTTGCCATACCCAACAATGCTATGCATGCGGCACCGGCCATAAGCACCTTGCCAGTTTTCAGCTGAAAAGAATTGAATTTTGGCTTTTCGTATTCTTCTACGTGCTTTATTTCCATCTGACAGTGCCTCCTTGCCGCACCCCATTCCCTGCGGCTCACGTGCATTTTTAACATGTGCACTTTATTATAGCCTTATACCTTTTGTCGCGCAATAAGAATGTGTCGGCTGTGCCTGTTGGCACCGCAAAATTTGAGATATAACAGTGGCTTAAGACCATTTCCTCTCGGAAAATTGAATACAGCATCGGGTATGTGGTACATTGTCAAAGAATATTCGTATATTACATGGCATAATAAGTTGTTTGTGAACGGTTTGCATCGATTTCGGTATAGGTAATCCTCACGGATGCCCTGTCTTTAGAAGGGGCTGATGTTTTGTTGCATATTCTCCATTCATTTCATTCTTTTGACCAGATTATACGATTATGTACTGTTTTATGTGTAAAAGGTGGGTTTATACAAAATGAAATATCGTGATGATATTCGTAATGTGGCTATTATCGCGCATGTAGACCATGGCAAAACAACTATGGTGGATGCGTTGCTCAAACAAAGCCATATCTTTCGTGCCAACCAGGCGGTGGTGGAATGTGTGATGGACTCCAACCCGCAGGAGCGCGAGCGTGGCATCACCATCATGGCAAAAAACACAGCTGTGACGTACAAGGGCGTGAAAATCAACATAATTGACACCCCGGGACATGCTGACTTTTCAGGTGAGGTAGAGCGCGTCATACACATGGCTGACGGGTGTTTGCTCATGATTGATGCGGTTGAGGGTCCCATGCCGCAGACAAAATATGTGCTCAAGCAGGCACTGAAACATGGTCTGCATCCGATAGTGGTTATTAACAAGATTGACCGCGAAAATGCACGCATTCAGGAAGTATTACATCTGACACAGGATTTGTTTTTGGAATTGGCTACGACGGCTGAGCAGCTTGATTTTCCTGTTTTGTATGCCAGTGGGCGTCAGGGCATAGTGGCGGCTGAGCCGGATTTGAGCAAGAGCACGGATGTTAGCCTGCTATTTGATGCCATATTGGAAAAAATCCCTCCTCCGCACATTGAAGAAGGGCATTTCCAAATGATGGTTTCCAATTTGGATTATGATAGCCACAAGGGCAAAATTGCCATCGGGCGCATCTTTCGCGGCAAAATAGTCCCGCGCGAGCGTGTGATGTGCATCTATGCCGACGGCGTGCAAAAGTCCTATGAGGTTGCTGAGGTGCTCACATATATGGGGCTTTCGCGCGTCAATGTCGATTGCTCAAGTGCCGGGGATATAGTGGCTGTGACAGGTGTTTCCGACGTGAATATCGGTGACACGCTAACGGCACCGGAGTGTCCTGATGCTATCAAACGTATTGAAATAGGCGAGCCGACAGTTGAAATGACATTCTCCGTCAACACGTCGCCTTTCGCCGGGCGCGAGGGTAAATACT
>Ga0123356_10007782_pt1 | contig 10673 bp, 9 predicted proteins | sample TergutEmb28metaG_2_FD_92546 | JGI IMG/M metagenome (GOLD analysis project Ga0123356, IMG submission 92546) | Embiratermes neotenicus P3 segment gut microbial communities from Petit-Saut dam, French Guiana - Emb289 P3 | ecosystem: Host-associated > Arthropoda: Insects > Digestive system > Gut ... | reverse complement strand
TGCCGCAAAAGAAACATCATCTGCTCGGTATTGACACGGTTTTTTGAGCAGCCAAGCGAAACGATACCTATTACTCCGGGGATATTCCGTTCAAGCTCCGTCGTCATTTTCTATTGCCTCATTTTGTAATACATCCAGGTATCTTGTAACGGCGGTTTTTGCTTCATCATAACCAAACCCGCGCCGGACAAGCGCTTCCGATGCCCGGCGAATATCTGCTTTATCCGTGCTGCCGCGCAATTTTTTAGTCAAAAACCCAAGTGCGGCATCATTTTCTTCAATATCACCGAGTTCAAGGAGTTTTTCATCCCACAAGTCCCGGGGTATCCCGCGTTTATATAACTCATCCCGGACACGCGCTTCGCCGTAACCCTTTGCCGAGTAGTGGCGGACTATCAGAGTTGCATAATCGGGATCATTTATGTATCCGAGCTCAACAAGCCATCTGACGGCGGCCGTAGCATCCTCATGTGTTTCACCTTTTCCGGTAAGCCGTTTTATCATTTCTTTTTCGGAAAAATTTCTGCTTCCAAGGATTTTCAAAGCCCGTTTTTTTACAGATTCCAGATTATCCATCAAAGTCTTCCGCGTCGATATCTATTGCCCTTCCGGCCGCTTTTGCAGCTGCTTTTTCCTGCGGTGACATCAGCTTCAAAGAATCACGGCGGATCGTAGCTTCAAGTTCGTCTGCGACCTCGGGAGTATCCTTCAAATAGTCCTTCACGTTGTCTCTGCCCTGAAAACGCAGTTCGTTATACGAATACCATGCGCCGCTTTTTTCGATCAGGTCAAGTTTTACACCGAGGTCAACAAGCTCTCCGAACTTCGAGATCCCTTCACCAAACATGATATCGAACTCACCTTCGCGAAATGGAGGAGCGACCTTGTTTTTGACGACTTTCGCACGGGTGCGGTTACCGACATGTTCTGCTCCGGATTTAATGGATTCCGAACGCCGTACATCGATACGGACGCTGGAAAAATACTTAAGCGCACGGCCTCCGGGAGTTGTTTCCGGATTGCCGTATGTGACTCCGATTTTCTCACGCAGCTGGTTGATAAAAATCACAACACAGTTGGTTTTTGATATCGAGCCCGCAAGCTTGCGTAATGCCTGCGACATAAGCCTTGCTACAACACCTACACTTGCATCCCCTATATCTCCCTCTACTTCGCTGCGTGGTACAAGTGCAGCGACCGAGTCTACAACAACAACATCGACAGCACCCGAGCGGACCAGCACTTCACAGATCGCAAGAGCGTCATCACCCATGTCGGGCTGCGATATGAGAAGGTTTTCTATATCAACGCCAAGAGCTCTTGCGTATGCGGGTTCAAGTGCGTGTTCGGCGTCGATAAACGCCGCTTCGCCGCCGGCTTTTTGTGCCTCGGCTATTATATGCAGCGCCAGGGTCGTCTTACCCGATGACTCGGGACCGTATATTTCAATGATACGTCCTCTCGGCACACCACCGATCCCCAGAGCAAGATCAAGTGATATGGAACCTGTCGGGATAGCATCGACATTAACTGCCTGCCTGTCTCCCATACGCATGATAGATCCTTTTCCATGGTTCTTTTCAATTTGCGAAAGTGCGGTTTCGAGAGCTTTTTTCTTGTCGCCTGCCGGAACGGCAGGTATATACTTTTTCTTCTCAGCCATGATTACCCTCCAAATATTTATTGCTTCATTTTGTTTTCAAGTTAAGTCATTTACTCCGTCATCATTCCGATAACAACCCTCTCGATCCCAAGAGTATCCTTATAAGTTTTAATGTCACCGAATCCGTTTTGCTTCATGATATATCGTACAGCTGCCGATTGGTCTATACCGCATTCAAAAGCCATATGCCCGCCGTTTTTTAGAAGCTTTTTCCAGTTTCCTGCGATCGCATGAAAATAAACCAATCCGTCTTCACCACCGTCAAGTGCCATATGCGGTTCATGATCCTTTACCGATCGATCCAGTGAATCGATGTCTTTGGTTGGTATATACGGCGGATTACTTATTATCATATCAAACTCACCCAGTATTGCCGGCGGTTTTATCAAAATATCCGCATCCATTGCAGTTATGTGCCGGCTTAAGTTGTTTTTCAGCATATTCTGCCGGCAGACCGCCATTGCCTTTTCCGATGAATCTATCATTACTATCCTGCAGTTTGGTACATTTGCCGCTACGGCAAGCCCCAGACATCCGCTCCCTGTACACAGATCAAGCATTCTTGTCTGCCAGACCTTACGTTTCAATAAACCTATCGTTTCTCTTGCAAGTACTTCCGTATCCACTCTCGGGATCAAAACATTCTCATTTATTATAAGAGGTATGCCGTAAAACTCCCATTCACCGAGAACATATGCCAGCGGCTCTCCGCTTATCCTTCTTTCCAGGCTTTCTTCGATTTTTTGCTTGACTTTGGGGTCTGTTGCAAAAATAGTACTCATTGCGAGCAGCTGTTCGCGTGATCTTCCGGCACAATGTGCCACAATATGCTTCGCCTCAAGTTCACTTGAGTCGATTCCGGCGTTTTTCAGCTTCTTTCTCACTCTTAAGTATATATCATTATACGTTTCCATATCACACTTATCTCAACTTTAGCCGTCATTACTTTCATGGGCGCTTTTTTCATATTTTCTTCCGTTTTATAGATCCGCTTCACCAAACAGCCTCTTTTTCATCTTCGGGTAAAACCAATTCTATGGCTCTTTTTGCAACTTCGATCATTTCATCATCGGGTTCACTGGTTGTCAGCTTCTGTAATGCCCTCCCCGGTGCCGAAATGATCCTTGTAAGGAAATTGTCGTATCGACCCGTAAATTTTATCAATTCAAAGCTGATTGCCACCACGACCGGCAGCAAGGCGATCCTCAGTGCAAAACGTATCAGTAAGTTATTCCATGTCGTCAGTGAAAACACTAAAATGCTCACTGTCATTACAAGAAACATAAAACTTGTTCCGCACCGCGGATGTAAGGATGATTGCTCTCTGATATTTTCAACTGTCAGCGGCAGTTTTTTTTCGTAACAATAAATCGCTTTATGCTCAGCGCCGTGATATGCCCATAAACGTTTCATCATACTGATTTTTGTTGTTGCCCAGAGGTACGTAAGGAATATAGTTATTCGCAGAACACCCTCGATCAAGTTCCGTAGTATCACGTTTTCTACCGCTCTTGACACCAGTCCGGCGAGAAATGTCGGCAGCAGTATAAACAATCCAACGGAAAAAACCAAACCTACCACAACAGCTATAGTAATGATTACCTTTTCCGCTTTTTCGTTGCCGAGTTTTGCTTCTATCCACATATCAAACCTGGATTGCACTTCCTGTTCTTCCTCCGGCATTTTATCGGCGGAGTACATTACTGCTCTCATTCCCAGTTTCATGGAACTGAATAAATTAACTACTCCACGGATAAAAATGAATCCCAAAATCGGATATCTATCTTTTAGAGGTCTGATATCTTCCGTTTTTTCATCCAAACCCTCATTAGTCCTTACCACGATCGAAAGCTTTTTCGGACCACGCATCATGATACCTTCTATCAGCGCCTGGCCTCCGATCGACGTTTTAAACTCCTTACCCTTATCGGCTTTAGTCATACGGTTAACTCACTTATTCATTACTAATAATTATCTTACATTATGCTCCAAGGCTCCTGCCTTACCCGGGTTTTCAGTTATTTAGTCCGCTGTAATGCCGGAAACAGGCAATATTACCGTTACCAAAAAACCCCCGCGTACATCATTTGAAAGCTCCAGACTGCCTCCGTGGTATTTGATGATCTCTTCACAAACGGCAAGTCCGATACCGCTGCCGCGGTCTTTTGAGTTACTGCCTTTATAAAACTTCATTTTTAAGTTTTCGAGTTCATCCTCTGCAACACCGGGCCCGAAGTCATGGACAGTTACAATGATATTTTCATCGACCAGCCCGATGTATACTTCAATACGCTTACCTTCACGCCCGTACTTCAGAGCGTTGTCAAAAATATTAAAAAACACCTGTTTCAGTCTGTTGGGATCCCCGGGAATGATCACGGGTTCGGTAAGATCGTGATGGTAGTCAAATTCCACCTCATCCTGATGCAGTATTTCCCTGAATGTAAAAATCGCGTCTTCAAGTTCCGCGGAGATATCGACCTGTGAGATGTTTAACGTAAACCGGCCGTCCTCGATCATAGTGAATTCCAAAAGCTCTTCAACCATTTTTGTCAGCCGCCGGGCTTCCTTGAGCATAATGTCGATACCGCGTTTTGATTCATTGTCGAGATCCTCGTTGTACGCCAGTGTTTCACCCCACCCGGTGATAGCCGTCAGAGGGGTCCGAAGCTCGTGCGATATCGACGATATGAACTCCGCCTGGATCTTTTCCGTTTGAGCGATTTTCAGCGACATTTCGTTTATCGATTCAACCATGTCGCCGATTTCATCCTTGTACTCGTTGTTTATCTGGATCCCATAGCTGCCGTCGGCTATACGCTTTGACATTTTAGTGATTTCACTGACAGGGGTGATTATAAAGCGGATAAATACCATGTTCAGCAGAAAAACCATTCCAAGCAGGATAAGCCCCACACCTACGACTGCCAGTATATTCAGGAATACCTGCCTGTCTACCAGCCTCAGACTGGTAACATAACGCATAACACCTATGACTTCACCGTCGGCGTATATCATTGGTGCCGACGCTGCCATGATACGTTCGCCGGTTGCCGATCGCCTGCCGACCCATGTTGATATCTGGCGTGATTCGATTGCAGCAGTCACGTCCGGAGAACCGGGGGAAGTACCCGATGTCATGGCGGAAGTTGATATCATTATACTTCCGTCCCTGTTTAGAAACTGCATCTCTATCCGGTCTGCTTCGCGGAATGTTTCCGCGTACCTGAATGCGCTGTCATAAAAATCATCATATGAACGTGCAACATAATTTGCGAAAAAGTCGGTAGCTGTTCTTGCTTTTGCTTCAAGTCCGGTACGTACCGTCGCAAAATAATAACTGTAAATAATGATCGCAAACATGACTACGACAATAACGACGGCCAAAAGTGCGATGAATACCGAACCTCTGAGCCATCGTCTGCGTAAACCTCTTGTGAAGTTTGCATAATATAACGCAAATCTTTCAAACAGCCATTGCATTTCCGTTTACTCCCGGAGGGTTACAGACCCCATTTATATCCGTAGCCCCATACTGTTGTAATATAGGTGGGATTGGTCGGGTCATCTTCGATCTTTATCCGGAGCCGCCTGATGTTTACATCGGCGATTTTAAGCTCCCCGAAATAATCACGCCCCCAGACGGTATTAAGGATATCTTCACGGGAAAGAGCTTTACCCGGATTATCCATAAACATCTTCATGATCGAGTACTCAACCTGAGTAAGTTTGATGCGCGACCCTTCTTTTTCAAGTGTTCTGTTTCTTGTGTTGAGTCTGAACGGACCTTGAACAAGTTCGCCGGAATCCGCAGGACCCGCCGCTCCCGTACGTCTGAACAACGCATCTATCCTTGCCGTCAGTTCGGCCGGAGAAAACGGTTTTGTAATATAGTCATCGGCGCCCGTCATAAGACCGGTGACCTTATCCATCTCCTGAGTTCTTGCTGTCAGCATAACTATCCCTATATGCGGGTCGGCAGTACGGATCTTACGGCAGACCTCAAAACCGTCCGTATCGGGAAGCATGATATCAAGGATCGCGACCTTGATATCGGGGTGCAGCCGAAGCTGTTCAAATGCCTCCGCACCTGTTCCGGCTTCAATTACCTCATAACCGGCGCGGTTAAGGTTTATTACCACAAAACTGCGGATACTGGTTTCGTCCTCAAGAACAAGAATCTTTTTCACTTTCTACCAATCCCTTTCGTTATCAAGTCACCGTACCGGTGAGCCAGTCGGAGTAGATCAATCTAAAATTTTCTTTTATAACTGTTTCGTTAAATGTTAAGCCGAAGCTGTCGGGCGGAGCGATTATTTCAAAAGCATAGACCGAAGTTCCTTCCGCCATCAGTAAGACTCTGTTGTTTGAACTCGCTCTATCCTCTGCGTTATCTCCCGAAAGTTTTAATATCTTGAGAAAATCCTCATAGTGCCCGTCCGTTCCGGCAAAATACGAGAAAATGATCGTTCTTTCCCCGGGGACAGCATCCTCCCTGCGTACGGAGAACTTATCACCCCAATTATCCGGAAGGATCAAAAACCATTCATCGAAGTTGTTGTGATACGTTGTCAGAGCCGGGTTTCTCTGACCTGAACTCCGGAAGGTGTACCAGTCTATTGCAAAATATTCGGTTTCGGATTGAGCGATCAAAAGCCGCAATGTCGGGACTTTGATAATACCGTCCTTGTTGATGTCCGAACTTGCCATCCTGTGTCTGACCGTATCATCACTTACACCGCTTGTCATGACCAGTGTGATATTCGTAAAGCTGCCCCTGTGTTTGGCAAGGATATCTGTCACAAGACTGCCGTTATCGAATGTACCTTCACTGTCAATAAACATTGCCGGAGTCCCGTCAGCCAGCCTGCCTGTCAGGATACGTGATATTGATTCAATACCGCTTGAAAGTCTTGCTTCCTCTTTTACCGGTTCACCGTCCTGCATCAGTGTGTATATCTCGGCAACCGCTCCCGCGTCCTGTGTCGGCAATCTCAGAACTATTACATCGTCCGTACCGTCTCCCGACATATCAAAAACAGAGATTTCCGTGTATTCCACTCCGACTACGATTTCCTGGTTATGGAAGCCTTCATGCGAATATTCTATCGAGTAGATCGACATATATCTCAAAGCCGACCCCATTTGCCAGCCGACAACCATCTCCATGACTCCGTCGCCGTCCATATCAACGTATCTTACGCTTTCGATTTCCGTACCGACACCTTTGATTATATCCGCAATGGCATAATCACCATCGATCAGCTCAAAAATATAGATCATAAGCGCACTTTCTCCCGGATCCGAGAAAAACGCAATTACCTCATTTGTCCCTGATCCGTTTAAGTCTACCAGCTGCACTGCCTGTCTGTTCGGACCTCTGGTGGGCGGCGCAAACTCCGCACCCTGATTAAGCAGAACATTGATATGAGCCCGGAGCTTTAAATATTCTTCGGATACCTCGGGTAAGCTGTAAAGCTCATCTGCTGTTATACGAAGACATCCGGTAAGCAGTAACACCGCTGCTACCACAAGAAAAGCTATACTGATTTTTTTCTTACTGCTCATAAGTGTCCAACCTCGGACGTATATGATAACACAAAAAAGCACTCTACGCCAGTAAAAAATCGCAGAATTTGCATAACGCTAAAAGTATGTAGAAATGGTTGACAGTAATGTAGAAAAAACACACCTTTACTCCAATATCGCTGCTTTTATCGCTTCATTTATATTATTTACATGTACGAGCTTCAGCCCGTCCGGTGTTTGCAATTTGTTTTTCTGTCTACCCGGCATAATACAGGATTTAAACCCGAGGCGTGCGATCTCCGTCAGACGCTGATTGACCTGCGATACCTGCCGGAGTTCACCCGTAAGCCCGACTTCACCAAATACGGCTGCATCACCGCGAAGCGGTTTATCCTTATATGCCGATGCCAGTGCCAATACAGTAGCAAGATCCGCTCCCGGATCGTCCAAACTTAACCCTCCGATAACATTGATATACGCGTCACACCCTCCGACCCGCAACCCTCCCCGCTGCTGCAGGACGGCAAGCAGCATCATCGCGCGATTGTACTCTATGCCGTTTGAATTTCTGCGCGGCATGTTTGCGCTGCTTGGCGTAACAAGTGCCTGGATCTCCGCCAGTATCGGACGTGTTCCTTCAATGACACATGTCACGCATGTGCCCGGTGTCATTTCCGGTCTGCCTGACAATAACATTTCCGACGGGTTCATTACCTCATGGAGTCCCGTGTCCAACATTTCAAAGACACCGATCTCGTTTGTTGAACCATACCGGTTTTTTGCGGCACGCAGTATCCTGTAGTTCATCGAGCGTTCGCCTTCAAAGTATAATACGCAGTCTACCATATGCTCGAGCACCTTGGGTCCCGCGATCGCACCTTCCTTATTGACATGTCCTACAAGAAATACCGTGACCCCCTTATCTTTTGAAAGCCTTAAAAGTGACATGGTACAGTCTTTGACCTGCCCCACACTGCCCGGCGATGTTGTAAGGTCGGGATTGTACAGCGTCTGTATGGAGTCGATTATCAATATATCGGGGCTTAGCTCCGATGCGCTTGAAAGTATTTCATTTATTTCAGTCTCCGCAAGAACAAATACGCCCCCGCCTTGGACACCAAGACGTTCGGCGCGCATTTTGATCTGACGTTCCGATTCCTCCCCGGAAACGTACAGCACTTTTGAATTGCCGACAAGACCGCATATTTGCAGCAGAAGTGTTGATTTTCCTATACCCGGTGCGCCGCCCACCAAAACAAGCGAACCTAAAACGGCACCGCCGCCAAGAACGCGGTCCAGTTCACAAAATCCGGTTGAAAAGCGCATTTCTGCTGAAGTGTCAAGACTTCGCAGTTCCCCGGGGCGATTTCCCGGTGCCCGGGCACTCCCGCCCGAGCGGGATCCCCCCATACTTCTGCCGGCCGACGACCCGCTTTTTGGTTTTGTATAAGACGGCTGTTCTACAACTGTATTCCATGCACCGCAAGCCGCGCACTGACCGGACCACTTGGGTGCTTCATTTCCGCAATCGGTGCAAAAGAAAATCGTCTTCTGTTTCAATAATTTTTCCCTTCTTCCGTCTTACTTCTTCTCCCTTCTCCTAATCTTCCATTTTTAGTTCATACATGAAGTCTTCGGCAAGTTTTGCGTATGTTTTATCGCCGGCCATAAGTGTTTTTGCCGTAAACAGGAACTTTTTCAGATTATTGTCGATTCCCGCCCTGTACTGCATGCCGGCTATGGAAAGACATGTTATCTGTTCCTGTATCGGTGTAAGCCTGCTCTCCGTATATACCTGCTCATAAACCTCCGCGGCTTTGGCGGCTGCAAGTTTTGCCATTTCATCATCTTCCATATCCTCATAAAGCCAGCTTAAGTTGCCCCACAGTTTTGCGCGGATCTGTTTGCTCATGGATGGATAACCATCCGAACAGAGGATGGCAAGATAGTGAACGGTAAAAACAAAATCAATGTTCCGCTCGGCATCAAAATCAAGATGTATATCTGCACGTGCGGTCGCAAGTGCTTTTTCGATTTTTGCCTTCTGGATGGGTTTCGGTTCCGTAAAATATGTATGGAACGTGCTGAACATACAACTCCTGCACGTTAGAATATCATACCACTCTGTTTGGAAGTCGGTAAAATATCTTCTTAAATCATACCGCATGGGATTGCTTTCGTATAATTTTGACCGGAAAACCCTGTAATCTTTAAATGACGATTTGCAAAACGGACAAGTGTAATCCTTCGGAAAAATAAGCGGCAGATATTCCGGTCTTGTTATACCCGGATAGCTTTTATGTCCCTGCGGAAACAACTCCGCAACTGCTTGTGCCGCTGCTTTTGCCTGTATTGCCTCCGTTGCACCTGCACGTACCGCCTCCTGAGCTTTTTTCCTGACATCGGCTTCGGCTGCGGCTGCATCGGCCTGACTTGTTTTGGCAGCGGATGCTTTAACAATGGAAGCAGGTGCTTTTGCGGGAGCTTCCTTCTGTTGCGGCTGGGGTGCGGCTGTTGCTGCCGCTGCAGTCGCTGCTTTTTCCTGCTGTGTCATCTTTCTCAGCGGCATGTACGCGGCACGCAGTATGTCAAAAAGTATTTCGGGCCGTGACCACGACAGATCATTAAATGATTCTTCCGTTATCACATAAACCGCCGAATCTATACCTGCCACATATGTGCAGTCGTCGGCATTTGTAAAGTACTCACGTCCGCCGAACACATCACCTTTTATCAGCGACGCTACCATCTGTGTGCCGCCCGCAGCGCTTCTCCTGTAAACATCAACTCTTCCGGCAAGTAATATATACATTGCTCTTTGTGAAGGCTCCGGACCGCCCGGACACGGGATATTAATCCCGGCAGTAAACTTTTTGCACGGACCATGTTCAACCAACCATCCAATATCTATCATCTTCTTGCTTCTCCCTTCTCCCTTCTACTATCGCCGTACTATTACAACATGCACCGCTCTTGCGTAGGGTTCGGATTTATTGACAAGACCTTCACCTTCACCGGGATGCCACCCGAGTGCCAAATCCGCCCTGCCATGCCAAACAGCAGTCACAAGCTCCCATGCATCGTATTCCAATACTGTCAGTTCAACACCCAGTATATCACTTACCGCGGCTGCAACATCCACATCCATACCGACAAAATTGCCCTCATCATTTTTAAATGAAAAAGGCGGTGAATCCGGCGGGAGTGCTATTGTTAAGGTTCCGTTACGCGGTATGGAATCATCAAGTGATTCATAACGGAAGTTTCCTCTGGAAAAATACCTGTTTGTGAGCCCTCTGAGAGTGCCGTTTCTGGTAAGTTCCTCAAGTGCATCATTAACTGCATTTAACAAACCCATGTTTTCCATTGGTACCGCAAAACGCAGCTCATACTCGACCAAAGGCTCAACAAGTATCCTGACGCCGGGTGTATTGGCGACAAGATCCAAAGCTGTTGTTCTTTCCATAATAGCGCAATCGAT